>Ga0208409_1000002_pt1 | contig 162853 bp, 151 predicted proteins | sample ETNtaG_29_FD_185784 | JGI IMG/M metagenome (GOLD analysis project Ga0208409, IMG submission 185784) | Marine microbial and viral communities from oxygen minimum zone, Eastern Pacific Ocean - ETNP201406SV201 (SPAdes) (version 2) | ecosystem: Environmental > Aquatic > Marine > Oceanic ...
AAGCACGCAACTGTTTTTTGAATCGGAAATAAGCGTATCTATAACACCGTGCATGGTTGGGTGTGGATGATTATTAAATCGTTTCTTAAGCAATGTTGCGTTTTTTCTCATTTTTTCAACAACTGATCGTTTTTTGAATGCGTCAACGTTCTCTCTAAAATCACCTTCCTCAAAAGTAACGGGTTTAGAATATTTACCTGTGAGCAATCCATGCATTAGCGGAGAAAAGAAACATACCCCAAGGTTGTTTTTTTCTATATGGTGTTTCAACCCGCTAGAATCATAAGTGTCATCCCACACATTTCTATAGGGCTGTACCACATCGGGCTGGCAGCGTTCTATGAATTTCATAATCTTATATGAATCCCAGTCTGACAGCCCTATAAATTTAGCTTTCCCCTCATTTTGGAACCGCCGGAGGGTTTCTATCGCATCATCAAAATATTTATCTTGTTCACCAAAATTACAGTGATGAAGATAAAGCAAGTCAACGCAGTCCGTTTTAAGCCTTTCAAGCGAGGATTCCATTTGGTGCCGCATATGTTTCGGATGGTACCAGTGTTTGTATTTCCCCATATCCCAACCAACTTTTGTCGCAAGAAAAATGTCTTCCCTGGGAATACTGTTCCACATGGAACCAATTATTTGTTCAGCTTTACCGTTCCCGTAGACATCTGCTGTGTCCCAGTGGTTTATCCCCACATCATAGGCTGTTTGTAATGCCTGCTGGGAATCTTCATCTTCCTGGTTAGCCCAGCCGATAGACATTTTCCCTCTTAAGTTAGCACCCCCGAAAGACCATGTTCCAAGGCTGATTGATGAAACCCGTTTGTTCGTTTTTCCTAAAACTATGAAATTCACTGAAATTATCTTATAAAGTGGCTAAAATTATAAAGAGTTTTTGTAAACTTCCTTTTTGTTTTTCAACAATTGTAAAGTGATGATGAAAATTATAGACATTGGGCATAATAATTATTCGGCAGATAAAGCGATATCTGTTTTAGAGACAGAGGTAAGTAGCGCAATGTGTAGAAATAAAATTCGTTCGATAAAAATTATTCATGGACATGGATCAGGAACACTGAGAAAGGCTGTTCATCAGTGGTGTCGGGAACAGAAAGGGCGCTTTCGCGATGTTATTCTTGGAGAAGAACATGATTTGTTTCATCAGAATAGCATTGCCATGCGCCAGGATAGTGGGCTCCCGGATGACAGGGATTTTGGCAGAAGGAATAGGGCGGTAACCTATCTGTGGCTATATAAAAATTAAACAATTTTTGTAACGATTTTTTGGGCTGGCCTCTGATTTGCCACCCACATAAAAATCCTTGTCTGGTACTGTGGTATAATCGTATTCTTTTTTAGGTAATATCGAATATAATTGGTGTTAAAATACGCCAAATATCAAAAAATCCGAGGTAGTAAAATGACAAAAATATACTCATCCCTGAGAAGGAATGTTTTCTATTTGTTTTTCACTGTTTTTTTTGTCACCTGTTTATCAGCAAAAAACTATTCTATTAAGGGGGTAGTAATAGATTCAGAGGGCAATAAAATAGCCAAAACCACCGTATTGCTTTTAGGCGAAGACGGCACGGAAGTTCAGCGAACAGAAACATCGAAAAAGCGCCTAGGCGCTGGTGGTGGGAAATTTAAGTTTAAAAAAGTTTTACCAGGAGGATACAGCCTTGACGTGGATGCAGGCGAACTTGGGAAAGCCAACGTGCCTGTTGTTGTCGCCGATGATGATATATCAGATGTTGAAATTATCCTACCAAAGGCGAAAACAAAAGCGAAAAAAAAGGTGAAAACAAAAACGACACCCAAAGCAGAGCCTCCGGTGGAAAGCGCAGTCTCCTTGTCTAGCCAACCAACACCTGGCGAAGGTTATATTCTTAATGAATTAAGTTTCGAAATTAAAAAGATGACTGCCGAAATAAAACACCTGAACACCGAATTAAATGACCTGAAATCTTTAAGCAAAATGTGGATAAACCCTCTTGCTATTTATTCAAAAGAGATTATATTAAAGAACGGGAGCACCGTGTTTGGTAAAATAATTTACCAAGATGAAAAAACGCTAAAAGTAGAAACACTGATAGGATATTTGATTATTAACAGGGGCGATGTTGTGCGCGTGGTAGACAACGTGGTGATGGAAGAACAACAAGAGTATGTACCAGAACAAATTCGAGACAGTTATACCCCCCCACCAATGCCAAAACTTGCAGAGCCCAGGTATGTTTCCTCAAGCCCAGAGGCAAGAGAAGCAGGGAAGAAATATTCTGCTAATTGTGTGCTCATGGGAAACATAAGCGAAAAGAAAGATACGCAGGGAAATGTTATTTTTGCAGGGCAGATTAAAAACATTGGTGGTCGTCGGGCAGATTTTGTAAAAGTTGATTTTGTTTTTAGAAGAAACTGGAGCGGAGAGACAAAAACACTAACAACGTTTCTTGTAGGAGTATATCACACATTCGAGTCTGGAATTACCACAGATGCTACGCTCCTTCCCGGCGCTGTTGGGACCTTTGAATTATATGTTCCTCATTCCTTTGGCTCTTTCATCGGATACTCATATGTTATTGATTGGATGGAATACGAATAGGCCTTTTGTTGGCTATGGCAAAACATAAAGGGAAAAAGTTAATTTTAAATATTGTTTTGGTTCTTATTATAGTACCACTGCTTATGGGCCAATCACAGCCGTCTCAACCTGCAGAAGCCGAGATATTTTTTCTTGATCTTGGTATTGCAATAGAACCACCCACGGGAAAAGAGGCGTATTCCAGGCTTGTAGAAGCCCCTTCTCAAGAAATAAAAATAAACATTAAAAAGGCGGAAAGCGGGTCAATTTATATGGCCGCTTCCCAGGAAATGCTGGAACTATTGAAGCGTATTCAAGAGAGAATTGATCAACTTGAAGACACCTTTTCAAAAGAAGTAGACTTAATTCAAAGTGAAAATAAAGAGCTAAAAGACATTATAGCAGAGATTACTAACCCCCCACTACACAAACCAGAAAGACCAGAGGTTTTCATTCCGGCGAACAATGGTTTTGTTGTTGACCACCCTGCCTTTGAAGACGTAACTGTTGAAAAGGTATTTTCAATCTTAGAAATGCCACCCCCAATGCTCCTACCGAAGCAGAGCCTAGCCACATCTCAACAACAATTCAATCGGCTGGTTTATATGTCGGCGGTGTTTGCATACCAGAGGGAGGAATACAAAGAGGCTCTCAATTATTTTTTAGCACTTTCTTTTGCGGGAGCAAATCAGCGGACAGTTGGAAATGTTTTGTATTGGATGGCCGACTGTTATCGCCAGGGGAAAGAGTATAATTCGGCACTGATAATGCTGGACAAGCTTCTGGTAATGGAAAACCCAGGAAGAGCGACAGATGCGCTCATTCAAAAAGGACTTATTTATCGGACACTGGGGAAGGAAGAGCTTGCAATGATTATGTTTAGAGATTTGTTGGACGATTATCCAGAGAGCGACTACGCTAGGCTGGTAGGAATGGAATTGAATAGCGTGGAATTGTATTAATGATTAAAAAAGTGTTTTTTCTCAGTTTAATACTCTTTTTTGGAAGCATAACAAAGGCATCAAACCGGGTTGCATATACCCGCCCGGGTAATATGTTAAAAATTCCGTCAAGTAGTCTTTCGCGGAGTCCATATCTCTTTCAAACAGGGTTTGGATCAGAAATACATAATTTTTCTCCTCTGAACTTATCAAAGGGCGGGTATTTTAATATGGAAACAGGAAAGTCTGGTTTTATGTTTGGTTTTTCATTTACAATGGCTGCAGACCCCTCGTTGCCTTCTGAGCTTGATGGAAGCAGCTATACTGCTCCGGTTGAATTTGGATTTCACATTCAAAAACGGGTTTACACCTATCAGGATGTATCAATTTCTCTCGGTTTACAGGATATTGTTTTTCAGAACACTGATGAATCGTCCCAGCTAAGTCTTAATTCTGATGAATTGTCTCTTTTTGCGGTTGTGAGCAGCGAAAAAGATGTTGGCTCATATAAAATGAACACATATCTGGGGTTTGGAACAGGTAGTTTAGGTCCAATTAGCACTCCGCAATTTGACGATGATGGTTCTACTCAAACAGCAGCAAACGATACAGGCTCCACTGCAGGTGTTTTTGTGGGATTTGTTTTGAATACTCCCTATCTTGCTCGTTGGGGAGGGATAGATCTAGTGGGTGAATTCGACGGTACAGGTATCAATGTGGGACTCCGCATCCCCCTTACCTCGGATTATCGCCTGAACTTCGGGTTCACCCACATAGATAAATTACCGCATTTTGGAGACACCTACTGGGCAGGCCACCCAGGGGCAACCCTTGGTCTCGATATGGCGGTTCCCAGGGCTATAATACAAGAGCCGGTCGCGGGATTCTTTGACGGGCCCTCACCCTTTGTTGATGACCCAAGAAAGCTGTATCCAGCAGTAGAGGGCGAAACAATTACAGCACAGAGGGACAGCACCCTTAGGATAGCTGATTATGTTGTACACTCCCTTCGGGATTCCATGAGCCTTATGAATAATGAAATGCGTAACTTGATTATTCGACTGTCCGCCATGGAACAAAACTCGATATTTCTAGAGGATTCTCTTAAATCGTTAAAATTAGATCAGAATGTTCAGGATAAAAATGAAAATGACGCCCTTCGTCATTTATCCCGGTCCCTAAGATTTTTTTACACGGGGGATTATCGCGGAGCATTACAAGAGGTAGAAGCTGCGCTCGAGTTGAATCCAAATCTTGCCCTGGCCTATGCACGCAGAGGGTCTATTTATTATAAACTTGGAGATGTTCAGCGTGCAACTATTGATTGGAACCTAGCCCTGCGCTTGGATGCAGAATATGATGATGTGAGAAATATCCTAAAGGCTCTCCATGAAAACAGGCTAAGAACAACAAGCGTTATTAAGGAGTAATTTTCTATGGACATTGCAACAATTATAGGAATACTATTGGGAATAGGATCGATTTTAGGGGGCATTATATTAATGACCCCAGACCTGGGAATGTTTGGTTCTGTATCCAGTTTCGCAATTGTGTTTGGAGGAATGATAGCGTCTGTGTCAGTTGCTTTTCCGCTCCAGGAGGTTTTGAAGTTGGGGGCCGCCATGGGTGCCGTATTCAAAGGAAGCAAGGAAAGGCTGGGCGATGAAGTAGACGGAGCGGTGGAGGTTGCAGAAACAGCACGGAAAGGTGTGGCAGAGCTTGAGTCAAAAGTCAGCAGTATTGACAACCCATTCTTTCGCGATGGTGTTCAAATGGTTATTGATGGGATGGCTATTGAAGAATTGACAGACATATTAACCACAAGAATTGATTATAGAGAATCTAGGGAAAGAACCCAGGCAGATTTATTTAAAAATATGGGAGTAATGTCTCCTGCCTGGGGTATGATCGGAACGCTCATTGGGCTTGTAGTTATGTTGTCAGGTTTTGGTGAGGGAGGTACTGATACCCTCGGTGCTGGTATGTCGGCCGCCCTGATTACAACATTTTATGGTGCAGTTTTTGCAAATCTGTTCTTTTTGCCCATGAGCGCAAAGATACTTACCCGGGTCGCCTTTCATAGTACCCAGCAATCCTTGTATTTGGAAGCTTCCCGATTGATTCATCAAAAAAAACACCCCATAATTGTTAGGGAAAAGCTGAACTCATATATTCCGCCAAAAGAATGGAAACGGGAGGAATAAATTAAATGGCTATAACCGCAGCCGAAAAAAAGAAATATCTTGAAAAAGGGGCCCGATTAGTTGAGGAGGGCCTTCCTGGCTGGTATGGTACATTTGCTGATATGATGACACTGCTCTTTGCTTTTTTTGTGCTCTTGGCTGCAATATCAACGATTGATCCTGTTAAACTAATGAACATGGCCGATGGAATGGGTAAATCTGTGGGCAAAAAGAAAGAGCTTGACAATCAATCCATGTCTCTCGGTGATATTCATAAGGAAACTGCAAAAATGGTTGAAGAAATGGCTGCTGATCCAAAAACGGGTGAAAAACCTGTCGAAGTAACAACAAGCCCTAAAGGCGTCACTATTGCGATTGCTGAAGATATTAGTTTTCCTTCAGGGTCAGCAGTAACCAAACCGGAATTTTTGGATATATTAAAAAAAATTGTATTACCTGAAATTAAAGGATCCTATTTTAAGGTTGCTGTAGAGGGTCATACCGACAGCGATCAGTTGCCAAAAGCATTGCGGTCACAATATCCAAGCAACTGGGAGCTATCAAGCGCCAGGGCTTCTGCTGTTGTCCGTCAACTGATAGGTTTAGATGTAGATCCCATCCGCTTAGAGGCTGTTGGATATGGGGAGTTTGTTCCAAGAGATAAAAAAAACACGGAATTAATTACAGCAGATTTAATAAAAAAATACAATTCTAATCCTCAGAAAAAGGCCCGGAATCGACGCGTTGAAATCACATTTTTAGCGCCCCGAGGCGGTCCGGTGGGAAGATCAGAAGCCGTCTCCGGTGACAAAAAATAAATTTTTTATATGAATAAGGGAGTTGTTATGATGAAGCAATGGCCAAAATTACCTGTAATTATTTTTCTGGGTTTGTTTTTAACATATGGAACAGGCCAAGAGTCTGGGTTCCTTGCCCAAAAATTAATGGTAGAAAACAATCTTCGTGAGCGAATTACAAATGCTCTTTCAAAAGTAATCGACGAATCACGCTATGTGGTGGATGTAAGTGTAGATTTAGAATTAAGTGATGCTGTAGAAGAACAGGTTACTTTTTTTACAGGAAAGAAAAAAGACAGCCCCTCCGTACAAAAGAATAGTTTTCGTGAAATACAGCCAAGCCCTGCTGATCCCAAAACTTCTGACGATGTAAGAAGTATGGTTGGATTACCAATACCCGGGTTTGAATTTGAGTTGGAACAGAAACCAGAAATAATGGACAAACCGACAATCTCCAAACTTCCTGAAGGAGCCACACTCTATCAGGATAAAAAAGAACCAGATCCAGAAATTTTATCGAAAACTTCTTCTTATAAACGACCATCAACAGCACAAATTATTAAACAGGAAATCAGTATTATTTTACAGGAAGGATCCTCGCCAGAATTGATTGAAAATATTCGCCAACTTGTGATGATGGCTTCCCGGTTCAATAGGTCGCGAGGTGATGTGTTGAGTATTATGACTGCTAGTTTTAAGGAAAGGCGGGATGAGAAGTCGGCAGAACAGGTTCTTTTAAAGGCTATTGCAGAAAAGATTGAGTCGCTGGAAGTTGAAAGGTCACAAAGGGATGTGGCCCAAGGTGAATATGGGCAGGAAGAAATAGAAAAATATAAAAGTCAGGTACAAGGACTTTTGATGTTTGCTGATAGTGTGAAAGCCGCTGCTAAGGATCGGGCGTATAGACAAGAAATAGAAAAAGTTATTGCTCCTTATCAAGAGCAAATTCAAAAATTACAACAGGAAACAAACGATTTAAAAGAGATGCTAGGACAACCCGATGCAGAAAAGGAGGAAATTTTAACGGAGGTGGAACAGAGGGAAAAGCAGATAGCAGAAGTTGATGCTCGTATTGAAGAGATATCAAGCTTATTGGAGCGTACTCAAGAAGATTTAGGACAGGCAGAAAATGGAGGGATGTCTACGACAGCTCTTTTGGTTTCTGTTTTTGGTGTATTTATATTGATTGTCCTTATTGCTCTGGTTATTACCCTTCTGGGAAGATCAAAACAACAATATCCACCACCGCCATGGATGTATCCGCCTCGGCGCCCGAAAAGAAGGACCAGGAAAAATGCAGAGAAAAAAACCTCAGCAGGAACCCCAGCAGCCCCCCCACAAAGTCTCCCGCATTCAGCAGCACCAAGCCAAACGGACATGAAAAACATTGAGATTGATGAAGACCCAGGTGTTTTGCGAAGTGAAATTAATGATATAAAAAAATCGATTGTTTCAATGAGCGTTGGTCAACCTGCAACTGCTACGAAAATTGTAAAGGAATGGATGGAAGTTGAGGCTCCACCCCCACCGGAAGAGGAAGCCCCACCACCGCCTGAGGAAGAACCCACAGAAAAAAAATCTAAGAAGAAGAAAAAGTAGAGGTCGCGATGATTACAGATTACTACAGATTGTCAGGACTACAAAAAGTAGCAATTCTCTTTTCGATTCTTGGGGAAAGCCTTGCGATTACTTTAATTGAAAATTTGTCAAAAACGGATAAAAGAAAAATCAGGGCCATGATGAGGGAAATGGAAAACACTTCTTTTTCTGTTAAAAAACGAGTGACGGAAGAGTTTTATTTTAGTTTTGTTAGCGAGGAATTTCAAAAGGAAGAAGATGGCACGGCGGGCAAACCCTTTGAGTTCTTAGATAGCCTTACGGAGGAACAGCTTGTAGCTCTGATTTCTCCAGAGGAACCCCGCGTCATAGCCATTGTATTGGCCCAAGTATCGCTGGAAAGACGTACCTTAATTCTGAACCGGATGAAACCTGAAGAAAAAGGCCGCACATTAATTGAACTGGGGAATCTGTCTGATATTCCGCTGGAAGCAGTTGTGAATGTAGCGACTGAATTAAAAGAAAAATCTAGCTTTTTACCTCGAACCCTTGACTTTTCCAGAGGAGGAGGAAAAGACATTGCAGATATTCTCAGCACAATGGGTCAGGATGAAGAGGACAAGTTTTTATCAGCGATCAGTCTGGAAAACCCAGAGCTTGCGAAGGAAGTAAAAAAATATCATTTAACATTTGAGAACATCTTTGAATTTTTTCCTGATAACCTTATTCGTGATATAATGAACTCGGTGGATTTGGACGACATTGCTACTGCTCTGAAGGGAATGTCTGAAACAGATGTTAACAGGGTGATTAATAATCTGCCAAAGAAAAAACAAGCTATGTATGAGCCGAAAGAGGGGGCCATGTCAAAGAGAGAGGTAGAAAGAGCAAGGAAGAAAATTGTTGAGCAGGCCCGCATAATGGAAAAAGACGGTGCATTTTCTCTACAGGACCTGACTGGTTCTGGCGAAATGGTTGAGTAAAGAAAAATTCTTTAATAATAAAAGGGAAAGCTCCTGGTTTTGTAACACACCGGGGGCTTTTTTAGTTTCAGGTGTTTTTTAATACCGAATGTGCTGCTGCCAAACGTGCTACAGGCACCCGGTAGGGTGAACAGCTTACATAATCCAACCCCACACGGTGACAGAAGTCAATGCTTGCTGGATCTCCGCCGTGCTCTCCGCATATCCCAATCTTTAGGTTTTCTCTGATGCTGCGTCCTTTATCAACGCCCATTTTCACCAATTGACCAACACCGGACTGATCCAAGCTCTGGAACGGATCATGAGCAAGCACTTTCTGTTCTAGGTAATCCGGCAAGAACCCGCCAATATCATCACGGCTGAAGCCATAGGTGGTTTGGGTCAGGTCATTCGTACCAAAACTAAAGAATTCAGCTTTTTGAGCTATTTCATCAGCAGTGAGAGCAGCCCGGGGCAATTCAATCATTGTACCCACAAGGTAATTAAACTTGATACTGTTTTCTTCCATGACAGCATCCGCAATCTTTCTGACAATAGCTTCCTGATTTTCAAATTCGGCATAGGTTCCAACAAGCGGAATCATAACTTCCGGAAACACGTTAACATCGTTTTTTGTCAGCTCAGCCGTAGCTTCAAAGATTGCCCGGGATTGCATTTCTGTGATTTCAGGATATGCAATACCCAAACGGCAACCGCGATGTCCCAACATCGGGTTAAGCTCATGTAGATTGCTGATACGAATACGAATTGCATCTGCTGAAATATTAAGCTCGTTAGCAAGTTCGTTGATCTGTTTATCATTTTGAGGCATAAACTCATGTAGTGGAGGATCAAGAAGACGAATTGTGACTGGCAAATCGTTCATTGCTTCCAAAATACCTCGAAAATCATCCCGCTGATACGGAAGGAGTTCCATAACAGCAGCCCGCCGGACTTTTTCGCTTCCTGCAAGGATCATTTTTCGTACTGCCAAAATTCTTTTTGGATCAAAGAACATATGTTCAGTCCGACAAAGACCTATTCCCTGAGCACCAAAGCTTCGAGCTAATGCAGAATCTTCAGGTCGCTCTACATTCGTTCGAACTTTCAAGGTACGAATCTCATCAGCCCATGTCATTAATTCCGCATATTCTTTATTAGCTCCCGGGTCAGAGCTTAAAAGACCAAGCCTGCCTCTGTAAACTTTCCCAGCTGTGCCATTTAAAGTAAGTGAATCTCCCTCCTTTAATACCACATCATTAATAGTAAGGGTTTTTTCATCCGTGTTAATTTGTAAAGAACCACACCCCACAATACAGCACTTGCCCCAACCGCGGGCAACCAAAGCAGCGTGACTTGTCATTCCTCCTTTGGAGGTAAGAATGGCAGCAGCAGCATGCATCCCATGAACATCTTCAGGCGAGGTTTCGTCTCGAACCAAGATAACCACCCTCTCTTCTTTTTTCCAAGCTTCTGCATCATCGGCTGTGAAAACAATTTGTCCTGTAGCGCCGCCCGGACCGGCCGGCAAACCCTTTGCTAAAAGCTCACCCTTGGTTTCTTCTTCTGGGTCCACCATAGGATGAAGCAGTTCGTCAATTTGATCAGGGGAGACACGCAAAACAGCCATTTCTTTATCAATGAGCTTTTCGTGAAACATGTCTACAGCCATTTTAATGGAAGCAGGACCATTTCGTTTGCCAGTACGTGTTTGTAGCATCCACAAACGCCCTTCTTCAATCGTGAATTCAATGTCCTGCATGTCAGCATAATGTTTTTCAAGTTTAATTCGGATCGCATCTAAATCGTTGTAAACCTGAGGTAAAAAGGATTCCAAAGACAATGCATCTTGATTGTCATCGGTTTTTGTGGATTCGTTCAAGGGGTTTGGTGTGCGTAGCCCAGCAACAACATCTTCGCCTTGGGCGTTTTGTAGCCACTCACCATAAAAGACATTTTCTCCAGTGGCTGGATTCCGGGTAAACGCTACACCAGTGGCTGACCCCTTACCTGTGTTCCCAAAAACCATTGCCTGAACATTTACGGCGGTTCCCCATTCTTCGGGTATGTTTTCTATCTTGCGGTAGCTGATAGCCCGTTTACCGTTCCAGCTTTTAAACACAGCCGTTACACCACCCCAAAGTTGTGCATAGGCATCATCCGGGAATTCTTCACCAAGTTGTTCTTTTATTTGTTTTTTAAATTTATCAGAGATGACAATCCAATCATCTCCGGAAAGATCAGCGTCTTCTGTGTAACCTTTTTTTTCTTTATGATCAACCAAAATTGTTTCGAGCTGATGGCGGATACCTTTTCCACTCTTGGTCTCAACGCCAGCAGCTTTTTCCATAACAACATCTGCGTACATTGTAATCAAGCGGCGATAAGCATCATAAACGAAGCGCTTGTTTCCAGTTTTTGCAATGAGCCCGGGGATTGTTTTAGATGTAAGCCCAATATTGAGAACAGTCTCCATCATTCCGGGCATGGATTGGCGGGCTCCAGAACGCACAGAGAAAAGCAAAGGGTTGTCAGCACGGCCAAACTCCTTTCCCATGACAACCTCTGTTTGTCTCAACGCATCATTCACCTGATTATCCAAGTCATTAGGATAATTTAAATTATTGTCGTAATAATAATTACAAACGTCAGTAGTTATTGTAAATCCAGGGGGTACTGGAATTCCAAGATTGGTCATTTCCGCCAGGTTTGCGCCTTTCCCGCCAAGAAGATTTTTCATTTCTGCGCTACCCTCAGCATGATTATTACCAAACAAGTATATGTGTTTTGTCATAGAATTTCCTTTTTGATAGACTAAAAATAAGGTACTTAAATTTCAAAGAATAGCCATTTAAGAAATAAAGTCATTTTAAGTGGATGAAAAATCTATATTTTTTAAGTTAAAAAACAAATTTAGAAATATGAATTTGTATTTTTCTTTGTTTATACTAAATGTAGGAATATGAAGAAACACGTTTGGTTTAAAAAACAAACACTTGTTTTTATCAGCATTATTATTGTGAGCTGTGGCCAGGTAAAGGATGAGTCAGTCCTAACAATAGCGATTTCATCTGACATTCGTGGCTTTGATCCGGCAATGGCTGTGGACATTAGAACCGGGGGGGTTATTTCTTTGGTGTACGACCACCTTGTTCGGTTTGGGTCTGGGACAGAGCTCTTATCAAGTATAGCAAAGGATTGGTCTCTAAGTGAAGATGGTCGTACATATACTTTCTCGATGAACCCATCCGCCCGCTTTCATGATGGGACATACATTTTGGCACAAGATGTTATTTTTTCAATAAAGAGGGTGCTTGATCCAGCGAACCATTCACCCCAAACATGGCTTTTTGATAAAATAGTTGGTGCAAAAGAATTTATGGAAGGGAAAACCAAAGAAATAGAGGGACTTGAAGCCAGAAACGATTACACCCTACGCATAGAGATTATTAAACCCTTTGCACCATTTATTCAATATCTTGCCATGCCTTCTGCAGCGATTGTTAATTCATCCAAGAGCGACAAGATAAGAAATATCCCTGCAGGAAGCGGCCCATGGAAGCTAGATTGCTGGGAGAAAGACGGAGAGTTGGTCTTCAACCGAAACGATGATTACTGGGGAGAAACCCCTATAATGAGTGGACTGAAAATTCGAATTTTATCTGAAACATTAACACAAAGCGCAGAATTTGAAGTGGGGAACCTGGACATATTTAATATTCCGGCTTTAGAATTATTACAATGGACACAAAAAAAAGAGTGGAGGGACAATATATTTTCCACTGATGAACTAAATATTTGGTATATAGCAATGAACTGTTCTCGCAAACCATTTGACGATGTTCGTGTTAGAAAAGCGATGAACATTTCGTTGGATAGGGAAAAGATTTTAAAGCTTCTTTTAGCTAACACAGGAATACAGGCATCCGGACCAGTCCCCCCTCTATTGCTTAGAAATTCTCCTCCCAATCCGTATCCATATGATCCTGCCCTTGCGATAGAACTACTGAAGAGTGCTGGCTATGGGAATGGATTTCAAACAAAACTCTGGGTAGCGGGCGGGTCAGAAATATTTCATGTGTTGGAAGCATTTCAATCATACTGGGAAGCAATAGGTATAGAGGTTGAAATAATGCGAAGCGATTGGAATGTATTTAAGACAGCTGTACGGGCAGGCAGGCCAGATCTTTATTATTTAGATTGGTTTGCTGATTATCCTGATGGAGAGAATTTTCTTTTTCCATTGTTTCACAGTTCTGAATCAATGACAAAAAGAAATCGCTACAAAAATCCGGAAGTTGATAAGTTAATTGAAACGATTCAATTGTTACCAATTGGTAATCAGAGAGACAGTTTGATTGAGAAAACAAACCGGGTAATTTTTAATGAAGCTCCGTGGGTATTTTTATGGCATAGCCAAACAAATATGGTTACACAATCGACAATAACTGGATATGTTCCGAAAACTATTTTTAATTCAGAGCGCTACACTAACATTGTTCGAAAATAGATGTTTCGTTTTATAGTTCGTAGAATTTTACAGACAATTCCTGTTTTATTCGGCGTAATTGTCATTACGTTTATCCTCATGTATATGGTCCCAGGAGACCCTGTGGTTTCTATGGTGGGAGAACGATATGACGAGGAAACAATCCATAAACTTCGGAAAGAACTTCATCTTGATGATTCACTTCCCATGCAGTTTGTCCACTATGTCAGTAATGTTCTGAGGGGTGATTTTGGTAAATCTTTTATTACTGGAGGATCGGTATCAGAGGAATTGCTGATAAAATTCCCCAACACACTGATGTTAGCTGTTGCATCAATGATTATTGCAATCATAACTGGTCTTACAATGGGAATTGTTTCCTCATTAAGGCCTCAGTCTATTCTTGATAAGATTACAATGTTATTTGCACTGGCGGGCATATCAGCTCCAGTTTTCTGGGTAGGGCTTATGCTTGTTTTGTTTATAGGTGTGTTCCTTCAGTGGCTTCCTCCCACGGGTTTCGGTGGTATTGAGTATATTATTCTACCAGCCATCACCCTGGGACTTCGATCAGCAGCCTATCTCGCCAGGCTAACCCGGGCAACGATGCTGGATGTTTTGAATCAAGATTATATTCGCACTGCAAGGATGAAAGGGTTACCAGAGTGGAAAGTGATTCTGAAGCATGGTTTCCCGAATATTTTAATCCCCATAATCACAGTCATTGGGACAGACTTTGGAAGTTATTTATCCGGGGCAGTTTTAACAGAATCTATTTTTGGATGGCCGGGCATTGGTAGATATGCACTGGAAGCGATCTTAAAGCGGGATTTCCCTGTAATTCAAGGCACAGTTCTTTTTATGGCACTTATGTTTATCCTTGCGAATCTTATTGTGGATATTTTTTATGGTATTGTTGATCCTAGAATGCGAATAGAAGGAAAAAATGGTTGATTCACACATGCGCCGGCGAACAGTATTTTCCAAATTGATTAGAGATAAAAGTTCTCTTTTGGGAATTACAATAATAGCAATAATTGTTTTTGCCGGGATTTTTGCTCCTGTAATTGCTCCCATGAGTCCATACACACAAGTACTTGAATTTAGAAATCAAAAACCGGGGTTTACAGGAGAAATTATTTTATTTAGGCTAAAACCTGAGTTACCGATTCAGACAGTTGCTGTTACATCGATTAGCAAGAAGGGAGAAACGATACAATACCAAGATCAGCTGAACAGAGTTTTTGAGATAGAAAAAAATAAACTTGAAGGAGTAAAGGAGAAAGACTGGCATAAAAAATATCGATATTGGCTAGGAACAGATAACTTTGGTAGGGATGTGCTTTCGCGGCTGCTTTATGGTGCCCGAATTTCGTTGTTAGTCGGTATAAGCGCGAGCACGTTATCGTTATTGATTGGAATTATTCTTGGTGCAGTTTCCGGATATTATGGTGGTGTTTTAGAAACACTCATAATGCGCCTTACAGATATTATGTTTGGATTTCCAACACTTCTGTTTTTGATAGGCATAACGGCTGCGTTTGAGCCAACATTAACGGTCGTATTTTTTGCCATTGGATTTGTTTCCTGGCCGGGGATGGCTCGGCTCATGAGGGGGCAAGTTGCCAGTATTAAAGAACGTGAATTTATAAAAGTTTGTGAGGTGCTTGGTTTAAGCAAACCAAGAATATTATTAAAGCACATACTCCCAAACTGTTTTGCCCCAATGATTGTAACCTATACACTGGGTATTGCCGGCGCAATAATGGTAGAAGCGAGTCTTTCTTTTCTTGGCCTGGGAGCCCAGCCCCCAACACCGAGCTGGGGAATTATGATTAATGCGGGAAAAGATTTTATTCGTACATCTCCATGGTTATCAATAATACCGGGCATTGCAATTGCCAGCACGGTTATAGGATTCAATCTGATGGGAGACAGTTTACGCGATGTCCTTGACCCATCAATGAAAAAATAATACATTTACAGTTTTATTTTCTTTTAGTAAAATCTAGGTCTTATGAATTTGACAGAACGTATAGAAAAGTTCATTTTATCTAATATCACTCATCCTGAAAAGCGAAAAATCGGGGTAGAGATAGAATGCATGTTTTATAATAAAAACATGAAACGCCTACCGGTTGATTTGTGTGAAGAATTTTCTGCATCAGCATTCATGGAAATAATGAAAAAACATCAGGAAAATGATCCTATTAAAGCCAGCTATTCGCTGGAACCAGGGGGTCAGCTGGAGTGGGCATCCCCACCGTTTATCAGTCTTCATGAAATTTATCACCACCTTCAAATTTATTTTAAACGGGCTAGAAAAGTATTGGATAAACAAAATTTGATGCATATTGATTACGCACTTGAACCAATTTATTCGCCGGAAGATATAAGCTTGATTGATATGGAAAAGTATAATCTTATGCATAATAGATTTGTTACCTCAGGTAGATATGGTCCATGGATGATGCGGAACACAACCAGCATTCAGATAAACATTGATGTGTGTTCACAAGAAGATGCAGAAATAATGGCATTTATTGCAGACTGTCTTGAACCCATCTGTGCGGTTTTGTTTGCAAACAGTCCCTTTATGAATTCGAGACCTACCGGAATAGAAAACCCGAGATATAGGATTTGGAACGATACTGATCCTGTTCGATGTAAAAATCTGTTGGATCATGGTATAAGCTCACATAACAATCTTGTTGAAAAATACAGTGAATATCTCCAAGATGTCCCTGCGATTTTTGTTTTAAATCAAGATGGGGAGATTAAAGGGTTTGGTGGAACTCTTGGAGAATGGCTGTCGAATCAAGAAAAATCCAGTGTTTTACAGGATAGAGATATTCAATTAGCCCTTCATCAGATTTTCACCCATGTTAGATTTAAGCATATTCTGGAGGTTCGTGGTGCGGACAGGCCGCCACACGGATTTGAATTAGCTCCTGCTGCGTTTTGGACAGGATTGCTCGCCTCAGAAAACGCAAAACATGAAGCATTGGAAATCGTGAAAACCTGGACAATAGCAGAACGTAAACACCTAAATAAATCAGCTTATACTATCAACCTCGATCAAGAAGGTCCTGCCGGGAAAACAATGAGACAATGGATTAAAATATTTTCTTCTTTGTCCGTAAAGGGACTGAAAGAGAGGGCTGATTTTTTTGGGATTGAAAGCGAAAGTAAATTTCTTGAGCCGTTTGTCAATAATGTGTTATCAAAAGGTCCCAAATCGATACAAACGCAAGCCGCATATAAAGCAAGTGGGCTCTCAATTATTGATTTTTTACAACAGGAACATCAGCTTAGTCCTCCTAATTAGCTCTTCCTTATTCTTAATATTATGTTTAAACCAATAATTGGTATTAATCCTTATTATTTTGAATACGACGATTCATTCTGGAATGGAACAAAAGAGAAATATTTCAGATCTGTCTGGCTTGCAGGAGGAGTTCCGGTCACGCTCCACCATCTTTCAAGCGGAGGAACGGCTGAGGATATAGCTGGAGGCATTGATGGGTTTCTTTTGGTTGGTGGACCTGATATTCCAAATCATATTTATGGTGGAAAACATTCAGAGCTACTCGATGAAGATGTGATGCACCCCAAAAGAGAAAAATTTGATCGCATGGTTTTTTTAGCAGCGGAGAGTTTTCGTAAACCTGTTTTGAGTATTTGTGCGGGGTTTCAGCATATCAATATCATTTATGGAGGAACACTATTTGAAGATATTTCTGCCCAAATGAAGGGTGCTATTGACCATGGGAACCCCAATGGAGAAATCACGAATCATATAGTTAGGCTGGATAAAAACAGTCTTGCTGCAAGGGTGATAGGGACACCGAAACCAACAGTGAATAGCGCACATCATCAGGGGATAAATAAACTGGGTGATGGACTGAGGATTGTTGGTCGTTCTCCGGATGGATTACCCGAAGTGATTGAAGACGTTAAAGATCCAGGGAAATTTATTGCTGTTCAGTGGCACCCCGAAACACTACAGCAAAACAAGGAACAGAAAAACCTTTTTGAATGGCTTGTTGAAGAAGCTAAAAACAGGAAAACTGGTTAATAGACAATCCCAACTCCGCCCCTGCGTGGATCACCCTCCGCAGCCGTTTTTGTAACTGCATTTACCCCACCAAAAAACAGATTTAGCTTTCCCCAACGCTTTATCTTAATGGTTTTATCTTTAATGGCTTTTTTATCTATTTTTATTCCAACCTCATGATGAAGGACATTGTCTTCGAGGTGAACCCGAGGAGCGTTAATAGCTGGTCCTAGATCCATCTTGTGCAAAAGAGTATTTAGAATTACTTGGGAAACAGCTGATCCTATTCGGTTACTGCCACCACTACCAAGCACCAGCTCAGGTCCGGATTCTCCAACAACTATTGTGGGAGATATCAATGTTGGAAGCCTTTGTTGCTTTGTCCATAAATGAAATCCGGAGGGGTTAAGAACTTCTTCGCCCAGCATATTGTTCATCATAAATCCCATTTCAGGAATAAAATATCCACAGCCCTCGCCGTTTGTTGTAGTAACACTGGCAGCATTTCCTGTTTTGTCGATTATGCTAACATGCGTGGTGGATCCAAACGATGGTGTGTTTGTTTTATCTGGAAACCAATTTCCCTGGTTAGTAAATATTTTTGAATAAGCTGAAATTATTTGTGGTTCCAGCAGTTTGGTTATTTGGTTTTCATCTTCAGGATTGATATAGATATCTTTTTTTGCTTTTGATGTAATTTTCATTGCGTAAGCAAGAGCGGTTGGACCATATATATTTTCAAGAGCTGTATTCTCTAATAACTGAAGCAAGAAGGCGATCGTGGTCCCGCCAACAGACGGAGCCGGATTTGTATACATCATATATTTGTTAATAGTAGATTTTAAAGGTTCACGCTCAATAACCTGGTAGTTTTTAAGAGCTTTTCTAGTAAGAAGCCCACCATCACCAAGGGCATTAATAATATAGTTTGCCCCACTGCCCTTATAAAAGAAATCTTCACCCTCTTTGGAGAGTTGGTCTAGAAAATCCCCAAACCCTGGAAGTAAAATTTTGTCGCCATTTTTGAGCAGAGTTCCCCCGGGTTTAAAGATAGTTTTTCCATAGTGATCATATGTTAGAATGGGCTCAAGAATTTTGACAAGATAGCCATGTGATTCGTTGAGGACAGTTCCATTTTTTGCCGCGACAATAGCAGGTTCAAGAACAACTTTTAGAGGAAGAAGCCCAAGGCGCTTATGTACATAAAGAAGGCCTGCAATATTACCTGGAACAGCTACAGACCCCTTACCAATATTAAAATTTTGTTGGCTGGTACCAAAGTCTACAGTGATGGGAAAAAAGTCTAACTTTTCACTTCCCTTTGGCAGGGTGTCAACAAAGAAATCAAAAAGAATTGGTTCGGAATTATAAGGGAGCGCCATCAGCGCCCCCCCTCCCCCGGCACTCGTAAGTGTAAATTCCGATGTCATTGATGTGAATACAGCAGCAACAGCAGCATCAAATGCATTGCCACCGCTTTCTAAAATACAGCAAGCAGTTTCAAGCGTTGTCTGTTCCCCGGCAGCTATTGAACCATATTTCATTATGACTTTGGATAATGTTTGTTTATTGGTGATATTCCTTTGTAAAGAATTATTATATTCTTCTTGTAAAAGTTAATATAAAAGCATGATAATAGGTGAAAAGATATATAGAGTTTCATTTTTAGATTTTTTCAATGTTTCTATCATTTTTACCAATTCCCTATCAGGTTAATGTGTTGTTAGAACCAAAAATGAGTTTGAAGCAATAAAATTTAAAAATGTCTTTTGAAACTATTCACCCACTTTTTGTCCACTTTCCCATCGCTCTTTTTTCTACCGGATTATTTTTTGACATCTTAGAAAAACTGTTTAGCAAAGAAGAGCTCGAGCATGCGGGATTTTGGACTATGCTTATGGGTCTGATATCCTGTTTATTTACTAATATAACTGGAATAATTGCCTTTTTGGAAGAAGGTGCATTTTCGGACCTACCTCAATTTCGTCATAGTTTTTTAGCCTGGGTAGCAACCCTGCTCTTTTTAACTTTATTCTGGGTACGGATCCAATTCAAACAAGATTTGCGCAACTCCACCCTGAAAAGAAACATCTATTTTTTTCTCCATGTTCTAGCTGTGGGTATATTATTTTACGGAGCTCATTTAGGAGCCGGTTTCGCAGAAAGGTATTAAAAGTGCGGCCAACTTTTTGTTTATTATAATTACTTCAACAGCCAGATGATTTAATAAATGCCAACCTGTTTATCACCCTTTTTCATACAAACAAGATGAGATATAGATGAAAAGGTATGTAATTTTCATAATAAGGGCATAAGGAGAAATATAGTGCCGATAAATACAGAATTGTATCCCGAGGAAGAGACACATCACAACCAAGCCAGTGATGCATACCAAAAGGCAAAAAAAGCACTTCGGGACGAAAGGATAAGTGGTTTCACCGGCGTATTTCTTGCATTGTTTATGTGGGGGCATATGCTGTTTGTCAGTTCCATTCTAACTGGCGAACAAACATTTAATTTTATAGCTGATCTTTTTGAGCATACATGGCTCGCACAAATAACTATAATTTTAATAACTATCGTATTTTTTGTCCATTTTGTCACCGCTAGCCGAAAGATTCCTAGGGGTTTACGTGATCGAAAAAAAATAATAAAGCTGGGTAAGAGTATTAAAGGATCCAAAAATAGATGGAATCAAGAAATAACATCTGATATCCGCCTTCGCAATCATTCTGAAACGATTCTCTGGATTTGGCAGGTGCGATCAGGCATGGCCATTCTTATTTTAGGTTCGATCCATCTCTTCATTGTTGGTACGGATATTTTACAGCGGTCTTTGGGAGGGGCTGGTATAACCGCTTTGGAAAGTACTGGCAGGGTTGGATCTGGTTTGTGGCTACTGTATGTGGCTCTGTTGATTTGTGTTGAATTCCATGCAGGTGTTGGGCTTTATCGTTTTGCTGTAAAATGGTGGATTGGCAAACAGCTTCCTTTAGTTGGAAAAGTAACGCGCAGGAAAACACACCTTGTTGAACAATTTATTCTCATATTTTTCATTATAATAGGGATAGTTACGCTAGCAGTGCTAGCCGGCCTGATTGATCCCCCTTTGGAATCATTAATGGCAGATGTTTTGGGTAATTCTATATGAGTAAAATAATTACCACAGATGTGCTGGTAATTGGTGCGGGGCTGGCTGGAGAGCGAGCGGCTATTGCTTCTGCCAGCAAAGGCTTGAATGTGATTATTCTTTCCTTAGTTCCTCCCCGCCGGAGCCATTCTTCTGCGGCACAGGGCGGTATGCAGGCATCATTGGGGAATTCTGCAAAAGGAAAGGGAGACAATCCAACTATCCATTGGCTTGATACTGTTAAAGGGTCTGATTGGGGTGCCGATCAGGAAGTTGTAAGAATCTTTGCTGATAATGCCCCAATTGCCATGCGTGAAATGGCACATTATGGTGTGCCATGGAATAGGGTTGAAGGTGGCCCAAGGGACGTTTATATCAAGGGCAAAAAAACAACTATTGTGGAAGATGATGAAAAGGAAGGCTTGATAACAGCCCGGGATTTTGGCGGAACCGCGAAATGGAGAACCTGTTACACCGCCGACGGCACTGGCCACACCGTGCTTTATACTATGGACAATTTAGTTGTCCAACATGGAATTACTGTTCATGACCGCATGGAAGCAATTCGGCTTATCCATCATGACGGGAAGTGTCTCGGTGCGGTTGTGCGTTCACTGCGTGATGGAGAAATAATGGCATATATGTCCAAGTCGACGGTTATTGCGACCGGAGGTTACGGTAGAATTTATGGTGAATCAACAAATGCTATTATAAACGAAGGTTCCGGCTCTTGGTTAGCGCTTCAGACCGGGGTAGTTCCTCTGGCAAATATGGAAGCGGTTCAATTTCATCCAACCGGAATTGTTCCCACAGACATTCTTGTTACAGAGGGTTGCCGGGGTGACGGCGGGCTTCTTTTAGATGTGGATGAATACCGTTTTATGCCGGATTACGAACCGGAAAAACAGGAATTGGCATCCCGCGATGTCGTCTCTCGGCGGATGAAGGAACATATGTTGAAAGGGAAAGGGGTTCAGTCTCCATACGGTGAACATCTCTGGCTTGATCTTCGCCATCTTGGAGAAGAACACCTTAAAACGAAACTTAGGGAAGTGTATGATATTTGTATGCATTTCATCGGAGTAAATCCGATCAAAGAATTTATTCCAGTAAGACCTACGCAACATTATTCCATGGGCGGTATTCGAGTAAATAAAGATGGACATGCGTACAACATGGAAGGTCTTTTTGCCCTTGGGGAAGTCTCCTGTTGGGATTTGCATGGATTCAATCGTCTGGGTGGAAATTCTCTGGCTGAGACGGTAGTTGCCGGCATGGTTGTCGGTGAAAAAATTGCTAAATATGCAAGCAAAGCCTCTTTGGTGGCAGATGTTGGTTTGGCAGAGGAGTTTACAAAAACAGAAAAAGACAAGATAGCCAGACTGTTTAACAACAGAAATGGAGAAAATGTTTACAAGCTCCGCAATGAAATTGCTAGTTTGCTTACAACGCATGTGCATATTTTTCGATTTGGCGAAGGTCTTGAAAAAGCAGTGGACTGTCTTAAGAATATTGTAAAACGCACTGAGAATGTTCAAGTCAAAACCAAGGTTTTAGGAATGAATCCGGAACTATCATCTGCTCTGCGTCTTGAAGGAATGGCAAAGCAGGCGCTTCTGATTGCTGAGGGTGCGTTAAGACGAACCGAATCTCGGGGAGCTCACTCCCGGGAAGACTATCCCGACAGAGATGATGCAAATTGGCTGAGCAGAACTCTGGCACGCTGGCCGGACCCAAAGGAGGATCCCATATTTACTTATGAGCCCGTTGGAGTTCTGGATTTGCCCCCCGGCGACCGTGGCTACGGCGGAGGCCAGCAAATATCCATAAAAGAAACCATTGAAGAATATAATACAAATGTTGACATTGTCCAGAAAGCTGAGGGACGTTTGGATCCGTCAGAACCCACTGGAAGCCGGTTGCCGAAAGAAAGGTGGAAGGAGGTGCAGTAGTGGGAAGAACACTTACATTTAAGATATTTCGATACAATCCGAATAAAGATAATGACAGTCCGCAGGTTGAGTCTTACCAGATGGAGGAAACACAGCGCCTGAATGTGTTTACAGCATTGAATACCCTCAGAGAAACACAGGCGTCGGATCTTATGTTTGATTTTGTATGTCGTGCCGGGATTTGTGGTTCCTGCGGCATGATGATAAATGGGCGCCCAACCTTGGCTTGCCGCACCCTCACATCAGATCTGCCGGAAACAATTGAACTTTACCCATTGCCATTTTTTAAATTGTTAGGTGATCTTTCAGTAGACACCGGGATATGGTTCAGAGAGATGGCGGAAAAAGTAGAGTCATGGATTCACACACAGGAGGAATTTGATCCACAAGCAACTGAGGAACGGATGGATAATGACATAGCTAACAAGATATACGAAGCTGAACGTTGTATTGAGTGTGGTTGTTGTCTGGCTGGCTGTGCCACCGTACAGGTTTACCCAGACTTTCTCGGCGCTGCAGGGCTAAACAGGATTGGTCGACTAATGAATGACCCAAGAGACCAGAGGGGTGACCAGGAGTGGTTTGAATTGGTATCTACAGAGAGCGGTGTTTTTGGATGTATTGGTATGATGGCTTGTGATGATGTCTGTCCGAAAGACCTGCCCCTATTAGAAGTGTTTTCATATATTAGAAGAAAACTCAGCAAAATAGAACTCTCTAAATAAGAGCTGAACTAAAAAGGTCTGTTTATCCTAAAGTAGCCAGCCTAAGTAACAAGAACTATTGTTGTAATCCTTTTAGTTTAAAATTAACAGAGATTGAAAGATGATTAGTTAAACAAGTTCTTTTTAAGACAATAACGTTTTTTTCTTTATAACGTATGGAAAACATTGTCAACAGCCCTTTGGTTAAAAACGAACTTCAGTTGTTTTATTTTATGGACGGGCGTAGCTCTATACCCATGTTTCTCAATTTATTGTCTAATTCCTCAGTATGATTATTTAGTTGATTAATTCTCTCTCTCCTTTCAGAAAAGAATAAAGATTCATGGAAGCTCTTTTCCTCTTCTTTCTTAGATGCTTCTATAGGTGCTTCTATCGTTTTTGACACAACTATGTGTTTTATCACCTTTGATAAAATTCCCATGGTGTTTTTCCTTATTCGACTACTCTATTTCTAATGCTGATTCTACGTCCCACAGTTTACAAAGCTCATTGAACATTGTTTTTTCATTTTTATGAATAATACCATCTATTAATATCATCGCCTTGATTACTTCAATGAAACTTTTCTTAATACCCTCACAGTCTTTTGTTTCATTGATGAGTTTTCCCATTTCTGTAGTTCTTGATTTTATCTTATCGAATCCTTTAGAAATAATATTTTCGTTATCCTTTATTTGTGATTCAACTATCTTTTTTTCTTCATCTGTTAGTTCCGTCATTGTATTCTCAATGATTTCAGACTCTTTATCTGATACATCAAAATCACAATTCATAAACATATAAAGAATGTTAAACAAGATGACTTCTGCTGTGTTTATTTTGTTATTCATCTTTACTGCTTGATTTGTTTATGAACAACTCTCCTTATTTACTTTCTGAGTATAATAATATTTTGGGTAAACAAGGAATGGTTATTAAGAAATAAACAAAAAGCCATAGATAAAAACAAGGGGTTGGATAAACATCTCTACACCCCCCCCTGCTGGATTTGCTATCATGATTCACTTACGTTGTATCTTTCTGATTATCAATATGGTTAGCTATTCTCCATAAGGTCCGCCGTAGGCACCCATGTCGTTCTGGGATCCGTTATTGTCCTGGTATTCATCTCCTGGATGTCCAGTGTTGGTACAGGGTGAATCGGGGCGTAAATGAAAATCTTCATTGGCCACTTCAAGAAACAAAGGATCATCTGGAATATTTCCATTAGAATCCGTTGGGTCGGCATCCTTGAAACGACAGTATGCCACAACAGAAGCAGGGGCATCATCCATTACAAGCAAATCAAAACCTGTGTGCTCCGAGATAATATTATTTAAGAATATTACCGAGCTGTTGGCAATGGAGACGCCTCCCAAGGAATCACCTGCGATACTATTCCCTACAATCGTGTTATTGATCACTTCTCCTGTGGCGTTGCTGATAAAGATGCCGCCCACATTATCGCCTACATTGTGAAAGACAATATTGTTGTACAGGCTGGCATTCCCAGTTAGGTATAATCCTCCGCCCTCCCCCGGGGCTTGATTATCCACGATGAAGTTGTTCCGTAATACTGCGCTTCCAGCAGCATATACACCCCCACCAGGCGTATATGCACCCTCACCGCCTGTTCCACCTTCCAACCAAAATCCTTCCAAGATACCGTCATTGATATTAAGACACCTATCACTATCTGAAGCAATAATAGTGGTCACTTCATGGTCATCGATCGCTCGAACTAGAATGTCTTTTCCTAAAATGGACAGGCTCCCCGGGTATTTTCCAGAAGAAACCAATATGGAATCTCCATCATCAATCACAGGACTCTCAAAAGCTGCCTGGATTGATTCATAGTCATCTGGTATGTATAAAGAAGTTGTTCTCGGAATTGTGGTTTCTCCTTCGGTCCATTTTTCGTTGCCCTGAACATCAGAAAAGGTCACTCGGTATTGGAAATCTGCATCATCGTTGACTACATCCGTGTATGTTATTACTAATGGATTCGTGAGTATTGCCCGCAGTGTCCAGTCTGTATCTAAAGAGATCCTACGCTCTACCGTCACTTTGGAAAAATTTTCAACTATGATTTCACTCCAGGTTAATTTGACATCAGATGAATCTACAAGCCGTGTAATGGAATGTTCAATGGCCAAATCAAGGAGTGCATCTGGGCTCGTCTCATCTGTATCAAAAGGCCATTCACAGGCATAAACCAGAAAAATCAGGACATAAAGAGAGAGGATCCTCACTCTTCTTCCTTATTATTTGAAAGGGTTAGCTTGAGGGAAAACAAAGTTCGATGGGCTTCATAATAGCGAAAAGGATCATTAGAGTAATGGGCGAAATCCACAAATGTGATTTGATTGGAAAAAAGGTTTCGTATTGAGTAGCTTACACTTACGTCAAACAACCAGATCGATTCTGTAAGCGTTAACGTTAGATTAGTATTTTTTCGGTTGTCATACTGCCTAATCTCAACTCCTCCTCGCTGGTAGACCTGTGGTCCTTCATAAATGTGACTAAGATTAAGATGAAACACCCCTTTCCGCCAATCAAGAATAAAACGACCTATGGCGCTTGGCTTGTTTGGAAACGCTTCTTTGTTGCTGACACCCACAAGTGTCACATTTCCAGTGAACTCTAGGGATCCATGAAATATTTCCAGGAACTTGATTTTGGTTCCGATCTCAATGCCGTTGACGGACGCTATGGGCGTGTTGTATGGAATTGGCAGGAAGTCCCCGATTAGTCGGTAAGCGATTTTGTCGATATAATGATTGCGAAAGACACTTCCACTAACAACCCAACGGTCGATAGTAGCCGTGGTCATTTGTTCCCATATAAGTTCTCCTCCTACCTCTGTCGTAGATAAGTGTTCCACAAACAGATCATCAGTCAAGATCCCCTGGAATAGTATAGTCTTTTCTTCCGGGCTTATTCCGTGGAGTATTGCATCGGCTTGATAACGTGTTGTAAACCAGAGAAAATAGTCATTCAAGGTGGGGGGCCGCTTATTCCAACCTTGGTTGAAAAAGAGGTTATATCTAAAGCGCGGAGCTGTGCCTCTAAGATAGGCTCCTAACCGGAATGTGCTCATTCCCATTTTTGATTCTTTTTCGTAGCTGGTCTCTTGGATGAAACTTTGATTCCAGCTATCAGATGCTTGATTATATAGAGAATCAAATTCGGTGATAGTCTGACGATGATTATATTTGGCTCGACTTGGGCGAACACCCAATTCAAAACGGATTGACTCCATAGTGGGGGTGTCGATCAGAGTTGTATAGCGCAAGACCCCGGCCCAGCCCTTGTCTAGCCACCTTAATCGTGCATTATCTCCCCAACTCTGTTTTATATCTTTAGGCGTGGTCAGGTTGTCACCAAAATACCACTGGTCTTCCATTTCCCACTGGATTGTTCCGTCCCACCGATTCCAGTGAAAAGATTTTCCGATACGAAACATGGTAGTTTCTTCATCAAGGTCCCGGGTTATATTATCAAAGAACGAATCCTGCCATGCCCAGACCCTGAAACCGTATTGGATATCCCAATCGCGAGTACCCAGGATTGATCCATGAAAACTTGCTCGATTTACTGATAAACTATCTTTCGCAATGATAGAACCAGTGGGGAATTTTATGGAATTGCCAAGCGACAGATGTCTTGCCGAAACCTTCCCATCAGATAAGTCGAGCGTAGAAACAAGGTTATTAAAGAGGGATGTGTAGAGTGTCCGGCCATCGTATAATCGCGACTTACCGGAAAAACGTCCACCCAGCCCAAAGGATCGGGCACGCAGATTTATCGCTCCTGATAAATCCTGATCTCTTGCATCGGCTAGACCAACATTACGGTATAGGGTTATTGTGTTGCTTTCGGGTGATTGTGAGGATAAATGAATCACGCCCCCAAAATTTCCAGGGCCAAAGAAAACAGAGTTTCCCCCTCTTATTATCTCCACGCTGGATAAATTCATCATGTCGATGGCAGAGAGGTCTGCGACGCCGTCCAGAGCTCTGTTGAGTTTGATCCCATCTAGGTAAACTGATATCTCATTGGCATTGCTGCCCCTGACACTGGCCGTTTGTCGCCCCGATGTGGCAGTAGAGATTATGACACTGGTCATTTCTTGTAGTGCCTCGCCGATGTCACGGATACCGCGAACCTCAATTTGTTTCAAGGAAACGTCCTCACCACTGCTGGAGACTTCCCTCTCTATTTTTCTTCGCTCACCTGTGATCAAGATTTCTTTTCCTTTCAATACCGAGGATTCCATCCTCATCCAGATTTCATTGGGGACTAAGACTGTGACCTCCTGTTCAATGTAACCGATATGTGAGACGCGAATCTTGATAGGAAAGTCCCCCTGCCAATCAAATGAGAACACGCCTTTGTCGTCGGTAGTGGTGCCCATGTTTGTGTTGACGATAAGGACATTTGCGCCTACAATTGCTTCTTGTGTTTCTTTTTTTACTACCTTACCTGTTATTTGCGCGTGTACCGCACAAAACACCGGCAATATAAGGCAAACAAAAACGGTTACTCGAGGAGTAGAATGGGGAAGCATCGCCTGTCAATATAACTCTTCATATCCGTCTCTCAAAAGAAGGTTTGTTTTAGAGTTTCAAACTGATGTGTGTAAACCTAGAGAATAGATTGTTTTTGATGTTGTGATATCGCTATTGTTTTTAGCGTTGGTAGGAGAGACCTCTTCGTAACTCACATATAACACCAGACAGGTCAGCAAGGACAGCAGGTAAATAAAGTTACTATTTCCGATTATCCTTTTAGTTTAAAGTTTACAGGTATCGAAATCCAAACCCCAACAGCCCGCTCTCTTTGTTTTGCAGGTCTAAAGCGTGTTTTGCGGATGGCCTCTATTGCTGCCTCATCTAGACCCGTATTTGGAATTCCTTTAATGATTGTGGTTTCTATAACACGTCCTTTTTTATCAATGAAGGCCTGGATAAACACAGTACCTTCAATGCCGGCTTCTTGGGCAATCTCCGGATATTTTGGTCTAATTGGTGTTAGGGGGACCGGAGGATCATCATAAGGTATAAATTTAACCTGTGGGCCGGAAGGCGGTGGTGGGGGTGCATCCCATGCTTCAAAATCGCTCAAGTCGGTTTCTTCAATAGTTAAATCATCTGCAAGATCTTCATCTTCAGATTCAATTGGTATTGATGGTCGTGCAGGTGGGGGTGGTCTTTCAATCTGCTGAGTTTGAGGGATATCAATCTGTTCAATAATAATTTGGTCATAATGTTCTTGAACTGTTTCGCCAGTAAATCGCGGGAGGATAAAAAACAGGGAAATTGAAAGAATTATGCTTAGTAAACCTGTAGCTCTTATTATAAATGGAAAACGGAGTTTAAGTGATAGCTGTTCCAAAGACATAAATTAATCAAGGGACGTTTTTGTAGAATAGTTTAGCTTTAAAGCGTCTGCTTTCCTAAGCTCATTATGGATTCCTGAAACCAACTCCATTCTTGCTGATTCATCTGCTTTTAATGAAATAACAATCTGTGGATCTGCGACTCTCTTATCATATATGATGTTTCGAACATTTTCTATATTAAAGAGGCGGTCTTCAATTGAAATTAATCCTTCCTTAGAAATCCAAATATGTGATGTGTGTCGTTTTGATTTAAGTTTTTCGATTCGTTTCGCTTTTGGAATTTCAATAGGTAAACCAGAAAACTCTCTGAGTACAGTTGTAACCATAAAAAAAATTAACAACATGAATATTATATCGGGCATAGACGCCGTTGGAATTTCACTAGAAAGAGTTGTTTTTCGGATAAATTTCATCAGTCAGTATCTGCGATTGAAATACGGGTTGCATCTGCTATTTTAAGCTGATCTATGATAGCCACATAATCTTTGTAGCGAGTTTTTTCATGTGTTTTGACAGAAATGATCAGCTTGTCATTTTCCCTGAGTTTCTCTTTTACTATGCGGCTGACATCTTTTAGATTTACTGGTTCACCTCCCAGCAAAACCATTCCAGAGGAATTAATAAGGCAGTTTAAAATATTTTTTTTCTTTATTTCAATTTCTTCTCCCTCTGCAGGCAACACGAGACCCAACCCTTTGTCAATGTCAATTGTTGTTGTAACAAGAAAAAAGATAAGGAGTAAAAAAGCAATGTCTGCCATGGATGATGTAGGAATTTCCCCTCCCTTGAATCTGCGTTTTATTTTTCCCATGAGTTTTTCTTAAAGTTTTTTCTTTCCTCCTTTTGATGCATCCAGGTCATAAAGATGATCAATAAGTCGTACTGATTGCTCTTCCATATCTAACACAAGTTTGTCAATTCTTGATACGAAAAAATTCTGAAAAACCTGTATAATCATAGCGACGATTAATCCAAAAGCAGTGGTCAATAGAGCTTGGGATATACCACCGGCAACGACTGCAGGAGAAATATCGTTGGCAGCTTTAATTGCATCAAACGCAGAAATCATCCCCACAACGGTTCCGGTAAATCCAATCATTGGGGCAATTGTAACAACGGCGTTTAACCAGATCATATTTTTTTCGAGGAAAGCCATTTCCATTGGACCGGCATTCTGTATTGCCTTTTCTACTTCAGATATACCATGGTGTCTTCGTGTAAGGCCGGCATGAAATACTTTCGCTACTGGACCCTGAGTGTCCTCACATACTTGAACAGCTTCTTCTAAGTTTTTTCCTTCGATTTTTTCGGAGATTTCTTTGAAAAATTTCTGTTCATCAATTGATGACATTAGTAAAGAATATAATCTCTCGGCTGAGATTGCAAGCCCAGCCAATAGTGTAATCAAAATAGGCCACATAAAGGGGCCACCATTTACAAAATATTCAACCATTTATTCCTCCAAGAATTAATAGATTAATTTATTTATTTACAGAAATTATGAGAATTTAAGGGTTATTATTAATGAAACCAGAGGCTTCTTCAAAATATTTTAATGCTTCTATTATTTGGTTATCCGTTCTTCTGCGGATTCCCCAGGTTTCGTTGTTTCCCCAAAGAATTCCCGCACACTCTGCTTTCAGGTGGTTCATGATATAGTTTTTATTGTTATATATTGCTGTTGAGTCATATTGAATATCCTCTTGTTTTAAATAGAGTAGAAAACCCCGGAATTCATGTTCTGACAAAGACCAATGATCGCGAAATTTTATAAAATTATTAATGTTTTCAGATGTATTGTTTTTCATCTCATTATTACTTAAATAAATGGAAGCCCAGTTAAACAAGGGACGTTTAGAGTTTGAAAGAAGCTTATACGTTTCGTTTTCGATAAGTGTATCCCCCCTTGGTATGTATATATCAGGAGTGATCCCTCCTCCCCCGTAAACGACCCTTCCAGAGCGGGTAAGATATTTAGGGCGCAATGCCTTCAAAGAATCAATTTTTTTCTCACGGTCTTTTTCATACAGTTTGAGATAATATTGATCATCCCCACCATTTTCATATGGCCGCTGAATTAGTCGTCCACTTGGTGTAAAGTACCGTGCAATGGTTATACGAATAGCTGACCCGTCCTTTAATGGAAGTTGTTTTTGGACAAGGCCCTTGCCAAATGTTGTTTCTCCTGCGATGAGCCCTCGATCAATGTCTTGTATAGCCCCAGAAACAATTTCGCTTGCGCTAGCAGAGCCCCGGTTTACCAGGACAACCAACGGAATATTTCCATCACCTATATGAGGATGTGCGATAAAGACCTGTTCTGTCTCTTTACGCTTTCCTTTTGTAAAAACAAGTGTATCTTTCTGAGTAATAAATAAGTCGGCAATTTCGGCTGCCTGTTCAAGATATCCACCACTATTATTTCGCAAGTCAAAAAGAAGCCTGGTCATGCCTTGTTTTTTCAATTTTTCAATAGATTTTTTTACTTCTGTTGCCGTTGTTGCAGAAAATCGTGTTAACCAGATATAACCAGTAGAATCATCATACATTATTGATGCTCGGACGCTGTAAATAGGAATATTGTCTCGTATGATAGTTACCTCAAAAGGATCGTCAAGCCCAATACGACGGACAGTTATATTTACAGACGTTCCTTTCTTTCCTCGGAGATCTTTAAAAACCTGATCTTTTGTTATATTATATGCATCTTTACCATTAATAGCAATTATTTGATCTCCGGGGAGAAGGCCTGCGCGTTCGGATGGACTATCAGCCACAGGCGAAATAACAGTAATGTAGCCACCAAGAATATCAAATTCGATACCAATTCCTTGAAATGTACCCTTAAATTTTTCATCAATATCTTCTAGTTTCTTTGCTGGAATGTAAATCGAGTGAGGGTCTAATTCTTTCATCATTCCCTTAAAAGCACCTTCCATCAGTTTATCTAATTCTACTGTATCAAAATAGTATTGGTTAATAAACTGAAGTATTTGGTTTAAGACCTGCATTTTTGACCTGATAATTTTGTAGGAGTCTTTTCCCTGTGAGTAGAGATTGTGGGCAAAAGGAGCTACAAGAATGATTATGACGATCGCAGCACTAAGAAGGGATAGAAGTTTTTTTGACTTTATTTTTGTCATTTTTTAGTATTTTTAAATCAATCAGCTGGCGAATATACCAACGATCTTTAGGAAAAAACAGGGGCTTTTCCTTGTTTTATGTAAGATTGATAAACTATATTTCATAAAATGAGGAGTACATCAAAATTGAATAAAAACCAGCTTTCCCCCCTTCTATTATATCCTTACCAACCTAAGTTGTTCGTCATAATTCGACCTAAAGATATATATTCTTGATTAGGAGAAGAAAACTAAATCCCTTCATTGGGTTATTATTTCTGATTTCTTTGTCTGGTATGCCCTTTTATGTAGATGGTACATATGATTTAGACGGAGATAGTCTTAGCGAACTTCTTTTGTTCTATGATGAGAAGGACGGAGGGGAAATTCGTTATGTTGAAATAGAAAAGGATGGGAATCATACCCTTCTATGGTCATTTATAGCCACAGAAGATGTTCTGGGACACATATCAAGTGTTAAAATGGTTGATTTAGAAAATGATAATGTTCCGGAAATTGTTGCAATATTAAGAACTGAAGTAAGAAACAAAAATAATAATACTCCGTGGCTACTTTTATTTAAATGGGAAGGACAAACCTTTTCACCGCGACCTATGGAACTCTATGAGGATGATTTGTCGATTGGTCGAATTCGTTCGTCTAATTTTGTAGTATTAAATAATAATGAAAGGACTACCACAATAGGGGCGGCCTTTGCAACCCCCCTGAGGACAGGGGCAATTTTTAACCTCAACATGGCAGATAAGGAAATTCAGCTAATGGACTTTAGACTGCTTGAGTCTTCTGTTGTCGGCAATGGGTATGGTAAGGTGTTTATAGGCTCCTTTGAACATAAAGAAAAAAATAAAATTGTCTTGTTCACATTGGAAGCCAATTTAATTAAGATAAGTATGTATGATATACTGGACGGCAGCAACCCGTTACAGGAAATATTTTCGGATGTTTTTAGTCTCAATGGAGCAAAGAAACTTTTTGTGCCTGGGATTATGACAACCGATGAAGACATGAATGGAAATGAGGAGCTATTATTGCCCTTTTTGAGCGGTGAAGTATTGACACTTTCGATTGAGGGCGGGGAGATGATACTAAAACCAAGTTCTTTTAGTGAAAAACCGCTATTTTTCTTAAATAAAGAGGTGAATGAAAAAGAAATAAATAGCTTCGTTTTAGCAAGGATTGAAGCAGGGCTGTATAAGTCATCATTATTTCCCAAACCCACTGAAGTGCTAACTGACGAGGACAGACCTGATTCTTTTGTTTCTAATATTCTAGAAACAACAGAAGAAGCAGAGGATAGTCTCATTTTAAGAAGTGATAGTTTAAACCTGAAGACAGAAGTGGTTTCTTTAGACCAAAAGACGTCTACGGTAGCCGATGCCATGGGTGAAAAGCCCCCAACAGCTGACACTGTTGTGGAGGAAAAGACAGAAGTGGTTTCTTTAGACCAAAAGACGTCTACGGTAGCCGATGCCATGGGTGAAAAGCCCCCAGCAGCTGACACTGTTGTGGAGGAAAAGTTTCTTCGTTCCAGGCCCCGAAAAACGTCTATGCCTAAAGAAGGGGGCTTCGCTGAACAACCCTTATTCCCGGATTATTACAGTGTTTCAATAGCCATACAGGAAGAAAAGAGGGCTGTTAATTTTAGTTCTAAGGGGGACACTGTTTTTTTTGTTGAAGTAGATACATCTTTAGAAAAAACAGTAACACATCGAATTAGTCTTGATATGGGAAAAATGCCAGTGAAAACCAAAGCAAACTTTGAATATAAATCTGAAAGACTTGTTGATGTTCCTGCTACTCAGATTTCATTAATCCATGATTTAAAAACAAACATGTTATTAGTATCGAAATCACCAGTGTCCAGTGCTATACCACAATCTTTTAATCCAGAAGCGTGGGATTCTCAATTACATAAATATCCCGAATATTTATTTGATGGATTTCCGGCGACGATTTCAATGGAATCTTTTGATGCTGGTATCCAATTTAGGATTGAAGAAGAAGTGGAGATAGCCAAACAGACCCCATTTATTGAAATGGTGAGCCCTTCAGATCCATCTCAAAAATTTAAAATGTATTTTAAATCAGGGGATGTTAAATCAATAAAGAGTGTTGTAAAAGTTCGGAAAAACGGATCTAGAAAAACAGTGACTCGGATTGATTTTATAGGGGAGATAAACCCAATTGCAGTACGTGTTTCTTTGGAGGAACTCCCAATTGGTGATACTGAGAAGGTACGTACCCCCAAAGAAGAAGATGAATCTGAGACTGATGTAAAGCTTAATGACATGGGAGGACAGAGAATAGATAAATAAAGAAGAGGCTAAAGAACAAGTTGATGAAGACAGCAGTTATTCTTAAATACCAATAAATCAATCAAGAGCAATATCCACAAGGCGTCCGCTATAATGATCTGTTTTTTTTATTGGTGATTCCAATCTTATCGATAAAATCTCTTATTGTTTGAGATCCCTGATCCTCTATATTTAAACTAATGCGTATGGCCTGAATAGGCACATCACCTGAAAAAGCCTCTAATTTTAATAAATCCTTTTCTGTTGTTAAAATTAAGTCAGCTCCAATTTCTTCCTTTGTTTCTTTAATTATTTTCCAATCATTTTTTGTATAGGCATGGTGGTCTTGATAGATTAAAGATCCTGCGATGGTGGCTCCAGTTTTTTGAATGAGACTATGGAATCCTCCCGGGTCTCCTATTGCTGACAGGGCTAAGACACGTCTCCTACATAATTTTTTTATACTTATAGTTTCTTCGTTGATACTGGAAAGAACAGAGGTGGCACTAATTGTGCTAGAAAAAAATGGCACATTAAGTTGCTTAATTTTTCTGGTTATATAATCTGATGGTTTTTTCAGGTTTGTTTTGGTTAAGAAGATGATGTCAGCCCGCTTTGTACATGACCATGGTTCGCGAAGGAGACCCAAGGGAAGAAGCCTGTGGTCTTGTTGGAGATCGCCAGAGTTGATTAGAACAATATCTATATTACGGGAAATTGAAAAATGTTGAAAGCCATCATCAAGGAGAATAATATCTGGATTAAAATGTTTTATTAGGAAAGAACCCCCACGGAACCGATTTTTATCAACAATAATTGGAATACCCTTTAGTGCCATTGCCATTAAAGCAGGTTCGTCTCCACACAATTTCCAATTAGGTGGTTTGGAATATCCATCTGTAACTAACAGTGAACCGGAACTCTGCCGTCCATACCCTCGGCTTAAAACGGCAACTGATTTTCCAGCCTTTTTAAAGAACTTTGCTAATGAGATTACCATAGGGGTTTTTCCCGTACCCCCGGAGCTAATATTTCCGATGCTGATTACCACACAGGAAAGTTTTCGTTTCGGAAAAACATCAATTTTGTAAAAGAAATCTCTCCATAAAATTAGTCCAAGGTACACTATTGTAAGAGGAGACAAGGCGGGCCGAAGAGTCACTAAAGAGTTTTTTTTATTGATGACCACGTTTTTCCACCTCGTTTTCCAATTTATCCAGTGCCTGTTTTAGTTTGTTTTCACACACATTAAAATCATCAGACTCTAAAAAAACTAAAGGGTCACCATAAATCATTTCTATTCGGCCAAAAGGCTTTCCAACGAAAAAAGTATCCCAGTTTGTAAAACTCCATCGGCAGGTTGACTGACCCATGGCTGGAATAATTACCGCTCTTGTTTTCTGCGCAGCGCGAATTGTTCCCGGCTTTGGTACTTTAGCAGGCCCCTTTGGTCCATCTGGTGTGAGAGCGACTACATTCCCGGGGCTAGCAAGAACATTAACTATTTCTTTATAAACCTTTTTTCCTCTGTCGGAGCTGGAACCACGAAGCAATTTCCATCCCATTTTGTCACCAATTTTAGAGATGAGGTCAGCGTCTTTATGCAAACCAGCTAAACCATAATATTGATTCCCAGCTAAATCCATAAAAGTTGGCAAAAGATGGCTGTGCCAAGAAGCAATAATCACTGATTTTCCGTCCGTAAGAATTTTATTGATTTGGCTTCTTCCTTTTATATTCCAACGACTTGTTCCAAAGAGAAATTTTAGTAACCATTTCGCCAGAAGGGCCTTCAATGAAAGCATCGCCATTATAAATGTTCCTTGAGAATTGCTTCTGCTGAGCGGGTGTACGCCCCCGGTTTTCCAAGGACTTTTCTAACCTCGGAGAAGCCAGTATACATAGAATTTCTTTTTTCTGAATCGTTAAGAAGAAGCCTCAATGCCTTGTAAAGGTTTTCAGATGTCATTTCATTTTGGAGAAATTCCGGTACAATTTCTTTTTTGCCTATCAGGTTAACTATAGAGGCAAAAGAAACTTTTGATAATTTTTTTATTAGAAACCAGGAGAAAAAAGACATTCGGTAACAGACAACCATGGGAATATTCATAACTGCTGCTTCTAGTGTGGCAGTACCTGAAGCAATAAGGGCTACGTTTCCATAATGCAGTGCCGTTATTGTATTTTCTTCAACATATATATGGTCTGGGAGTGGGGACAGGGTTGCAGAGGGAGCTTTGCCAACTACAACCTGAAGTTCAGGGGTAGATAATCTTAGTAATTGAACCGTTGTGAGGAAGATTTTCCAGTGTTGGTCAACCTCCTGTTGGCGGCTCCCAGGAAGTAGAATAAGCAAGGGCTTATCTGGAATTAATTTATGTTTACTGAAAAAATTATCCCTGGAAATTTTGGGTGGATTTAATTCTGTGAAAGGATGACCTACAAAGCTAACATTTACTCCTCGACGTTTAAACCAATCCTGTTCAAATGGGAAAATACTAAGAGATTGGTCCACAAAATCACGAAGGATTTTTATCCGACTTTCTTTCCAAGCCCAGACCTGAGGAAGAATAAAATATGTTATGGGAATATCAAGAGAGGAAATTCTTTTTATTAACCTAAGATTAAACCCCGGGTAGTCTATTAAAATAATTCGTAACGGACTAATTTCTTTTATTGTTTTTATGGTTTGGCTCATTACCCGCTTCATATAGGGTAAATGTTTTATGACTTCGGAAAACCCCACCATCGATAAATTATTTATGTGTTCCAAAATTTTTAGTCCTTGTTCCGCCATTTTATTGCCGCCATGCCCAATGAATTGGCAATTAGAATATTTTTTCTTTATTGCTAGGATCAATTGTGAACCGTGAATATCTCCAGATTCTTCTCCTGCAATAATAAAAAAAGTCAGGGTTTTTTGTTTTGTTTTTTCAGGTGTTTGAGTCATGAAATAAAGTCAGCAATCTTAAATAGTTTGATAAACGTAATGGTGGAAAGGGGTTCTGAAAAATATCAGTGCAAATCCTTAATTATCATTTCATGAATTTGTATAGCCACCTTTAAAGCTTCCCTTCCATCAGAGCCGGAAACGATAGGTTTCGTTTTTCCCTTTATGGAATCAATAAAGTTTGACAGTTCCATTCGTAGGGGGTCGAATGAATTTACAGGGGGTTTTTCATAAATTATCTGTTTATTTCCTTCGTTTTCGTTTAATGGGACGGCAGCCAGACCCCTCGGGCCTTTATTCTTTACAACTCTATAAACCTCGGTTAAACCCAGCAAAAAATCTATAGTCACATACATTTCATTTTGGAATGCTTTCAGTTTCCTAACCTTATCTTTCGCAATTCGACTGGAAGTAATGTTAGCGATTGTTCCATCAACAAATTGAATGCGTGCATTTGCGATATCGACAGAATCAGTCATAATGGATAAACCACTGGCATGGATAGTATCCACCTGGGATTTAACCAGCGCAAGCACGATATCAATATCATGAATCATTAAGTCCAATACCACAGGAACCTCAGTACCCCGGGTTGTATAGGGCGCAAGTCTTTGAACTTCAATATATTTTGGTTTAAGAGTATACGAATCAAGAGCGAGCAAAGCAGGGTTCAATCGTTCAATATGTCCCACCTGAACAATAACTCCCGAATTGTCTGCTAAACGGAGAATATTATCTGCCTCTGAAAGTGAGACTGTGATTGGTTTTTCAATAAAAACATGTTTGTTGCTGCGAATACATTGTTCCGCAATTTCTGCATGGTACTGCGTTGGCGTTACAATTGAAAGCGCATCGCAGGACTGTATGAGCGAATTTAGACTGTCAAATATTCTTGTGTTATATTGTTTAGAAATAGAATTATTTCTTTTGTTGTTTGAGTCGAACACTCCAATGAGATTTGCCCCGGAAATTTTAGAAAGGTGTTTTACATGGTATTGACCAAGGTGTCCCACCCCAACGACACCTATGTTGATTTTTTCAAGTGTGTTCATATATTTTTGAATTTCATTAATGAAATACAAAATTACGGTAAGTGACAAGTTAATAGGAAAGAAAATGAATTATCTTGATTTTAGGTATGAATTCAAGCAAATTTCGATATAATTTTTAGTAAATAAAATAGTATAGAGGTGTTAATAATGGGTAATAATCTAAAATCAGGATTGGGATACCTTATCCCGCTTGGGGCGGTAGTCGGTTTTGTTTTTGCGATATTAACAGGAAATTATTTATTAAGCATTATGTTTCCTCTTGTTGGCATACTAACATGGTTTCTATATATGATTATAATGCAGGTCACGGTGCCTGATATTATTGGAAATATAATTATAGGATTTGGAGGTCTTTTAACTGTTGGAATATTTCTGGTTTATGGCATCGAAACAAATATATTTGGTGGTTTTGAACTGAGTGGAGAGGGAACTGTATTTGCGTTTCTTGTACTTTTTTTTAGTGTCTTGACAGGGATGCTGTTTAATCGAGATGGAAGTGCCCAGGACGACTTATTAACAGGCCGGGAAAAAGAGCTGATAGACAAAGCAATCGAGAGTTCGAAAGATGAAGAAAACCAAAAAGTGATTGTTATTAAGCAGGAGCAACAGCCACAAAAAGAAAAGAATGATCAACAAGAAGAACGTACACCATATTATGCATATCCTCCGGGATATGATTATTACGATGACTATTATGAAGATGAATACGAAGACGAAGAGGACGAGGAAGAATAAAGGAACATCCGGAGATATTTTGACAAAATTTACTTTTTCTTTTAGAGGGATAAAATATATTCAGCGTTGAATCACCATAAAAATCATGGATTAGGCTGTTGAATAATCTAACCTGAAGATTTTACAAAACAGATAATTTTATTTTTTACCTTTAATTTATTCTCACTCAGATCCCTCGCAGAGTGTCTTAAGTTAAAACAACAAATAATTGATTGATTTCCACTGGGGATACCATAATGTTTATTATTTAATTTACTATAAGTTTTGCGATTTTTAATTCTTGCTATCGTTTATTTTGGTCTAAATATAACCTTATATACTCAGTCATTTTCTATGAAGGGTCAGTTCTGGGCAAGTGGTTTGACCAGTAATGATGTACCAAATGACCAATCACCCACCGAATCCACCCTAGGATACATTCCTACACTTTCACTGTTTAAAAACTTATCCAATAACCAATTGCTAGATATGGAATGGGCTTATCGATTAGACAGAACTTATTCCGGTGGTTCTCTATTATATAACAATGAATCTCATCACCGTTACTGGGTACGTTATTCCAGTGATAAACTGGAAGCCCGACTGGGATTGCAGAAAATTGTTTTTGGGCCATCCCAGATTTTACGTTCCCTGTCTTGGTTTGATACCATTGACTTGAGAGATCCCACAGGGCAGACGGATGGTGTGGAAGCATTCAGACTGCGAGGGTTCCCTTCCAATACTTTGTCTCTGTGGTCATGGGCAATCAATAATGATCAGGATACCCTTTCTTTTGGTTGGCGGGTAGAGCTTTCAACAAACCAGGGCGAGTGGGGTTTCACCTATCATCAGGATCCATCAAAATCTCTGCAGATGGCAGGTCAGGAGACCATACCTGATTTCGGTTCGCATAATCGTCTGGCTGTTGATTACCGCTATGATGGATTCATTGGATTTTGGAATGAGAGTGCTTTAATCAGTTCAGATAGATCTGAGATCATAATGGCTACGGTCGGAGCAGATTACACCCTGCCGATTGCCACCGGAATTTTGGTTATGATGGAATCCACGCATGTTTCCAGAGAAGCAAATGATTCCATATCCTCCCAGACTTTTACGGCATTCATGGCCAGTATGCCCATGGGGATGTTTTATAATATTATGCTGATTTCCACTTTGGATTGGGATGAGAACAACAGCTATAATTACTTGCGTTTTAGCAGCGCATTTGACAGCTTCAGCATCAATTGCATGGTATCCATAAATCCCAGTGAGGTAGACAACAGCATACAACTTATGTTTATTTATGACCATTAGGAAGGAATCGATGGAAAATAACGCAGTCATTACTATAAACAATCTGGTCAAGCATTTCCCCGTTGGTGGTGATTTTTTCACCGCTCTCAAGGATATAGACCTGACCCTAAACAAAGGTGAGTTCACCGGTTTGGTGGGACCGTCTGGTTCAGGAAAAACCACGTTGCTGAATATTATCGGTGGACTGGATTCTCCCAGCGAAGGGCAGGTAAGCGTCCTGGGCCAGGCTCTAAATGACACATCCCACGGCGATCGGGCACTCCTGCGGCGTGAGCATATGGGCTTTATTTTCCAGAGTTATAATTTGCTTCCTGTCTACACGGTTTTTGAAAATGTGGAACTACCACTGATCCTAAACAAAATTGACCCTCAGGAACGGGATGAAAAAGTAGCCCAGGCCATAGAATGGGTTGGGTTGAGTGATAAACGTGATTCCCGTCCGGCCATGCTCAGCGGCGGCGAATGCCAGCGGACAGCCATTGCGCGGGCCATTGTACATCAGCCCGCGCTGGTACTGGCCGATGAGCCCACGGCCAACCTGGACGCGGAAAATTCTCATCATATTATGAAGATCATGGTCAAGCTGAATAAAGAGCTGTCCACTTCTTTCATCTTTGCTACTCACGATGAAAAAATCATGGCCTACCTGCGGCGCATTATTCACTTGGATGATGGTCAGATTACCGAAGATGAAAAAATAGATCATCCAAAGTCCGGCGAATAGAAATGCTTTTTAAAATTGCACTGAAAAACCTCCTGGGCGCCAGGCTGCGCACTTTTCTGAATGTTCTTGTGACCGCTTTTTCATTTTTTCTGATCCTGTTCATGTCGGCCATGTATGATGGTATGCTGCAACATGCTAAACAGGTTACCATGGACACGGAGATCGCTGGTGGTGCCTACTGGCACCCGGAATATGACCCTCTGGATCCCATGACCTTTGAAGATGCTCACTCTGTTTTGCCCGGGGATCTACAATCACTGGTGGATGAGAAAAAAGCGTTCCCGGTTTTGGTAAGCCAAGCCTCCATCTATCCCGGCGGCCGCATTATGCCGGTTATCATGAAGAGTATTCCCCCTGGTCAGAATATTGTTAACATGCCAACAGACGCACTGGCCGGACATGATGATATTGCCATCCCGGTACTGGTTGGCAAAGGAATGGCCAGCGATGCCAAACTGGAAGTGGGAGATTCCTTTACTATTCGTTGGCTGGATGCGGACCTCACCTATGATGCCGATGAAGGAACCGTGGTACATATTATGGATACGGAGAATTTCAAGCTGGATATGGGCCATATCTGGATACCGCTTAAAAAAGCACAGACCATGCTGGCCATGGCAAGAGAGGCTACCTACGTGACTTATGAAAACGGACTTCCGCCGGTTCAAGATAGAGGCGACTGGATCCCTCGTGATATAAACTACCTGGTCCAGGACATGGAAGCCATCATCGCAGCGGACAAACCAGGAGCCCAAATCATGTATATGATTCTCTTGGCCCTGGCGGCCATGGGCATCTTCAATGCCCAGGTATTGTCTATCTTTCGCCGGGGAAGAGAAATTGGTACACTCATGGCTATCGGGATGACACGTCCCCGGGTGGTGGGACTTTTTACCCTGGAAGGAGGCCTCAATGCGGTACTGGCCGCTGCGGCAACACTGATTTTCTTCGGTCCTGTACTCTGGTATTTTGGTGAGTATGGGATTCCCCTGCCCATTGATTACACGGAAATGGGCATGATTATAGCCAAACGTCTGATTCCGGTTTATACCATCGGACTTGTTGTCTCAACCACTATCCTGATATCTATCATTGTACTTATTGTGAGCTACCTGCCTTCACGACGCATTGCCCGCATGAAACCTACTGATGCCTTGCGGGGTAAGGCGGCGGCATGATTAAGTTTTTGACCAAAGGATTGCTCCGGGACCGTTCCCGAAGCCTTTTCCCTGTTTTGGTTATTACCCTCACCGTCGCCATGGTTGTTTTCACAATTGGCTTTATGAGAGGTACGATGAACAGTTTATTTCTTGATACTGCCGTCATATTGACAGGCCATGAAAAAATTGTCACCCGCGCCTATAATGAAGAAAGCCAGCTTATGCCCAATGACCTTGCCCTTCTGGATGTGGACCAGCTGGTAGATGAACTGCGTCGGGATTATCCTGGTTTTTTCTGGTCACCACGGATCACTTTCGCGGGGCTTTTGGATGTCCCAGATGAAAATGGTGAAACAAAAGCTCAAGGCCCAGTTATTGCTTTTGGTATTGATTTCCTTTCCCATGGATCGCGGCAGGTAGAGATTTGGGAGCTTGAAAGATCCATTGTGAGCGGAAAGCTGCCTAAAAACAGGAATGATGCACTTATCAGTTCAAAACTAGCGAACCGATTAAATATATCGGCCGGTGAAAGTGTCACATTCATTGGCTCAACCATGGAGAATGCTTTTACAACCTACAATTTCAACGTGTCAGGGACATTCAACCTGAGAAAAGGCCAAACAGACAAACAAATGATGCTTGTTGATTTGTCTGGTGCCCGTCTTGCATTAGATATGGATAATGCTGCTTCAGCGATTTTCGGCTTTACCCACTCATTGTATTACGATGATGAAGCGGCCGTGACTCTTCGAGACCAATATAATAAAGCAGAAAGTGACAGTCTGGATATTTTCAGCCCTTTCATGCTGGCCCTTCGGGATGGGAATCAGATGGGCACCATGGTGGACGTAAGTGGCGCAATGATTGCAATCATGGGCGGGATTTTTCTGGTGGTTGTTATGGTTGTGCTCTGGAATATGGGCCTTATGAATGGTTTGCGTCGCTATGGCGAAGTAGGCCTGCGACTGGCTATGGGTGAATCCAAGGGACAGGTATACCGCTCTATGATTTCTGAAGCGGTGATCATCGGGCTATTCGGGACAATAATTGGTACGGGAATGGGGCTTGTGCTCACCTATTATGTGCAAGAACATGGCATAGATTATACAAAAGGAATGGAAGCGCTTTCAAATTCGTCCATGATTATGCCCAATATTTTCTACGCCCAGGTTACACCCGATCTTTTTTATATTGGCTTCATCCCCGGCGTTTTGGCTACAGTGCTGGGGACCATGCTGGCCGGTCTGGCCATATACAAACGGGAAATGGCACAATTGTTTAAGGAACTGGAAACATGAAAATTAAAACCATTATCAGTGCATTCATTCTATGTCAAGGATTCTCTTTTCTAATAGGGGAAGAGAACATAACGGTAGATGAGCTCCTGAAAGCCATTGATGCCAATCTCTATGCCAAAAGCCGCGTACTTACGAGTAAAATGATCGTACACGGACGCCGAACCAGCCGAACCATCGAATCCCGCAACTGGATAGTGGGCATTGACAAGTCCTTTACTGAATATCTTTCACCGCCACGAGAAGCGGGGACGAAAATGCTGAAAGACGGTGACAAACTCTGGGCCTACTCACCCCAGACGGATCGGGTGATCCAAATCTCCGGACATATGCTCCGCCAATCAGTTATGGGTTCAGATATGTCATACAATGACATGATGGAAGATAAGCCTCTTACCGATCTTTACGAGGCGACCATTGAAAGATCAGAAATGATTGATGGTCGGAAGCACTGGGTCCTTTCCCTGAATGCCCGAGTAACAGGTCTGTCATACCCAAAACGCCGGGCTTGGGTGGATGCAGAATACCTCCTACCCATGAAAGAAGAGCTATATGCCAAGGGCGGTAAACTATTAAAATCTACATCTATGGATGGTATAAAAAAAGTCCAGGGGAGGTGGTTTCCAACACGGTTTATTTTCAGGGATGAACTGAAGCGAAACAGTAAAGGTACGGAGTGGATCATTGATGATATACAGTTTGATGTGGAGATACCCAATTCCCGATTTTCAAAAGCACTGCTGAGAAAATAAGGTTGAAAATGCGGGTGTATATTGCCCCGCTACTCATAAACTAAAATCAAGAAAATCATTAATCACACCGCCTTGCTAATCAAAAACTCATAGGGTCATATATATGGTTTACAACTGTCGGTTCTCATGGTTGCTGTTCATAATTTTATTTTAGGTAATAGTGGAATTATCCGTTGTTTGTTCAATCATTTGATAATACTAAATTGATAAGGAAAATTTGGAGGCAATATGTCTGAATGGGTTTTAGTGCTTGGTTGTTCCACTGGTCATGGGGGGGCAGTTTCAAAACACCTTGCAGCAAAGGGATATGGAATACTTGGTTTCCATTTTGACCGTGGAGAGGTAAAAGCGGAAGCAGATTCTTTAAAGGATGAAATATCGAAGCTAAATGACGGTAGAGTACATTTTTGGAACAAGAATGCTGCATCATTGGAAATAATGGATCAGTATATACCGGAGATAGAGGAAATTACCAATGGGAAAACCCTTAAGCTGTTGCTTCATTCCATTGCATTTGGGACCACCACTAATTTTTTTGGTGAAATTCCGGTAACGCAAAAACAAATGGACATGACCATCCATGTAATGAGCAATTCTCTTTTGTATTGGACCCAAAAACTATACTCGAGAGATCTTCTTGGAAAAGGCTCGCGCATTATGGGACTTACCAGCGAAGGTAACTATTTGGCTATGGATGGATATGGTCCCGTAAGTGTGGCGAAGGCAGCAATGGAAGCTATTATTAGACAGATTGGCTGGGAGTTGGGCAAATATGGCATTACTGCAAACTCAATTCAAGCAGGAATAACCCCTACAAGGGCATTAACTAAAATTACAGACAGGTGGGAAGAGTGGGTGGAAAACACAAAAAGGCGCAACCCCATGAAAAGAACAACCACGCCCGAAGATGTGGCCAATGTGGTTTCATTACTATTAAGACCAGAAGCAGACTTTGTTAATTGTTCCATCATTTATTGTGATGGAGGCGAACATCGATCTGGAAAGATATAGCTCTCCATTTATTTTTGATTTTGCATAAGTTTTAGAAAAGAGATAATATATATAAATATAAAATTGTTTTTACCTAGATATTTTCTTGCAGATGATGGAGCCTGAGTGAAACAACCCCTGTTTTGGAAATATATATTAAGTTTTACATTTAAATCAGACTGAACATTGATTGAGGGCAAAAACTGTCTGCATCTTTTTAGATTAAGATTCGGGCTTTTGGGGACTTAGTTCTTCACGTTTTTTAATCAGCTGGACTAAATCATAGTGGCTTGCAGTTGGCTGCAGATTGAAACTATTTTGAGCTTCTTTTAATGCGAAATCCCACCATCCTTTTTTTGTATAAACCAAGGCAAGATTGTAATGAGCGGTGCCCAGCATTTTGAATTCTTCTTTGGATATATCTTTATGTGTAAGAGGTATTAATCGGACTACTTCACGGAACTCTAGAACCGCTTCATCTAATATGCCTTTTTGGACATACCAATTTCCTAATTGCAAATGGCGGTCTGGAGGATCATCCTTACACCCGATCAGAATGAGTAGAAACAAGGAGAGAAAATATCTCCCTGTTACATTATGTATAGACTTAAATACCATAGGTTGGTAGAAATTCCATAGTCACTTACTTTCAATGCAAGGAATATTTTTAATTGTTTTTAATGGTGGATGTATTTGGCTGGCAAATCATTAATCAAAAAGAGGAAAAATACTTTTAGGCTACTCCTCCGACCCCTGTAATCTGTGTTGTTTGAACACCTAAAGCTTTTGCTGCCTGATTCCACATAATATCATCAGGTGTGTTAAATACAAAATCCTTTGAAGTTTGTTGGAGAAGCCAATCACTATGTTCGATTTCTTTTTCAAGCTGGCCCCTTGTCCACCCAGCATGCCCAAGAACGAGTTTATAAGACTCTGGTGCTTCCCCTGAATGGATATCTTGAAGAATAAATTTGTGGCTAGTGAGCGCAAAATCCTCTGACACAGCGACTGTACCTTTTCTCTTATATTCGGATGAATGAAGAACAATCCCCCGTTCAATCATAACAGGACCACCAAAATATATCGTGGGAACTACTTTAAAGATATTTTCTGTTTCCTGATATATTTCTGAAAATAAATCTTTCATATCTGGCTCTTGAAATGGACGATTAATAATCAGTCCCATAGCGCCATCTTTTGTGTGCTCACAAATTAGAATGACTGTTTTTCCAAAATAAGGATCCTGCATATGTGGCATTGAGATAAGAATATGGTTTTTTAGAGAGCTCATCACGAAATGTAACTCTGATTATTGAGATGAACAAAAATATTTATGAATATTTTTTTAACTGGCTGGAGGAAATTATCTATCTAGTAATAAAACAGCAAATCTGTTTTTGAAAGGGTTTAAAAAATCAGTAAATTTTAGGTTCGTCCTTAAATATGAGGGGAAATGAGGTTTTGACTAAATCAAAAACTAAAATACTAATCAGGGGTGCCCGACAGCACAACCTTAAAAACGTTAACCTGGATATCCCTAGAGATAAATTAGTTGTTATTACGGGATTGTCTGGGTCCGGGAAATCTTCTCTGGCTTTTGACACTATTTATGCTGAGGGACAAAGAAGATATGTGGAGTCTCTCTCGTCCTATGCAAGACAATTTGTTGGATTAATGGAAAAACCGGATGTTGATTACATTGAAGGTCTTTCTCCGGCAATATCAATTGAACAAAAAATGACAGCAAGAAATCCAAGGTCTACAGTGGGAACCGTGACAGAAATACATGATTACCTCCGTCTTCTGTTTGCCCATATTGGACGACCTCATTGTTGGAAGTGTGAACGTCCCATCCAACGCCAGACAGTACAGCAAATTGTAGATACTGTGAAAAAATTCAGTGAGGGTTCTCAAATTTATATCTTAGCACCGGTTGTACGCAGTCGCAAAGGAGAACACAGGGGGGTACTGAACGAAATAAAAAAAGAAGGATTTCTTAGGGCACGGATCAATGGTAAGATTTATTCGATTGAAGAGAATATTCACCTCAAGAAACAAAAGAAACATACAATAGAAATAGTGGTAGACAGGTTGGTTTTGGGTGGGGATTTTATGGATCGCTTAACTGAGTCAGTGGAATTAGCACTGCACATTGGTTCTGGTTTGCTTATCGTACATAAAGTTTCGGATAAAGATTATTTATTTAGTGAACATTTTGCTTGTCCACATTGTGAAGTTTCGTTGGAAGAAATAACGCCTAGAATGTTTTCGTTTAATTCTCCTTATGGAGCATGTTCGAAGTGTGAAGGGATTGGCTCCCATATGGAGGTAAATCCAGAATTGTTGGTCCCAGACAAAAAGAAATCACTTATTCAGGGAGCGATTGTACCCCTTGGGGAACAACCCCGAGGAAATTGGTATGGAAGTATATTGAAAAGTCTTTCAATACATTATGGTTTTGATTTTACAACTCCATGGTTCAGGTTAAGTTCTGAAAACAGGAGAATTCTTCTTTATGGAACAGGAAAAACGAAATTAAACATGTTTTATTCTTCCAAGCGCTGGAAAGGAACATATACTGGGGGATGGGAAGGAATGGTTCCCAACCTAATGCGAAGATATCAACAGACAAAATCTCCAGGGATTCGTGAATGGATAGAACAGTTTATGAGTATGCGCCCTTGTTCTGGGTGTCTGGGTTCAAGGTTAAAAAAGGAAAGTTTAGCCGTAGTTATTGGAGGGAAAAATCTCGGGGATTTTTCCCGAATGTCTATAAAGAGTTTTTTAACTTTTATTACAAATCTTAAACTGTCAAAGACAGAGAATGTAATTGCCTCCCAGATTTTAAAAGAACTGAAGGAACGTCTGGAGTTTTTAATAAATGTTGGTTTGGATTATTTGACATTGGATCGTTCAGCTACATCTTTATCAGGTGGAGAGGGGCAGCGGATACGTCTGGCAACGCAAATTGGATCTCAGCTTATGGGAGTTTTATATATTCTTGATGAACCTTCTGTTGGTCTTCATCCTAGGGATAATACACGCCTTATGAATACATTAAAGAAACTTCGAGATTTAGGCAACTCGATTTTAGTTGTTGAGCACGATAGAGAAACAATAGAAACAGCTGATTATGTGATTGATTTAGGACCGGGGGCTGGAGAACAGGGAGGAGAAATTATTTTTTCCGGAACACCAAAACAATTATCTCAATGTAAAAAATCTATCACTGGAAAGTATCTTATGGGTGTAAAAGAAATTCATATTCCTGTTAAACGTCCTAGAAGACACAAAGAATCATTAAAATTGAGCGGAGCCAGTGGAAATAATTTAAAAGAAATAGACATTGAATTTCCTCTTGGTAGATTTATTCTTGTCACGGGAGTTTCTGGGAGCGGGAAGAGTACTCTTGTAAATGAAACTCTTTATCCAATATTGGCCCGGGATATCCATGGAGCAAGAAAATATCCTCTTTCCTTTGATTCGATAGAAGGATTGGAATATGTGGAAAAGGCAGTGGAAATTAATCAAAAGCCCATTGGCAGAACACCACGCTCAAACCCTGCCACCTATACTGGAGTTTTCACCTATATTCGTGATCTTTTTTCACAGATTCCTGAGTCCAAAATCCGAGGATATAAACCCGGCCGTTTTTCTTTTAATGTAAAGGGAGGGAGATGTGAGGTCTGTAAAGGAGATGGGATTATTAAAATAGAAATGAATTTTATGCCTGATGTATATGTGGTTTGTGAAGTATGTAAGGGAAAAAGATATAATCGCGAAACGCTTGAGGTGAAGTATAAGGAGCAAACAATAGCTGATATTCTGTCCATGTCTGTTGAAAAGGCATTGAAATTTTTTGAAAATATTCCTTCGATAAAGAAAAAACTTACTACGTTAAATGAAGTTGGCTTAGGGTATATTCGTTTAGGACAGCAGGCCACCACCTTATCTGGCGGAGAAGCACAAAGGGTTAAACTGTCTGCAGAATTATCCAGGGCCAGTAATGATAGAACAGTTTATATTCTTGATGAGCCGACAACTGGATTACATTTTGAGGATATCAGGATGCTTCTTTCTGTGCTTCAAAAGCTGGTTGATCGAGGGAATACAGTGATTATAATTGAACATAATCTTGACGTAATAAAATCTGCGGACTGGATTATTGATCTTGGCCCCGAGGGAGGCGACAGAGGGGGGAATTTAATATTTTCAGGTACACCAGAAGAATTAATTCATAATTCTCATTCATATACCGGGAAGTTTTTACGGAAGAAGTTTGATGATCAGTAAGGATTGGGAGAGTTTAATATTTTTTTTCAAAGCAAAAATGATCCAGCCCATCCTTGTAAAGCCCTTGATTTCATTCTTACCTTCTAGACTGTAATTATGCTTTATTAATGTGATTATGGTTTAAAAATGACGGAAATACATATAACCAACCCTACCCCTATTAAAGAAGACTTAGTGATGGAAAAATCTCTTCGTCCTTCTCTTTTTGATGATTTTATTGGACAAAATGACATAGTGAGTAATTTAAAACTCTATATTGAAGCAGCTAATCAGCGTAATGAGTCTTTGGACCATGTTCTCATTTTTGGCCCCCCGGGGTTAGGGAAAACTACGTTGGCCAATATTATTGCAAAGGAGATGAATGTAAACATTAAACCTACTTCAGGACCAGTCCTTGAGCGTGCAGGTGACTTGGCGGGGATGCTCACTAACCTACAAAGCAGAGATGTTTTCTTTATTGATGAGATTCATAGAATAAACAGTATTGTGGAAGAATATCTTTATTCTGCAATGGAAGATTATTCTATAGATATAATGATTGATAAAGGCCCCAGTGCTCGGAGCGTTCAGCTGAGCATTGAACCTTTTACTTTGATTGGTGCAACCACTCGGTTAGGAAATCTGACATCTCCTCTAAGAGATCGTTTCGGGGTAGTTTTGAGAGTGGATTACTATAATTCGGAGGATCTTTTCCAAATTATTAGACGTTCGGCTGAGATTCTAGGTGTGGAAATAAGCAATGATGGTGCTCTAGAAATTGCCAGCCGCTCACGTGGAACTCCTAGGGTTGCAAATCGTATTTTAAATCGAACAAGGGATTATGCAGAAGTGAAAGCAGATGGGGAAATAACAAAAGAGGTTGCAAAAGCATCTCTTGAAGTTTTGGGGATTGATAAAAACGGCTTGGATGATATGGACAGAAGAATTTTATCAACTATTGTAGATAAATTCAATGGTGGGCCGGTTGGGGTTGGTTCTCTTGCTGTGGCTATTTGTGAAGATGCTTCCACCGTGGCAGATGTATACGAACCGTTTTTAATAAAAGAAGGATTTATTCAACGTACATCCAGGGGCCGTGTTGCTCAAGAACGAGCATTCAAGCTGCTTGGACGAACATCGAAAACACAACAAGGGATATTTAATGATTAGCAAAAAGGTTAAATATAAATTAGCAGAATTTGAATTTCCACTTCCGAAAAAATATATTTCTCAACATCCATCTCAAAGGCGTGATAATGCTAAGCTAATGGTTCTCCATAAAGACACAAAAAAAATAGAGCATCGCAAGATCTTTAATATATCTGATTATATAAGGAAAAACGATCTCATTTTGTTTAATAATACTAAAGTATATCCTGCAAGGCTCTTTGCTATTAAAGACCATACAGATGCAACAGTTGAAGTTTTTCTTCTCAGAGAACTGGAAAATAATCTTTGGGAAGCAATGGTAAAGCCTGCACGAAAGGTTCGTATTGGGAATAAATTGGTTTTTACAAAAAAGATTTACTGTGATGTTATTGATAATACTATTTCTGGAGGAAGGGTTGTTCGGTTTGAATACGAAGAGGGAAACAGCATTCATGAAATTATAGAAAAGATTGGCACACCACCGCTACCTCCATATATTAAGCGGCCTATAGAGTACAGGGATAAACAGCGTTATCAAACAGTTTTTGCTGAAAAGCGAGGATCGGTTGCTGCCCCAACGGCTGGTCTTCACTTTACAAATAGATTATTAAAAAAACTAAAAGACAAAGGAGTGAAAATTGGATTTATTACACTTCATATTGGGATTGGTACTTTTCGTCCTGTCCAGGTTGAAGATTTAAACCGCCATCAAATGGACTCCGAATATTTTGAAGTTTCTCCTGCTACAGCACTTGCTATTAATGAGGCGAAGAAAAAACGTCGGAAAGTTATCGTGGTTGGTACATCTACAGCTCGCGCACTTGAAACAGTGGTAGTTTCGGGCTTTCAGGTTACACCAAAACGTGGCTGGACAGATAAATTTATTTATCCACCATATAAGTTTAAGATGGCAGATGGATTGATGACCAATTTTCATATGCCGAAAAGTACACTTATGATGATGTCATCAGCTTTTGCTGGCCATGGCTTCATTCTGAAAGCCTATCGAGAAGCCAAAAAACATAATTATCGTTTTTTGAGTTATGGCGACGCAATGTTAATTGTGTAATATAATGTTTGGGGGTTTCCAACAGTTCTAATTTTTTGTAATGATATCAAAGGGGAAATCTAAAATTCTTCTTGCAGGAGCAGTAATTCCAGCGGCAGGAAAAGGTAGTAGATTTGGTGAAAAAAAGCAGTTTAAATTGTTAAAAGGGGCCCCCCTGCTTAATCATGTGCTCATGCCCTTTTTACAATCTGACCTTATTTATGAAATTGTAGTTGTTGTTCCGGAGGAGCAAGTTCAACAGATTGAAAGACAAGTAAGGTCTACGCCTGAGACAAAAAATATAAGAGTCGTTCCTGGCGGAGAAAGAAGGCAGGATTCAGTTTCTAATGGAGTAAAAGTTCTCTCAAATCAGTGTAAAATGGTGTGTATTCATGATGCTGTTCGGCCTTTTGTTACGAAAGACATGATTAATGATACAATAAAAGGATGTGGTAAATATGATGGTGCTATTATAGCAACTCAGGCACAGGACACAATAAAAAGGGTACAAAACCTCAGGATTAAAGAGACAATTAATCGTAGTGAAATTTGGCAGGCACAAACGCCCCAATCTTTTCAGAGAGAAAAACTTAAAGAGGCGCTTGAATCTGCTGACAGGGATGGAGTTACTGGTTCAGATGAAGCTTTTTTATTAGAGCGAATTGGATATTATGTTTCGGTTGTAGAAGGGACTTCAGATAACATTAAAATAACAACACCGGAAGATTGGTTTGTTGCAGAGGCAATTTGGGAAGAACGATATGGTTAAAATGGGCATAGGGTATGATATTCACCCCTTAAAAAAGGGAAGCCACCTGGTTGTAGGTGGGACGAAAATATCAGGGGAATTTAGCTCTGATGGGCACTCGGATGGGGACGCATTGATTCATGCTATTATAGATGCAATCCTAGGGGCTACAAATCTTGGGGATATTGGACAATTTTTCCCCAGTGATGAAAAAAAATGGAAAGAGATGGATAGTACACACTTTTTATCAACCACAATAAAAAAAGTCCGTTCTGTTGGCTATAAACTAGAACATGTAGATACCGTAGTGATACTTCAAAAACCAGAGATTAGACAGTTCATTCCTGAAATGCAACTTAAGCTTGCTCAGACCCTTCAAACGAACAAAGAAAATATTTCTGTTAAAGCAACGACAACTGATTATCTTGGATTTATTGGTACAAGTGAAGGCTGGGGTGCCCTGGCTATTGCATCTTTATCAAAGCTGGAATGATTGCGTGGACAGATTAATCCTTCGGTCTTTTGCTAAGGTTAATATTGGACTGAAAATCCTCAAAAGACGACCCGATGGATATCATAATATTCATACAATATTTCAAGAAGTAGATTTTCACGATAATATATATCTTTCTTTACAGGATGATGGATGTTCTTTAGCAGTTGATAAATCCGGGATACCCAAAGGTGAGACGAATACTTGTGTCATTGCATATAAAATGATAAAGAACCACTTCCCGGAAATTGGGGGGATATCAATTCGAATGGAAAAATTAATTCCTCATGGTTCTGGGCTTGGGGGAGGCTCCAGCAATGCAGCCACGGTTTTAAAAGGGTTGAATAAAATGTATAATTTGGGCATGGATAATAAAGCTCTTGAAACAATTGCAACTGAGATTGGTGCTGATGTTCCGTTTTTTATTAGAGGGGGGACTCAGGTTGGAGATGGTATCGGCAATGAATTAGGGCCAGCTAAATTAGTTAATGGTACATATCTTTTGATTATTCCAGATATTTTAATTAATACAAAATGGGCATATGGTAAAATAAAAAATCATTTGAATTGTTCAGATCAAAGACCTAACTTCGCCAGCTTTTTAGAGGAAGACAATTTGTCCTTTAAGTTTATTCAAAATGATTTTGAAGAAATAGTTATTCCAGCATATCCAGAAATTGGCAAAGTCAAAGATAGGCTTTCGGATATGGGTGCTACATTTACCAGTTTGTCGGGCAGTGGTTCGGCTGTGTTTGGAATTTTTGATGAAGAAGCAGATGCAAAATCAGCTAAGTCTTGCTTTCAATCTCAATATCAAACAGTTCTCGCCCTTCCGACAAATCTCGAAATTTAGACAGAATTTATTGTCTTTATTTTGGTTAAAACAGCTTATTGACCAATTAAATTTTGTGGGGAGTCGTCTAACGGTAGGACACCGGGTTTTGGTCTCGGCGGTTGGGGTTCGAGTCCCTACTCCCCAGCAATTATGCAGAAAAAAATAAATGATTTAAAGGTTTTTTCAGGACGGAGTAATCCGGGTCTCGCTACTCGAATTACAGAGCATCTTAAAATTCCCTTGGGTCAATTGACTATCAAAAACTTTTCAGATGGTGAACTCTGGATCAAATATGAGGAGAATATCCGCGGGAAGGATGTTTTTATAATTCAATCTACCAACAGTCCAGCTGAAAACATTATCGAATTGACCCTTCTTGTGGATGCAGCAGTGAGAGCATCAGCAAAACGAGTGACTATTGTTGTTCCATATTTTGGCTATGGTCGCCAAGACAGGAAAGACACTCCGCGTGTGCCTATTTCTTCACGGGTGATGGTAGATATTTTTACCGCAACTGGAGCGGGCAGGATAATTAGTATGGACCTTCATTCAACTCAGATTCAGGGATTTGCCTCTATACCATTTGATCATTTGTATAGCCGGATGGTTTTGTTGGATGAGATTAATAAACTTGAATTGACCCCAGAGGAATCTGTTGTTTTATCCCCGGATGTTGGTTCAGTAAAAATTAGTCAAGCTTATGCGAAGCGGCTTGGAATGCATTTTGCTCTTATTGATAAGCGAAGATATGCTCCTAACAAAGCGGAGGTCGTTAATCTTGTTGGTGATCTGGAAAACAGGGATGTTATAATTATTGACGATATGATTGATACAGCAGGTACAACGGTAAATGCTGCGGAAAAGGCTATTGAAAACGGTGCCCGCTCAGTCGTTGGGGTTGCAACCCATGCTCTTTTATCAGGAGAAGCCATAGAAAGGTTGAAAAATTCACCGATCAAGCAATTTATTTTTACAGATACAGTTTATGTGCCTGAAGGGAAAATCCTTCCAAATATGCGCTTTGTAACAGTTGCCGGTGTTTTTGGCGAAGCAATTCGCCGGATTTATGAAGGAGAATCTGTAAGTGCTCTTTTTAAATTTTAATAGGGAGTTTATAAAATGACACCACAATATGAATATTTAGAAACATTAAAAAGAACGGCTTCTGGATCTAAAGGAGCAAAAGCACTTCGCCAAGAAGGAAAAATTCCAGGTGTTTTCTATTATAAAGGCGAAGAGAGTATATATCTTTCTTTTGATAAAAAAACGTTATTGAAATCGCTTCATATGGGCGGCCATATCTTTGAGCTGGAACTGGACGGAAATAAACAGTATGCGATGATAAAGGAAGTTCAATATCATCCAATAACTGATGAAATTATTCATATTGATCTTATGCGTGTAAGACGAGAGGAAAAAATAACCATCTCAGTGCCAATAGCTTTTGTAGGGGAATCAATTGGGGTAGAGGAAGGCGGGGTTATGATGCAGAGCCTTACCTCTCTTGAAGTTAGCTGCCTCCCTGAAAATGTTCCTGAACAAGTTACAATGGACATTACAGAACTTGAAATGAATAGCAGTTTAACTGTTGCAGATATTGCTGTTTCAAAAGAATTTGATATTTTAACATCAAATGACTTGACTGTTGTTAGTGTACAGCCACCGAAAGAAGAGGAAGAACCTGTTGTTGAGGAAGAAGAAGTCTTGCTGGATGAAGAAGGTGTTCCAATTGAAGAAGGTGAGGAAGAAGGCGATGAAAAACCTGTTGCTGAAGGTGAGGATGCACCACAGGACAAGGAAGCGGATTCTGAATAATGACTGTCCTGGTGGGATTAGGAAACCCCGGCAGGAACTATTCAGATACGAAGCATAATTTCGGTTTCTGGGTCTTAGACAAATTTGCCGAAAAACGATCTTTGAAATTTCAAGCAGGAAAAGGTGATTACCTCTTGGCAAAAAAGGGGGATCTAGTGTGCATTAAGCCCACAATATTCATGAATACCATCGGTGTGTCGCTTTTAGATGTGAAGCAGTTTTTTAAGGCAGAAACGGAAAATTTTCTGGTTGTTTATGATGATATTGATTTACCGCTGGGAACCCTGCGTTTTAGAAAAAGTGGTGGAACCGGCGGCCATAAAGGAATTGAATCTATTATCTATCAGCTACAATCAGAAGATTTTAACCGTCTGCGGATGGGGATAGCAACAGATGACGATATGAGACCATCTGAAAAATATGTTCTTACTCCGTTTCAAAATCGGGAAGAAAAATTAAAAAATGAAATGTTAGAAAAAGCATGTGAAGGAATTGATTATTTTCTTTCACATGACATGAAAAAAACAATGAACAAGTTTAATGAAAAACAAAATAGAAAAGAAATAGATGAATAATTTATATTATGTAATTGGCGCAGGTGTATTGGCGATGCTCTACGCATTTTGGAAAACAGGCTGGATTAATAGCCAGGATGAAGGAACCGATAGAATGAAGCAGATTGGTGCTAGTATTGCTGATGGTGCTATGGCCTTTTTAAAAGCTGAATACCGTGTACTAGCGATATTTGTTGTAATAGTTGCCTGCCTATTAGCATTTGCTGCAAATAGTGTAGGTGATTCCTGGCTAGTATCAATATCCTTTTTAGTTGGGGCCTTGGCCTCTGGTTTGGCTGGATTTTTAGGCATGAGAGTTGCAACGAAAGCAAACAATAGAACCACCAATGCAGCACAATCCAGCTTGGCAAAAGCATTGAATGTTGCCTTTACCGGCGGATCCGTAATGGGTCTCAGTGTTGTAGGACTTGGTGTTTTGGGAGTAACTAGTCTCTATGTTATATATGATTATTTAGAATTATTTAATGATGATTCCCAAAAATTGATCCAAGCAATTACTGGTTTTTCTTTAGGTGCTTCTTCCATTGCACTTTTTGCCCGAGTAGGTGGCGGAATTTATACCAAAGCTGCTGATGTAGGCGCCGATTTGGTGGGAAAAGTAGAAGCTGGAATTCCAGAAGATCATCCTCTGAACCCCGCCACAATTGCGGATAATGTGGGTGATAATGTTGGTGATGTTGCTGGTATGGGGGCTGATCTTTTTGAATCTTATGTGGGGGCTATAATTGGTTCAATGGTTTTGGGATGGGCAATATTTGGTGAATTAGCTTATGTAACCCTCCCCCTATATATTGCTGGAGCGGGAATCATTGTTTCCATTATAGGAACTTTTATGGTCTCCGCGAAAGAAGGGGGAAGTCCCCAGAAAGCGTTGAACATTGGTGAATTTGGATCCTCCGGAATTATGGTAATAGTAATGTACTTCTTAATCACCTATACGGTTGAAACCAATGCAATGGGCATTTTTTATGCCACGCTTATTGGGCTGGCGGCAGGTTTAGGAATTGGGCTCATCACAGAACATTACACAGGAACTGGTACCAAACCTGTTAAATCCGTTGTAGATCAATCCATCACAGGTTCAGCTACAAACATTATTGCTGGCTTAGGTGTGGGAATGCAGTCAACCTTTATCCCGGTATTAATAATTGCAGTAGCAATTGTATTTGCGCATCAGAATGCGGGGTTATATGGCATTGCAATGGCTGCCTTGGGAATGCTGGCAAATACCGGCATCCAATTAGCGGTTGATGCCTATGGTCCCATTTCGGATAATGCTGGCGGGATTGCTGAAATGGCAGGGCTGCCTCCTGAAGTAAGAGAAAGAACCGATAAATTAGATGCTGTAGGTAATACTACGGCTGCAATTGGTAAAGGATTTGCAATTGGTTCAGCGGCTTTAACAACTTTGGCATTGTTTGCTGCATTTAGTGAAATAATAAAAAATAAATTAGGCGAATCACCATTTTTGATTAATATTTCAGAGCCAATTGTTATGGCTGCATTATTTATAGGTGCAATGTTGCCATTTTTATTTTCATCATTGGCAATGGGTGCCGTTGGACGGGCTGCAATGGCTATGATTGAAGAAGTCCGTCGTCAGTTTAGAGACATCCCTGAATTAAAAGCAGCACTGGAAGTATTGGGCAAAGGCGATGAGTCCTCCTGGTCTGATGAAGATAAATCTATTTATGAGGCGGGACTGACAAAAGCAGATCATGGACGCTGTATTGAAATTTCAACTCAGTCTGCCATTAAAGAGATGTTATTACCTGGATTATTAGCAGTTGTTACACCCATATTAATTGGACTATTGGGCAATTTAGTAAATATGGGACCACAGGCTTTAGGTGGTTTACTAGCAGGAGTTACAGTAAGTGGCGTTGCCATGGCAATCTTTCAGTCCAATGCCGGCGGGGCCTGGGATAATGCAAAAAAAATGATTGAAGAAGGTATAGAAATAAATGGTGAAAAATATGGCAAGGGATCTGACGTTCATAAAGCTGCTGTTGTGGGTGATACTGTGGGAGATCCATTTAAAGACACATCGGGTCCCTCTCTTAATATCTTAATTAAATTGATGTCTGTAGTATCTTTAGTTATGGCGCCATTTTTATTTTAATAAAATTTAATAAGGAGTACTTAAATGAGATACTATGAAACACTTTATATTGCCAATCCTAATTATGAACAGGACCGTTTAGTTCAACTAATGGAAAGCGTGTCTAATGAATTAAAAGAGAACAAGGTGTCAATTATTAATCATTATATATGGAGTAAAAAACGACTCGCTTATTTGATACAAAAGTATAAATATGGCACGTTTATTATCCTGCATTTTGAAGCCGAAAAATTTGGTTTTCTGAAAGATTTTGAAACGTATTTGAAATTGGATAAATCTATCCTGCGACATCAAACAATTTTGTTGGACAAAAAACCAGATAAATATGACGAAAAAACGGAAGAAATATCTAAAGACAAAAAAAAGGAAGACAAAGAGCCAGAGGACACAGTAAAAACAATTGAAAGTTCTGAAGAAAAAATGGAACCCGAAGTACTTAAATCTGAAGAAGAATTAAAAATAGAATAAAGAGGAAGTCATGGCATTTAATACAAAAAGGAAGTTCTGTTATTTTAAAGAGAATGCAATTACAGATATTGATTATAAGGACACCAAACTCCTACGGAGATTTGTCACCGATCAGGGAAAAATCAGGCCACGAAGAGTAACGGGTTCTAACGCAAGAATGCACCGCAAATTGGTCAGGGCAATCAAACGAGCACGGAATATTGCTTTAATGCCTTATATTAATACTGAACAGGAAGGTTCGTGATGGATGTAATTTTACTTAAGGACCTAGAAGGGTTTGGCTCTGAGGGTGATATTATCAATGTAAAGCCCGGGTTTGCAAGAAACTATCTTGTTCCTAGAGGCCTTGCTTTACGTGCTTCGAAGAGAAATATGGCTGTAGTTGAAGAAAAAAAACATATTAAGGAAGCACAGGGAAACAGGATTGAAAAAGCGAACAAGATCCTTTCCGAAAAACTTACAAAAACAACTATTACAATTGAAGTACAGGTAGGGGAAGAAGAACGCATATTCGGCTCTGTAACTTCACAGGACATTCAAGGATCCTTAGAGGCGAATGGAATATCTATAGATCGCAGTGCAATTTTGATGGAGGAGCCTATTAAATCTTTAGGGGTTTACAATATACCGGTGAGGATAACAGAAGACATTGAAGCCGATTTAAAGGTTTATGTTATTAAAGCGTAAATTAATTTTTTTGGTTTTTATATTCTTTCAGAGACTTATTATTAAATTCTAACTTGATTATTGTGTGGGTTGTTAGCCAATATTTTTACTGGAATTTTGTATAACCCCATTTCCCGTGGTAATTTATTACACGCCATAAACTGTATTTTGCAATAGCCTTCCCTCTTCGTATGGATTTGAATTGACGAAGCAATAGTCCAAACATCAAAATACTCGCAGTATATGGTTAGTAGCTTTGCTGATTATTATCATAATGTTGTCAGACCACATACCACGATGAATATGTTGACACCTAATGAGTTTTTTTAACACTTTCGACATATATCAAATTTGTGATGAAAGATAACGCTATATGTATGTTTTTAATGAAAAAATATCGTATTAACATTTTAAAATTCAAAGTTTCTCATACTTCCTTTTGCATATTATACTCTACAATATCGTATATAGTGTACAATTTTATAAATTTTGATAAAATTTCTAAATGGTTTTACATAAAAAGTGAATTTGATTATATTGGATTAAGTGCATTTTATTTGATCGGATTATGTTTATCCATTGCTGTATTTATACTATTTGCTCATCGCTGGACGATTAAACCATTGGCAATTTTATTAACCATACTGAGCGGAATATCAACCTATTTTATTGCAAAGTATGATGTGGCTATTGACACGAGTATGATTGTGAATGCTCTGAATACGGATACTACCGAAGTGCGCGGCCTGTTATCAATCCAAATGGTACCTTATTTAATATTCTTAATCATCTTGCCAATAATTGTAATTTATTTTGTCGGGATTACTTTTTCAGGTAAAGTGAAATATTTATTGGGATCCATTACTTTATTTGCTTCTGCTATGGTATTGGCACTCGGACTATTATACGCACAGTTTAACCCGATACACCGTGCTGGGAATATGTCCAAAAAATATATAATTCATCAACTTATTCCAGTCAATCATATGCGAAGTATTATCAGTATAATACAAAGTCGTATCAAAACATACCTCCCAAAAGATGATATTAAGGAAATTGAAGTGTCTGCCCATACAACCACCCGGGATAATTTAGTTGTTGTGTTGGCCGTCGGAGAATCTGCTAGGCAGAAAAATTTTAGTTTATATGGGTATGCCAAACAAAACACAAACCCCATCCTGTCTAAGGATAAAAACCTTCATATGCTTAATGGGGTAGCAAAATATGGTTCAACATTATATGCCTTACCGGAAATACTTACTAAAGAAGAGGTCCCCCTAGCTACGATTACTGCAAAAGCTGGAATTAATACAGCATGCTATTCTCATTTTTCCCTTTATGATAATTGCGGTACAGTCGGAGAAACAAGAGTTTCAAATTGTGGACATGGTGGTCGTTGTTATGATGAAGATGTAATACCTTTGCTAAATGACAATCTTAAATCATATACCTCTGGATACAAATTCATTGTATTACATCTTGGTGGTGGAAGCCATGGTCCAAACTATCAAAAAAGATATCCCCCAGAATTCCAGCGTTTTCACCCAATGTGTCTTGATGCAGATGTAGTGAATAAATGTACTATTGATGAACTATATAATTCATATGATAATACGATTCTTTATACGGATTATGTTCTTGGCAATATAATAAATGAGCTTGATAATTCAGGTGTCCCTTATGTTTTTATTTATATATCAGATCACGGTGAATCACTGATGGAAAATGATCGTGTATTTCATGGAATGCCGCCAGGTATACCATTACCGCCAGAACAGAGACACGTGCCATTGATCGTTAAATCATCGATACCATTGTCAATATTAAAACGTCAAGAATACAGGCAACCGGATGTTTATGATTCAATACTGGACCTGCTTTCTGTTGAGTCCAACATCACGGACAAAGAAGGAAGTTTTCTCAAAAAATAATACAGAATATTGGTTGTCAGATTTTGATCATTTTCATCAAAAACAAGTTAAGATGATTTTTTAAAAACATAAACCCTTATATATAAAGTCAATATCAGTTTTTATTGACTGATGATTTGTTTGACACCTATTTTTAATGAGTATGTTTGTAGATATTGCCTTTCCGATTTCCAGTTACAACATTTTTACCTATTCTGTTCCACAGAAATTCAGGAGCCAGATTGGTATCGGCTCCAGAGTCACTGCACCACTGGGGAAAAGAAGAACGACCGGAATCATTGTAGGTTTCCCCCAAAAACCGGTGTTTACAGGAGCTATAAAAAATATAGAGTCTCTTGTTGATCCTTATCCGGTTTTGGATAAACCATTATGGGAACTCATTATCTGGATGAGTGATTATTACCTTACCCCAATTGGCCAGGTTGCAAAAACAGTGCTTCCTTCAAAATTATCCACCCGGTATGATCCTCCTGCACTTTGGATGGTTCGTATTGTATCCAAAGGGGATAATGCAAATTTGGGCAATTTGGGTAAAAATGCTCCAACCCAAGCTAAAGTATTAGATCAATTAAAAAATTATAAAGATTTTATTCAAGTTTCGGAGCTGAGGAGTTTTGCCAGTAGTCCTCTAAAGGTTTGTCAAGGATTGGAGGAGAAAGGGTTGGTTAAATTGCTTAAAGAGACCAGGACGCCGAATATAAACGCTTTTACATTTGACCCGATCTCAAAGCAGATTTATTTTACAAAAAAGCAACGGGAGGTGTTACACGACCTTTCATTAATGTTAAACCCGAAAAAGTTTTCCTCACATTTATTACATGGTGTTACAGGAAGTGGAAAAACAGAAATATATATTGAAATTTCCAGAAAAGTGTTAGCATGTGATCGAACAGTGATTATTCTCCTCCCTGAAATTTTAATAACCCCCCAAATTGCAGGTCGTTTCAGGGCCGTGTTTGGTGATACTGTTGCTTTATGGCATTCTAAGTTAACCCAGGCTGTCCGATCTTGGACATGGAAACGGATTTGTTTGGGTGATTTTAAAGTAATCATTGGAGCACGAAGTGCAATTTTTGCTCCAGTAAAAAACCTTGGATTGATTGTTGTAGATGAGGAACAAGAATCTTCATATAAGCAGGAATATCCGGCACCAAAATATCACACCAGAGAAGTGGCATTGATGAGAGGAAAGCTTCATAAAGCCATGGTAATTATGGCAAGTGCCACCCCGAGCCTTGAAAGTTATTATAACCAGATAAAGGGGAAATTCACCTATCTTCAATTATCTCATCGCTACGGGGGAGCCAAATATCCACAGGTGTACGTTGTAGATATGAAAAAGGATCAGGAAGAGGCTGGTAAGATCGGGCAGGTATTTTCCGGACTCCTGTTAGATAAGATTGAGGACAGACTAAATAAATCAGAACAGATCATTTTGCTTCAGAACCGCAGGGGTTATTCTCCAATTTTTCGTTGCAATGACTGTGGTGAGATGGAAATGTGTCCGAGATGCAACGTGACGCTGACCTACCATAAAGTTGGGAATTCTCTTCAGTGTCATTTCTGTGGTTTAAAGAAAAAAGTAGTCAAATTACAATGTAAGCATTGCTCCGGTCATAATCTGGGATTACTTGGGATAGGAACGCAAAAAGTGGAAGATATTCTTATAGAATCCTTCCCGGGCGCCAGGCTGGCTCGGCTGGATTTTGATACCGCCCGATCCATTTCCTCTATTACTAAATTACTTAAAAAGTTTAGTTTAGGTAAGATTGATATTTTGTTGGGAACCCAGATGATTGCAAAAGGATTGGACTTTGAAAACATAACCTTAGTTGGTATTATAAATGCAGACACAGGATTGTATCTCCCTGATTTTCGTGCAGGAGAAAGGGTGTTTCAACTGATTTATCAAGCCTCCGGTCGTTCTGGCAGGCATAAAAAACCCGGTGAAGTTGTGATTCAAACCTATGATGCTGAAAATGCCGTTATAAAACAAGCTACGAAACTTAATCTTAAAAAATATTATAATATGGCTCTTAGCGAAAGACGTGAATTGAATTATCCTCCATTTAGCTGGATGTCCAATCTGGTATTTTCGGGTAAGAAAAAAATTGCTGTCTTGCATAAAGCTGATAAAGTTCGATCGGGGCTATCTGGAAAGTATAAAGGGCTGGATATTATTGGGCCCGCTCCTTGTTACAGGGAAAGACTGCGAGGCAAGTACCGGATACAGATTGTTTTTAAGTCCGCTAAATCTCAAGATCAAAATGGATTAAAACTCCATCATTTTCTTCAACAAAATTTTGGTTCGGAGATTAATCAGCAGACCCATTCAGGAGTTATAACCTCTCTTGATATAAATCCTGTTTCAATACAGTAAATCAAACTAAGTTGTCAAAAGGAAAAACCAAGATAGCCATGAAATCGAAATTTATCTTTTTTTTATATTTTTATATAGTGTTTGCTGTTCAACTTTTATCGGCCCAAACATCTTATCCGGGACTAAACACCTGGTACCACCCCCAAAGTATTGCTATGGCTGGTGCGGGTTTTTCAATGCTTTCAGTAGAAAGCGATATTAAAAACCCAGCACTTTTAAATGAAAGAAAAGGATCTTTACATCTTGCACTTTTGCTGTATCCTGCAAAAATAGAGGCGGGGATTATTTCTTTATCCATGCCGCGAAGCAAAAGGGTGTATTCTTTTGGTTTAAGACATTTGAATTATGGGTTTTTTGACGGTTACGATGAATACGGAAATCAAACAGGACCCTATACATCTGGAGATGAATGGCTAACTGTTTCTGTAGGGGAAAGAAGAAAGGGAAATAGAATTGCCTTGGGGGGCACACTGGGAGGATTTTTTAGCCAGCTAGAATCCTATCAATCGGTTCTGATGACACTTACTGTTGGGGCTCTTTTGTATATTGATGAATTTGATGCAAAGCTTGGATTATCATTGGGGAATTATGGCTTTATATTTAAACGATACACACAAACAAACGAACAACTTCCTACTAGGTTAGTAGGAAGTTTTGTTAAAAAATTAGCTCATTTACCACTTCAATTAAGTATAGATATTGGTTATGAACTAACCTCACCTCCTTGGTTTCGTCTTGGTGGAATATTTCAATTACCCTACAGGTTTCAATTAAGATGGGGGATGTCGAGTGACAAATATTTCCAGAAAACGGGAAACAGTCTTTCCTCGGATTATTTAGGCAGCTCTGGTGTTGGGCTTTCATATGCTTATGGGAGATATAGTTTTGATATTAGCGGTTATTTTTTTGGGACAGGTGGATGGATTTCTGGTATCAGTATAAGCATTAAATTATAATTAAATATCCTTTTAAAAAGGATCAGAAAGCAAAAAGACATGGCGATAGTAAATATTGTCAAATCCCTAAAATATTTAAGAAAACAGATAGATTATGTTAATTATATTATTATTATTTATGATATGTTTAATAAATTCTTATTAGGATGCTGGACCAAAAAGATCATTTACTTCTGAAACTATTGCAGGATAATTCTCGCATTTCAGCTAGTGAAGCAGGCGAGGAGTTAAAGTTGTCTGTCCCGGCAGCTTCTGAACGGATTAAAAAATTATTGGATGGAGGTTACATTAAGAAGTTCACAGCACAATTAGATTCAAAAAAATTGGGGCTTGATCTAACTGCATTTATATCTGTAGACAGTGCATCATCCTCTCACTATGAAGATATTATCGAACAGTCAAAAACAAACGGCTCTGTACTGGAGTGTCACTCAGTTACAGGTGAAGGAAGCCATTTACTGAAAATCCGCGTGCAAAATTCAAGTAAACTTGAATCTCTTTTAAAAGAGATTCAAGGATGGCCGGGTGTTGTGCGGACACATACATGGGTTGTACTTTCAACTTTTAAGGAAAGCACAAAATTAAATATTGAAATGAAGGATTAATGCTAAACCTAGGAGAAAAATCATATGTCAAAACTTAAAGCAGAATACATTTGGTTAGATGGTCATAAGCCAACATCTAAACTACGTTCAAAAACAAAAATTATTGATGGACCCGTGAAAACAGTTGCTGATATTCCACCGTGGGGTTTTGATGGATCCAGCACCATGCAGGCAGAAGGAAGCGATAGTGATTGTGCTCTCATTCCTGTATATTTTGTCCCTGATCCAATTCGGGGTGGTGATCATATTCTGGTGATGTCCGAGGTTAACAATGCTGATGGCACACCCCATGTTACTAACACACGTGCACCATTGAGAAAAGTAGCAGAAAAATATAAAGATCATGATCCATGGTTTGGAATTGAACAAGAATATACTTTCTTTCTGGGCCGTAACCCACTGGGTTGGCCGGAGGGCGGCTACCCTGCACCTCAGGGACCTTTTTACTGTGGAGTTGGTGCTGATGAAGTTTTTGGGCGGGATATTGTTGAGGACCATATGGAAGCCTGTATGGAAGCCGGGATTATGATTTCTGGTATAAATGCCGAAGTAATGCCTGGCCAGTGGGAATTTCAGGTGGGGCCCTTAGGACCCTTGGCTGTTTCAGACGAATTATGGATTGCCCGTTGGCTCCTCTATAGGCTCGGTGAAGATTATGGTGTAAATGCTACCCTGCATCCAAAACCGGTAAAAGGAGACTGGAATGGCGCAGGTGCTCATGCCAATTTTAGCACGAAATCCATGAGAGAAGATGGCGGAATAAAAGTCATTGAAGACGCATGTAAAAAATTAGGGAAAGCACACAAACAACACATTGATGTATACGGTGCACATAATGAAGAGCGGCTCACGGGGTTGCATGAAACGTGTAGTATCCATGATTTCAGGTATGATGTAAGTGACCGGGGTGCATCTGTCCGTATACCTATGGGCACAGCCCATGCAGGGAAAGGCTACCTTGAGGATCGCCGGCCTGCTGCAAATATGGACCCCTATCAGGTTTGTGCTGCGATGATAGAAACCACTTGCAGTTAACAAGTATTCACTTTAATAATACATTAGATATAGTAAACTATAATATTGGGAGTGTTAATAGTAAGAAAGGGTACCACCTATAATATATAAGGTGTTTTTGTTGTATGTCAGGAGGAATTTACTACATCAGACTTCTAGATTAGCCTTTTAAGTCTCGAAGATGCCCCGCCTTTGATTTGTGGAATTACTCATTTGTGAGCTAATATTTTATTTTGTTTAAATAATCCATAATTTTTTGTTAAGATGAAAACCAAATCATAATCATTTTAGATTAAACAGAATGAAAAAACCTGTAAGAATCGCATTGTTTGGATTTGGTAGAATCGGAAGGAATATTTTCCGGATCGGTTACGATAATCCAAACTATGAATTTGTTGCTATAAGCGATTTCGGCGAACCGGAATCACTGCACTACCTGTTAATGCGGGATTCAATTCACGGACCTATGAAAGATGACTTCATCCTTGAAGACAATCACCTTGTTTACGGTAACCGCCGGACCCGTCTTTTGGCGGGAGGTGTGCCGGGGGCACTTCCATGGGATGCTTATGATGTGGATATTGTTCTTGATACAACTGGCGCATACCGCAAGAGGAAAGAACTTGAACCGCATTTAAAAGCTGGTGCAAAACGTGTGATTGTTTCCAAACCACCGATCGATGAAATTGATCGAATTGTAATCCCCGGATTAAACGATAAAGAAATACAATCCGGTGACAGAATTATTTCCACCACATCTGCGACGACGCAGGTATTAGCATTGACGTTAACTGTTTTGGACCGTGAATTTGGAGTTGAACGGGCAATGATGACCACGGTTCATGCCTACACTTCCGATCAACCGCTGGCTGATGCCGTACGTTCAGATTTAAGACGAAGCCGCTCTGCGGTAGAGAATATTATTCCAAACGAGACCTGGTCTCCCGATTATGTGGAAACCCTGATTCCAAAATTTAAAGGGAAACTCAGTGGTGTTGCTTTTAATGTTCCTGTACCAAATGGTTCATGTATTGACCTGACAACTGAACCCAAAGTTGTGCCCACAGTGGATGAAGTGAATGCTGCCGTAAAAAAAGCTGCTGAAAGTGAATTTAAGGATCTTATAGGTTATACGGAAGATCCCATAGTTTCCAGTGATCTTACCGCCAGTGGCGAAACCCTGGTGTTTGATTCAAAAGCAACGATGATCGCTGCTGGTAAACTGGTCAAGACAATTTCTTGGTTTGATAATGGCTGGGGATTTGGGAAAAGAGTGCTTGATGTTGTTGATTCCTATGCAACTCTGAATGACCGGGTAGAGGTGCAATCATGAGAATCGCAATTAACGGATTTGGAAGAATTGGACGCTCTGTCTTTCGGATACTGAATACCAGAGATGATTTTGAGGTAGTTGCAATCAACGATATTGCTGATAATGATGCACTTACATACCTCCTGAAATATGACACGGTAATGGGACGGTTTCCGGATACTGTACATACTGAAAAAGATGTACTATATACTTCTACAAACGAAGTGAAAATGCTGGCGGAACGCAATCCAGCTGATCTACCATGGAAGGAATTAAGCGTAGATGTAGTGGTCGAAGCAACGGGTATCTTTAGGACTACAAAATCACTGAAACAACATCTGGAAGCTGGTGCAAAACGCATTATCCTGACAGTGCCAGCAAAAGATGAAATCGACTACACTGTCGTGATTGGAGTAAATGACAAAGGATTAAACTCTGACCATAGAATCATTTCCAATGCTAGTTGTACAACAAATTGCCTTGCACCAATTTCTAAAGTTCTGAATGATGCTTTTGGAATTGAATATGGTGTGATTAACACGATTCATGCATACACAAATGATCAACGTTTGGCTGACGTTCCGCATTCTGATTGGCGGCGAAGCAGGGCTGCGGCTGAAAACATTATTCCAACCACTACAGGAGCCGCCCGTGCTGTCGGGAAAGTACTTCCTGAGCTGGCTGGGAAACTTGACGGTATTGCCATGCGTGTGCCAGTGGCTGACGGTTCGGTAGTTGATTCTGTGTTTCAGTTGAAGAAATTCGTAACTGTGGATAAGATCAATGAGGTCGTCCTGAAAGCATCACAGACATCTGGGCTTGAGAGAATATTAGAATACTCAACTCTGCCGGTGGTGTCAACAGATATCATCGGGAATCCGCATTCGTCTATTTTTGATGCACCATTTACACGGGTTGTAGAAGGCAACTTTGTAAAAACATTGAATTGGTATGATAATGAGTGGGGCTATTCAAATCGTGTTGTCGATTTGATTGGACTCCTTGGTGGTTTCGATTAAAATATTAACGGTTCAAAACACATCAATCTAGTTTATCTGTTTTTTGGCTTATATTTTTAAAATCAGCGCAAATATATGATTTTAAGATAAATTAACTGATATAGTTATTTTTGATGGAAAACCTAATTCTAATATTCTTTTTAATAATTATAGTATCTACTATTTTTGTTTACAGATTAGTTCAAAGTGGTTCAGTATCTCTTTTTCTTTTCAAAGATAATCTCAGTTCTAGAAGAAATTACATACGGGCAGAAAAAGTAAGATTAGCTCAAGTATGTTTTGGATATAGCTATTTTCTTTTTCATTCATCAATAATTTGGGGCGTATTAAATACTTTTTTATTTTTTTCCTTAAGCTTTATTTTGAGTTTGGTTTTTGAAATAATTGGCGTAAAAACTGGATACGTTTTTGGAAAATTTAGGTATATTGAAGATAATTGTCCTGGTCCTATAATAATTGGAGTACCTTTTGTAATTCCATTAGCGTGGTCAGGTCTTCTTTATATGTCTATTAACGTTACTTTTTTAATTCTTGGTTTGGATATTAATAATATTGCAGAATTGAAAAATTTGGATGTTATAATTATCTCAAGCACACTAATAACTTTATTAGACTTTGTTTTAGACCCCCTGGCTGTAAATGAAGGAAGGTGGAAATGGTTTAAGCCTGGGAAATATTATGGTGTGCCTATGAAAAATTATTTTGGCTGGTTTTTTAATAGTACTATTATATTTTTAACTTTTTCATTATTTATATCGCCTTATTCTGTCACAAATAATTACACAGCCTATTTTAATTTTTCTCCATCAATATTATTTGTTTTGCTACCTGCTATCGCAGCCAGGCCATGCATAGAACGTGGCCTAAAATTCCCGGGTATACTTGGGTTGATTTTTACACTTTTGTTAATCGTAATTATTTTTATTTTTTAATGCAAATTAATTTATACTATTATTGAGAGTAATAACATGATTACGAAGAAAAATTTATTATATAATTTTCTTTTTAGGGCGAGTTACAAAAAGAAAATTGGAACTTATTATCATCTTCTAGATCCACTATTTCATACAATTTCAAGTTATAATATGTTTTTAAATCTGGGATATTCTGATGGTAGAATTAAAAGTGATATTACTACTGATCAAAAACGTATGGTCAGGGTTGTAACAGCAAATTTTAAAAAAAAGGGAAACTGGCTTGATGTGGGTTGTGGGACAGGTGCTCCTGCTTGTTTTCTTGCACAACTATACCCAAGGATAACTGTTCATGGGATTAATATTGTAGAGCATCAATTAAAGGAAGCTAACATGTTGTTAAAAGAAAATAATTTTGAAAATCGAGTAAGTTTTACGCTTGGTGATGCACAAAATATTCCATCCAATAATTGTTTCTATGATAATGTTTATGCAATAGAATCCGCGTTTCATTTCCCGGACAAACTCCAATTTATTAGAGAAGCAAAACGGGTGTTAATTAGTAAAGGCAAAATTGCTCTGGCTGACATCGTGTTATGCTCTCATTACTATAAAAGACGAGATTGGTATAAGGTGATTATCGCGAAACACGGACTCTCTGCGAAAGAATTTTATGATGAAAAGAAATGGATGAAGAATCTAGAGATAGAAGGATTCGAAAATATAAATACTAATGATATAACTGAAAACGTATTAAGTGTATTACCAAAATGGATTGCCATTTTAGAAAATAATGAAAATATTTTGTTGAATAAATATCCAAAAATTTTCTTAATAATGGTTTCAAAATGTCTTCAGTATGTATATAATAATAAGGATCAAAACCCATTTGGCTATGTACTGATCACAGCAAATAAGAATTAAAATAGTATTTAATTATCTGGATCGGAAAATACATTTTATAATCGGATCACAATCTATTGGTGAAGTAGGAAAAAACAATAAACCCCGCGGGGGTTTATTGTCATATTAAGAATTAAATATTTTTTAGAACAGAAGTTGTAAATTGCCGCAATAAAGTTAAAGGCAATATTCTCAAAAATGGTTTTTTATTTTCCTCATCACTGGTAATGGGTAAATTGCTTTGAAGGATTTTATGAATCAAAAACGTGGGATATTATTTGATTTGGACGGTGTTTTTTATGTGTCGAATCAAGCGATTGATGGAGGGCAAAAACTCATTGACTCACTAAGAAACAAAGGTATTCCTTTCAGATTTCTTACAAATACAACCACAAAAACCCGAAGAGAAATAAGAGAAAAACTTGGTAGTTTTGGTTTACTGATTGATGAAAAAGAAATATTCAGTGCTGCCTACATAGGAATAAATTACTTAAGGAGCATTGGTTCGCCTCCTTGTCATCTTTTGATTCATGATAATATTTATTCAGATTATTCTGAGTTTGATATACATGACAGGAAACCGGAGTTTGTGGTAATTGGTGACAGGGGACATAAGTGGAATTATGATGATCTCAATAAGGCATTCAGGTATTTGATGGAAGGTGCTGGGCTTATTGCTCTTCATAAAGGGAGGTATTTTCAAACTTTACAAGGACTGGAAATTGATATTGGCGCTATAATTACCGGGCTGGAATATTCCTCTGGCCAAGCAGCTATATCCTTAGGAAAACCTAACCCGCATTTTTTTCAAACGGCACTTGAAGATATTTCAATTAGAAGTAAAAAAGCCATTATGGTTGGTGATGATTTGATTAATGATATTGGCGGAGCTCAAAGAACTGGTATGAAGGGGGTGCTTGTTCGTACAGGAAAATTTAGGAAAAGTGATTTATCATATTCTGATGTTAAACCGGATTTTATCATTGAATCAATTAATGAATTGGAAGATATACTCTCATTAATATGAAACACGAAAATACTCTATTTTCGAAAAACTTATTGAATTGGTATGATATAAATAAAAGAACATTACCATGGCGGAGTGAATCAGATCCCTATCGAATATGGTTATCTGAAATAATGCTTCAACAGACCCAGACTGAAAGAGTGAGTCATTACTACTTTAAATGGTTAAAAAGATTTCCTTCTCTTAAATCTGTTGCAAAGGCTAAGGAAGAAAGTTTATTAAAGGTTTGGGAAGGTCTCGGCTATTACAATCGATGCCGCAATTTTCATAGTGCTGCCAAAACTGTTATAAAAGATTATAATGGTAAGATACCCAAGGAATTTAAGCTGTTCAAGTCACTCCCGGGCATAGGTGATTACACTGCAGCTGCTGTTTTATCAATAGCTTTTGATATTCCGTTTCCCGCTATTGATGGAAATATAAAACGTGTGATGGCGCGGATGCTGAGAATAAAAACCATTACAAAATATAATTTTAGGCGGGTACAAAAGGAGTTAGAAAATTTTATTGATAAAACCCGACCAGGAGATTTTAACCAGGCCTTAATGGACCTGGGCAACCAGGTTTGCCGCCCTAATCAGGCTCATTGTTATGCCTGCCCTATGAAATCTTTCTGTAGAGCTGCACAGACCGACCATCCGGAGCAATATCCCCGGCCTGAATTATCTAAAGATATTCCTCATTACGATGTTGTTTTGGGACTGATATGGAAGAAAGGCCGTTTCCTCATATTAAAACGGGACAACCGAAAACATTTAGGAGGACTTTGGGAACTCCCGGGAGGGAAAATTGATTATAGAGAAAGCCCTGAGAAAGCCTTGATACGGGAAATCAAGGAGGAATGTAATGTTGATGTTATCTTGGGAAAGAATACCGATCCAATTAAACACCGATATTCCCATTTTGCCATTACAGTAAGAGCATTCCATTGTCAATTATATAATGGTAAGAAAGTTTTTTCAAATCAACCTAACCGATGGATAACACCTCAACAAATAATTAAATTTCCTTTTCCAAAAGCCAATCATAAACTTTTCGCCAAAATAAATTTTGATGCTGACAATATTTAGAACTTTAATTTCTCTGATTTTATGGCCTCTGACGTTTATTGTTTTCACTTTTGTTGTGGGGGGAGGGTATCTGTTTTTACTTTTTTTTATTCATCCAGAAAAACTTCATCCTTTTGCACGAATTATATGTCGAATACTTTTAACAACAGGTGGTCAATGGCTCTCTGTGCGGGGGACGCCTCCTCCGAAAAAAGGACAGCCATATTTGTATCTCTTCAATCACCAGTCATTGTTTGACAGTTTTATGCTTGCAGCGGCTATTCCTCATTACATTACGGCTGTAGGAGCGAATAAACAGTTTAGTTGGCCAGGATGGGGTTATCTTGTAAAGCGATATGGTGTCATTCCAATTAAACGAAGGAAATTGAAAGCTGCAATTCACAGCTTGCACTTAGCTGAAGAGGCTGTTCAAAAAGGAACTTCTTTTATTATTTCACCGGAAGGTACCCGCACACTCACAGGAGAAATGGGACAGTTTAAAAAAGGCGCTTTTCATGTGGCAAAAAATACCGGTATTACCATTGTTCCTGTTGGTATTCAAGGAGCCTTTGATGCAAAAAACAAGAATGATTGGCGGTTAACACCGGGTATACTTACGTTACATTTTGGGGAATTAATTAAGAAAGAGGAGTATAAAAATATGACTGTAGAGCAGTTAAGAGATTTTACTAGAAATAAAATTAGTGAATTAATTCAATCTAACTAGAATAATGGATAACTAGTAAAGAAATTTAACAGATTAACTAAAGGAAAAACGTATGAGCTCAAAGATTTTATTGAAAACAATTAAGGAATATCAAAAAAGCATTGAAGAAAATGCTCAAATTAAACTGGCACGAAATGCAGCGGCACGAGGGGAGATCACGGATCTGGCCATGGACTGGGAAGCTTTCCGCAGGATTGATCATACATTTTCTGAAATGGTCAGCGGTCAGTTAGAAGTTACTAACCAGAAATCAAGCGGGAGGTGTTGGGGTTTTGCAGGTCTCAATCTTTTCCGGATTTATCTGGGGCGGAAATATAATTTGAAGAAATTTGAATTTTCTCAAAGTTATTTCATGTTCTGGGATAAAATTGAAAAAGCCAATTATTTCCTGGAAAACGTTATACAGACTTCTGTAGAACCGTGGAATAGTCGACTGATAATGTATTTATTGGAAAACCCGATTCAGGATGGCGGACAATGGGACATGTTTGTGAACCTTATCCGGAAGTACGGTGTGGTACCTCAAACAGAGATGCCGGAAAGTTTTCAGTCCAGTAAATCTATGCGTATGAACCGAATGATTACACGGAAACTCCGGGAGTTTGCCAAGTCCCTGAGGGAAGTTTATAACGAAGGGAAAAATTTAACAGTTCTCCATAGGATGAAAAAAGAAATGTTGGCAGTTATCTATCAAATGCTTGTCATTCACTTGGGGACTCCGCCGGTTCGGTTTGATTGGCAGGTGAGAGATAAAGATAAAAAATTTCACCGCTTTGAAAATCTCACCCCCAAACGATTTTTTTTAGATCATGTTGGACTAAATCTTGATGACTTCAGCTGTCTGATAAATTGCCCCATGTCGGATAAAACCTATAATGAAGTGTATACTGTGGAATATCTGGGAAACGTAGTTGAGGGAGATATCATCCGATATTTGAATCTACCCTCTTCCCGCCTGAAGGAGTGCGCTGTTCAGTCTATCCGCGATGATGATCCTGTGTGGTTTGGCTGTGATGTGGGCAAGCATTTCCATCGCGACCTGGGTGTTATGGATATGGATTTGTTTGATTTTGAACTCTTTTATGGCACAGATTTTCCCATGAATAAGGCAGACCGCCTGGAATATGGAGACAGCCAGATGACCCATGCCATGCTGTTTACCGGAGTGGATTTGGATAAAGGAGGGAAACCTCGAAAATGGCGTGTGGAAAACAGCTGGGGTAACAAACGGGGAGATAAGGGATACGATATAATGACGGACAAATGGTTTGATGAATATAATTATGAGATTGTAGTTCACAAAAAATATTTGACCGATAAAGAATTAGAGATTTATCGAAGAGAACCGGTAAAGTTACCGCCATGGGATCCTATGGGAGCTTTGGCAGGATAACGTTTCTTTTATTATTGTGAAGGATAAATTTCTTCTATCGCCTAATGTAACTTTTCTCAATCACGGTTCATTCGGCGCCTGCCCGAAGACGGTGTTTGAAAAATACCAGCACTGGCAAAAGGAACTTGAACGCCAGCCTGTACAGTTTATGGCGGAAGATGTTTATACACATCTGAAAACAGCGCGGGACAGTTTGGGTGAATTTGTTGGATGCGAAGGGGATGATTTGTTTTTTGTCCCAAATCCAACTACAGCAGGGAATACGGTCATTAACAGTTTGGGCCTGAAGCCGGGTGATGAAATTTTGACTACAGATCACGAGTATGGAGCCCTCATCCGGGCGTGGGAGGCTTATTGTACTATGTCAGGCACAAGACTTATTCAGCATGATATTCCCCTTCCGGTTACCACCCATGATAAATTTACCGAACATTTTTGGGATGGTGTTACTGATCGGACAAAAGTCATTTTCATAAGCCAGGTTACGAGCCCGACTGCGCTTATTTTCCCTGTACATGAAATTTGTCAACGTGCTCGGGAACGAGACATTCTAACCATCGTTGATGGCGCTCACGTGCCGGGTCAGATTCCACTGAATATTTCAGAAATGGACCCGGACGTGTATATAGCTGCTTGCCATAAATGGCTTTGTGCTCCAAAAGGATCATCTTTTCTTTATGTACGGAAATCATTTCAAACAAAGATAAATCCTCTGGTGGTCAGTTGGGGGAGTGACGGCGCTGATCCGTCTGGATCACCTTTTTTGCTGGAAAACCAGTGGCAGGGGACTCGGGACATGAGCGCGTTCCTGACTGTCCCCGCAGCAATAGAATTCCAGCAGAAGAATAACTGGGATGAATTAACTGTTCGCTGTAGACATCTTGTTAGAGAAACCCGGGAATGTTTGGATGAATATTTTACATTGAACCATCTTTGTCCTAATACTGAAGAATGGCTTGGACAAATGGCAAGCGTAGAACTTCCCATCAGGGAACCGGAAAAATTCAAAAGTGCTTTAATGAAGGAGCATTCCATCGAGGTCCCTGTTTTTTTGTGGAAGGATAAAATGTTTTTAAGATATTCATTCAATGTGTATAATTCTCAACAGGATGCTGAATGGTTAGTTTATGCACTGAGGAAATTAGTTTAGTTGAAAAAAACTCTTTTTTCTATTTGATTAATCCGGCATTACCCAATGCTTTGTGCCAACAATTGACTTTGCTTTTTTGTTGATCTTTCGTCATTGAAGGATGAAATGTTAAATTAAAATAAGATTCCTCAAATTTTGAAAGGTTTTTTTCTTTAGGTCGTATTAGTTGATAAACACCATAAGCAGTTCGATCTCTCATTGTGGAATGACATACCGGCAGATCAGTCAAGTCCGCAATAAACTGTAATAGAGGAGACCGGGCACCACCACCGCTGGCAGTTAATTTTTTTGGCCAGGATGTTGCAATGGGTTTCATCTGTTCAAGGATATCATATATCAGGAACCCGATAGATTCCATTCCTGCCCGGATCATATCATTGGGATCAGAAGTGTCAATTCCTTCACAAATATCTGGGAAACCGCTGGCCCAATAAGGTGCTGCCAGACCTGTGAAACCGGGGATGAAAACCCCGTTTGTTTTTCGTTCCTGACAACGCTTATGCCAGTGCATTTGTTCGTGCGGGATGTTTAATTCCTTTTCCAAATGATAAAAAAGAGAATTACAGGCATTGATTGTGCCTTCCACCATATACATTTTACTGGTGTTAGAGGATGTTAAAATGCTGGAGATTAACCCGGGAATCAAAGCCGGCCCGCGCCCCACATTGAATTGAACACTTCCAGATGTCCCGAAGTTCATGGCCAAGGTGCCGGTCTTCCATCCACCCTGACCAATGAGAGCTGCTTGCTGATCTCCAACCACACATTTGAGTTGAATATCCCCAGTTGATACAGTTCCGAATGAATATTCTGTGGGAACAAGTTTCGGAAGGCTGAATCTTGGTACTTGAAATAAGTCTAAAAGTTTTTCAGACCACTTCCCAGTGGATAGATTAAAAAGCAAAGACCGGCAGGCAATGGATTCATCTACAGCAGGTGTACCGGTCAGAGCGTGGGTTAGAAATGCACTTAAAGGTCCAAATAAAATGTTTCCTGAGAGTACTTCCTGTTTTAATGTGGGGTTTTCTATGAGGCAATGGAGATATTTTGGTCCACCGAAATGAGCGCTGAGGGGAGTACCGGTTATGCGTTTAATTTGGTTTTGATAGGGTTCAAAATCTTTGATAATGGAATGGGCACGGCTATCCTGCCAACTCAGAGCCTGTGTGCGAGGCTCCAATGATTTGCGCTCCCAAAACAGGAATGTAGATCGTTGGACTGCAAGGCCCATGGATTGAATAGTACCCCCCTTCGATTTCACAATTGACAAGGCTTGATCAATCAGGAATCTGCAGGCTTCAAGGATAGTGATCGGGTCACATTCAACATGATAGGGTGCCGGTCGTGTCAATGAGTGCTTAATTTTAGCAGAATGCTCTAAGGTCCCCTGAATGTCAAACAGGAAAGATTTTGTGGAAGATGTTCCTTGATCGAGAACCAAGAAACAGACTTTCTTTTTATTGGTTGAAGCGGTCAATAAATTTGTTGATCTATTGTCCTTAATGTAGGTATCGAGGCACCGATAATCCCACACAATGCTCCTCCTATTCCGAAGAAAAAGAAAACTTCCTGAATAGGAATAAGTGTATTTAAAAATCCTACAAGTCCAGCAGACAAAGATGTCATGCCTATCACCCCAAGGTGCACCATGGAAAAGAGCCGTCCATGGTAATTGGCAGGTGTGTGCCGTTGGATGATTGCAGTGCGGGAAATGGTGATGGTAGGAATCCCCATACCGTGCAGGACGATCAGCATGATAGCAATAGGAACGGTAGGAACCCAGTAAAAAAAGGAATATGTCACCCCGTCCCAAATCATACCTGCAAGCAAAAGTTTTCCAATACTCAATCGATCAGAAAAGCGGTAGACGGCAAAGGCGCCCAGGAGCATCCCCAAAGCCATGCCGGCTTCGATAAATGCAAAGTCAGAGGCGGTTCCACCTAAGTACATTTTCACCAGGATCGGTATACCCACAATAGCTGGTCCCATAATAAAAAGGTTGTTTATGATCGTAAGGAAAATAAGGATACCAATGGCAGGATGCTTTCGGAGATAGCCTAATCCGGAAAGAAGATCCTGAAAGGTGGTGGAAGAGTTCTCTTTTTTAATGGTAGATCTAGGAATGGTGATCATGAGCAATAATAGGATAGCTATTAAAAATGATACTGCATCAAAAATGAAGAGACTCCTGAGGGACAGAATTCCTAGAAGTATTCCTGCTAAAGCTGGTCCTAATAAAAAAGCAAGATATCCGCTGGTCGTTAGTAAAGAATTTACCTTAACTAATTTTTCTTTAGGAAATTTTTCCGCAATGAAAGCATTGAGCGCAGGTGGAAACAGAGTCCCGAAACTACTGCGGATAAAAGCAAGAAAACCAATTAGTATGATATGTTTTATACCATAAAATAACATAATTGGGATAATTATCACAGTTAATGCTTGGCTTGCATGTGAAAAAACCATGAGATAAAAACGATTAAACCTGTCAGAAAGCACTCCGGCATAAAGTCCAAAAAGAATAGCCGGCATGTGGGCACTCATGGCTACCAGCCCCGTTAAGACAGAAGAACCGGTGATATCAAGAACGAACCACAACAGAGCCAGTTGATAAATTGCATCCCCGGCAGCTGAGATCATCTGGGCTCCCCAAAGTAGAGCGATGTTTTTTTTCGCAGATATTTTTGTAATATTTTTAATCATCAACATTATATAATTTAGGATATAAAAGACTTTTTACATTTTAGTAAAATAGAGTAATCTTTTTTACTTTCGTTTAAGTTTAAGTCAATAATTGAACAAAAAGAAGTGTTGAATTTATTTTTTAAAATAGAATAAATTAACAGACGATAAAAGTTACCAGAAGAATAGTTTTTACTATTATTCAATTAATTAATTGAAAGGGAATTTAAATGACGTACATTATTGCAGAACCATGTGTCGGTACCTGTGATACAGCTTGTGTAGATGTTTGCCCCGTTGATTGTATCCACGGCCCCGAAGATCCCGAAGGGATGGGTGCGGAAGCAAAAGAAGACGGATTTGACCCAGCGGGGAAACAGTTATATATTGATCCCGAGGAATGTATTGACTGCGCGGCTTGCGAACCGGAATGTCCAGTAGAAGCTATATTTGAAGAAGATGAGGTGCCGGATGAATGGCATAAATATTCAAAAATAAATTACGAATGGTTTGGTCGGGAATATCCCGGCTAGTCTAATTTTTAAAAAGATGAAAAGACGGCTGTTTATTACAGCCGTTTTTTGTATATAGATTATCTTAAAATGAATAAAGATCAGATACTTAAATTACTTAAAACTGTTTCCTATCCGGGCTTTACTCGTGATATAGTTTCATTTGGTATAGTAGAGCATATACAAGTGGATAAAAAGAATGTTAATGTAGTTCTAAAGGTGGCCGCTGCTGAAGGTAAGCGTAAAACAATTCTTAATGCAGTCCGTAAAGCATTGGAAGGTAGCGGGGTATTTGAAAAAGTTAATGTTACTTTGGTTACAAAAGTTTCTGATCAGCCATCTTCTGGTCCGGATGAAGGTATACAACCCAATCAATCCATAGCTGGAGTTAAATATGTGATTGCTGTGGCAAGTGGAAAGGGAGGAGTCGGAAAATCCACAGTGGCAGCAAATCTTGCGGCTGCGTTGTGTGAAAAATCTATTCAGGTTGGATTGCTTGATTTAGATATTTATGGACCTTCTCTTCCAATTATACTTGGGTTAAAGGAACAACCGAAGCTCACACAAGAACGTAAATTAATTCCGCTGGAGTTTCGTGGAATGAAAGTGATGAGTTTTGGTTTTCTCAGTGGAGATGACAGTCCTGCAATATGGCGCGGCCCTTTGGTCGCACGAATGACTGAACAGTTTTTCAGAGATGTAGTATGGGGAGAGTTAGATTATCTTGTCTTGGATCTTCCTCCGGGTACCGGCGATGTTCAACTAACTCTGACCCAGAAGATTAAAATTAGTGGTGCAGTCATTGTTACCACACCCCAGGATCTTGCTTTGGCGGATGTGCGAAAAGGTGCGAATATGTTTCAGAAAGTACAAACCCCCATAATTGGAGTAATTGAAAACATGTCGGGACTTCGAGTTGAGGGTAAGGTTTTAGATTCCAAGGGGACTCCTTTTGCAAATGGACTTATTCATATTTCAGGTGAGGAATCAAAAGCCTTAAACGAAAAGGGGCAGTTTAACCTTTTGCTGGATTTGTTTAAAACAGGAGGGGGCGCAAAGGAAAGCCAACGGCTTGGTGTTCCACTGCTTGGTACTATCCCGATCTCGCGTGAAATAATGGAAGCCACCGATGATGGGATACCAATCGTTTTCCAGAAACCCAAATCGTTTGTGAGTAATGTATACCGTGATATTGTGGAACGAATAATAGAATCCATATAGCCGATTATTAGTAAGTTTTTTCATTATTTTAAGAAGAGTAATAAGTTAATCTTGTAGTATAAATGGGGAACAGAATACTATCTTTTGTGTTGAATATGAAACAAATAAGGAGTGATGCAACATGGTAATTATAAATTGATGGAAAATAAGAAGATACGCATCCTTTTTCTTTTCTGAATGAAAACACACGAGTTAAAAGAAGCGATTACACTGGAAGGAGCCCTACCCCGCCATATTGCCATTATTATGGATGGTAATGGACGATGGGCAAAAGAACGGTCATTTCCTCGGGCAGCCGGTCATAAGGAAGGGATCAATTCCGTTCGGGAAGTGACCCGTGTTTGCGGGGAAATCGGTGTGGAATATCTAACACTTTATACGTTTTCAGCTGAGAACTGGAATCGCCCTCCCAAAGAGGTTTCTGCCTTAATGACACTTTTGATGAGTACCCTTCGCGTTGAGGTAAAAAAGCTACATAAGAATAATGTTAAATTAACTACCATAGGAGCTATTGAGAAATTATCAAAAGATGTCCGCAAAACAATTGAAGAAGGTATAAAATTGACAAAAAACAACACAGGGCTAAATTTAATTCTGGCTTTAAGTTATGGAAGCCGTCAAGAAATCCTTAATGCTGTAAAGGAAATTGCACATGAAGTACATAAGGGTGAGATTCTACCGGAAAGCATTACTATGGACACAGTAATGTCACACTATTATACTGCCGGGGTTCCCGATCCGGATCTTTTGATTCGTACTGGTGGAGAATTCAGGCTCAGTAACTTCCTATTATGGCAGATCGCTTATTCGGAGATATATGTTTATCCATCCTATTGGCCTAGTTTTCGTGAGAAAGAGTTGCTTGAAACTGTGCATAAGTTTCAGTTACGTGAACGGCGGTTTGGGAACGTTGGCTAATAATTATCGAGTAATTCATAAAAATGATTAATAAATTGTTATTTTCTCTTTTCTTAGCAATGACTATATCCTTTGCACAAAGTCCACAGGAAATAAAACTGTTAAGTGTAGAAGTTGATGGAAACGAACTTGCGACTGATGATATGATTCGTTATACCGCAGGTTTAAGAGTAGGAAGAATAATAAAATCGGGCGATTTTGCCCGGAGTGTAAAGAGGCTCTGGAACTTGGGGATGTTTAAAAATGTGCAGATTATACTGAATGATGAAACTTCGGAGGGAATCTCGATCACTATTCTGGTTGAAGAAAACCCCATAGTGGGAGCAATCCGATATGAGGGGAATAAGAAAATCAAAGACAGTAAATTTGAAGAGGAAATCAAATTAATAGCAGGTCAACGAATTAAACCACATTTAATAAAAGAAACTATTCAGAAAATCAAGGATTTATACTCAGATGAAGGTTTTCTCTTGGCAGAAATAAATGGGGAGATTGTAGAAACCACAGCGGACAACATAAAAAACAAGAAGGCAAAAGATCTTACAAAGGATATAGTTTTTTATATCACAGAAAATAAGAAGGTTAAAATAGGTAAAATTATTTTTGGAGGAAATCACGCTTTTTCCGATCGCCGCCTCCGAAGAGTACTGAAAGAAACGAAACAACAAAGATGGTATTTGTTTTGGAGATCTTATTTTGATAAAAACAAGTATAGTGAAGACAAGGAAAGTCTTGTTGCGTTTTATCGAAATAAGGGATACCGCGATCTGGTTATTTCATCCGATTCAATCAGTTACAACAAAAATAAACGTAGAATGAATCTCCATCTAAATATTTTTGAAGGTCCGCGTTATAAATATGGTCAATTTTCTCTAGAGGGGAATGTCTTGTATTCTGATGATGAACTCAAACGTCGGCTGGGTTTGTCTGTTGGTAATTATTTTAATGAAGAAGAGTTTAACAGTGCGGTGTACGAAAGAATGCAGGGACTGTATATGGATCGGGGATATATTTACAGCCAAATTGAGACTCAGATGACACCAGCCGGAGAAGATTCTCTGGATATTCATTTTGTGATTATTGAAAATAAAAAAGTGTATGTACGCAATATTTTGATTTCTGGGAATACAAAAACACGAGAAAATGTGGTACGAAGGGAATTAAAAATTTTTCCAGGCGATATTTTTAACAGGAATAAGCTCATACGTAGTCAACGAGAAGTGTGGATTCTTAATTATTTTTCCAATGTGATTCCCGATGTAATTCCAGTAGATGAGGACGAGGTTGATTTAGATATCTCAGTTGAGGAAAAATCTGCTGATCGGGCACAAGCAAATATTGGTTTTACAGGTGAATATGGAATAACAGGAGGAGGAGGAGTTGAATTTAATAATTTCAGAGGACTCGGACAGCGACTTAACCTCAGTTTTAATACAGGCACCAATTATTCCATAACTCAAACCCCTTCAAAATATCGTTCTGTCAGCCTAAGCTTCACAGATCCAATGGTTATGGACACACCAAATCTTATTGGATTTTCTGTGTTTTATACCTTTCGGGGGGCTGCGACAAACTATTCATTCCCACTGGATTTTTCAATGTTTGGGGGGAGCCTTAGTTGGGGACGACGCTTCAGGTGGCCTGATGATTTTTTCAGGGGACATTGGGTGCTAAGAGGGGTACAAAAAGAGTATAGTACGGAGAGCACGACCCCCGAAGAAGATCTTGGTCCTTATAAAGATCTTTCGGGGAAGATATCTCAGGGATTTAACATAACACAGGTAATTACAAGAGATAGTCGAGACAGACCAGAATTTACGACGTCAGGTTCCAGATTTTCACTGGAAACTACGATATCAGGTGGGCCCTTAGGTGGAAATGAAGACTTTCATAAACATGTGTTGAATTTGGAATGGTTTACCCCTACATTCTGGAAATTTGTTTTGATGAGTTCTATTAAATTGGGTGCTATTAAGCCATTGCAATCAAGTAATGAAGAATTATCTATTGTCCCGTTTGATGAAAAATTTATTATGGGGGGCAATGGAATACCCTATGGAAATATGCTCCGCGGGTATCCCGATAATTCTATTGGTCCACTGACAACAAGCGGTCGTCCTGTTGGAGGAAGTGGAATGATAAAGTTTACGTCAGAATTTCGCATTCCATTTTCTGAAAATCCTGTTGTATATGGCTTGGTATTTGGTGAGATGGGCAATGTGTGGGACACACTAGATATGACCGAACCATTTGGACTTACCAGAACAGGGCCGCTATCGTTAAAACGTAGTGCAGGTGTTGGTTTTCGTTTCTTTATGCCAATGCTTGGTATGCTTGGATTTGATATGGGATATGGATTTGATGATATAACAGGGATAGGTGAGCCTCAAGGCTGGACTTATACAATAACTTTTGGTCAACCCTTTTAACTTTAAAGGAGGTAATGTGTTTAAAAAATTAAACCCATCAATAGTGTTAACGGCTTTAATTCTTCTACCGGTTTTTGTTAAGGGAGAAGTAAAAGTTGGTTTTGTTCAATCTGACCGTATTCGGACGGAATATGAGGATTTCAAAGAAGCTGAGTCTCAATTACAACTTGAATTTCAGAAAGTACAATTTGAGTATCAGGAAATGCTATCGCAGTTAGACAGTTTAAAAGAAACCTATGAAACTCAACGATTGATGAGCTCGCCGGAGTGGCGAAGGGAAAAAGAGCAGGAAATCTCAGAATCTGAAAGCAGGATTCAGACCTTCCAAGCAATAAAAGTTGGGCCTGAAGGTGAATTATACAAACGCCAAACTCAAATGGAATATGAGTTGTTATCAAAGGTAAAAAAAGCAGTTGATAATGTTGCCATATCAAAGGGTTTTGATTTCATATTTGATGGATCTGTTTCCCTTCTTTATGGGAAACCTACTTTTGATGTCACTGATGATGTTTTGCATGAATTAAGGAAATAGTCTAATAAAGTGACAGGGAAAAGACAGTGGACGTTGGTGAGTAAATTAATAACCTTTTTATTCATTAGTAACATTGCCTGCCTTGGGTGAACTGGCTGATTTGGTTTCTGGAACGATTTCTGGAAATTCGGATATAAAGATTGATGGTGTTTCTGAGATTCAAAACGGAAAATCAGGAACCATCACTTTTTTTGATAATCCAAGATACAGGAAATATATTTCAGAAACAAAAGCATCTGCTATAGTGGTTTCAAACGAAGCCTTTTTAAATGGGAAAAACGGAATCGTTGTTAATAACCCTCAACTCGCCATCGCAAAGATTTTATCTTTTTTTCAGGAGAAACCGGATAATTTAACAGGGGTTCATCCTACTGCCATTATTCATAAATCAGCAGAGATAGGCAAGGAAGTTACCATAGGTGCCTTTGCAGTGATAGATTCGAAGGTAAAAATTGGAGATAGATGTATTATAGGGCACCACGTTGCGATTGGAAGCAAAGCACAAATTGGTGAAGATGGCCTACTATATCCTCATGTAATCATTTATCAGGATTGTGTTGTTGGCTGTAACGTGATTATACATAGCGGTACTGTAATTGGCAGTGATGGTTTTGGTTTTGTAACAGAAAAAGATGTTCATTATAAAATACCCCAGAATGGTTGTGTTATCATTGGTCAGGATGTAGAAATTGGAGCAAATTGTGCTATTGACAGGGGCACCATAGGGGAAACAAAAATAGGGAATAATACGAAAATGGACAATCTTGTTCATATTGCCCATAACGTAAAAATTGGGAAAGGATGTCTTATCACTGCAGGTGTGGGAATTGCCGGAAGTGTCGAAGTCGGTGATTACTGTATTTTTGCTGGCCACTCTTCGGTTGCACCCCATTTGAAACTAGGTTCACGAACAGTTCTTGCCGCAAACGCAGGTGCGACGAAATCTCTCGCCGGAGGAAAGGTTTATGCAGGAATGCCTGCGAGGGAAATAAAAGAACAGAACAAGCGGGATGCCGTTTTAACAGAAATAAATATTTTAAAAAAACGTATAGAAAAATTAGGAGAAAAAGAACCAAATTGATATCATTATGAAAAGGAAGCAACAAACAATATCCCGTCCTGTCTCCTGTACTGGAATTGGACTCCATACCGGGGTTGAATGTACAATTACCTTTAAACCTGCCCCTGAAAATTATGGGATACGTTTTATTCGGACTGATATTAAAAATTCCCCTGAGATCAAAGCAGATATTGATCATGTAGTAGATATCTCCCGCGGAACAACCATTGAGGAGAAAAAAGCAAGAATTCATACGGTTGAGCATGCCCTTGCCGCGGTGAGTGGATTACGGATTGACAATGTGTTGATAGAATTGACCAGCAAAGAACCCCCAGTGATGGACGGGAGCGCAAAAGATTTTGTGGAAGTGCTCTTGGCCAGTGGAATTGTCGGTCAAGAGAATGAGCGGAATGTCTTGGAAATTCGACGGGCCGTAAACTATACCGATCCCTACCGTGATATCGATATTCATGTTATTCCTTCCGATCGTTTCCGCGTGACCTTTATGGTAGAATATCCCCTTCCTTCTTTGGGGACTCAGTATGAAGCTATTTATAATATGGCCGAAGATTTTGCTGTAGAGGTAGCTCCGGCACGTACCTTTTGTTTTCTTAGTGAAGTAGAAATGCTCAAAGAAAATGGATTGATTAAGGGGGGGTCCCTTGACAATGCGGTTGTTTTAATTGACAAACTTCTCGATCGCTCTGAGATTAATCGTTTACGGGATCTCTTTGGTATTGAAGAAAATATTATTACGGGAGCCAATGGGATTTTGAATGGGAGAATACTTCGTTTTCGAAATGAGCCCGTTCGACACAAAACGTTAGATTTGATTGGTGATTTAGCTTTATTAGGCATCCCGATTAAGGGACATGTTACTGCAGCAAGAGCTGGTCATGCGAGTAATGTAGAATTTGTTAAAACATTAAAGCGGGAATATTCTCAAGAAATAAAAGACTTGAGTTATAATTAAATAATGGGAGAATTAAAAAAGAAAACGCATTTTGAAATTCAAGATATTGTCAAAATTTTACCCCACCGTTATCCTTTTGTTTTAATTGATCGAATTGATGAAATAATCCCAGGAAAATCTTTGATAGCGATTAAAAATGTAACGGTAAATGAACCATTTTTTCAGGGTCATTTTCCATCCCAGCCTGTAATGCCAGGGGTTCTCACTCTGGAAAGCATGTCTCAGGCAGGAGCGTTTTTAGTACTTAGTTATGTAAAAGATCCATTAAAAAAAAATATGTTTTTTTCAGGTGCTGATAATGTTCGATTTCGCAAACTAATTGTTCCAGGAAATCAGCTATATATTCACATGAATCTGGTTAAACAGAAACTAAATATTTGCAAGTTTGATGGTAAATGTTACGTGGATAATAATTTAGTCGCAGAAGCTAAATTGACTGCAAATATTGTAGACCGAGCTGGAAATTAAATATTTCAACGGAGATACACCCAACTGCCCTAGTTAGTAAAAAAGCTGAATTAGGGGAAAGAGTTTCCATAGGTCCTTATTCTATTATTGAAAGTGATGTAAAGGTAGGAAGTGGGACATCAGTTGGAAATTTTACCACTATAATGCCAGGAACTACAATTGGGGAAAATTGTCAGATTTTTCATAATTGTACAATTGGTGAAATTCCTCAGGATCTTAAATATGCCGGTGAAAAGACATGTGTACAGATTGGGGATAATGTAATAATTCGTGAATCTGTAACAATCAACAAAGGAACTGCTGCCCACGGAACTACAGAAATAGGAAGTAATGTACTTTTGATGGGTTATGTTCATGTTGCACACGATTGTATTATTGGGAATAATGTTATCTTTGCAAATCTTGTAACACTTGGTGGACATGTTGAAGTGAGTGAATGGGCTTCGATAGGAGGTGGAGTTGTAATCCATCAGTTTTGTAAAGTTGGTTCTCATGTGTTTGTTGGGGGTGGATATAGAATTGTACAGGATGTTCCTCCTTTTATTCGTGCAGCAAAAGATCCATTAGAATACTCTGGTATTAATAGTATAGGTTTACAGAGGAGGGGATTTTCTCAGAAAGAAAGAAATACCATTAAAAATTTTTATCGGTATTACTTCCGTTCAGAACTTACCCGAACGGCAGCTTTGGAAAAAGCGGAACATGAGTTTTCAAGTGATCCTAATATTAAAAAAATTCTTGAGTTCATTTATTCCAGTGAACGAGGGATTATTTAATATAACTGAGAAGACACTTGATTGATGAACCGGTTTATTTTTTTTATTTTTTGGTTTAGTTTTTCTCACGCTCAGTGGATTTCCCTTAATCTTGATTCAGCCAATGAAACAGATCAAGTCAAAACATTTCTAACTGGTGTTTCACTTGGTTTTGGTCATCATACCAGGGCGATTCAAGGAGAACAACAACGGTTGGTTGCAGGAGTGTCATTTATTTATGCTAAGAACCTGAGCAAATCGGCGTTTACTGATAATCATCTTGGTGGAATACCAATTCTTTACGGGAGAATCCTAATATCAAATAACTTATTTTTTCAAGGGAAACTTAGCGGATTTACTTCAGGAGGTGATATTAGCCAACAAATCGGGTGGGGATTTATCTTAAATCTTTCGGATATTAATAATCACTCAGCGTGGAAATTATCAACCAATTTTGCTCATGTTAAGAGCCCGGGGAATTTAAACCTTCGTGGCCTGGATGTCTTTCTTTCCAAAGAATGGGAAATCGGAAATATTTGGTGGTATTTAGGATTAGGAAAGAATTACTACAAAACCCGTATTTATTCAAATAATGATAGCATTCCTTCGGTATTAGAGAGAGAAAATAATTATATTCAAATTGGGACTCAGCTTCGGTCAGCATCTTTTATTTTTGTTCCACAACTTAAATTTCATCCGGAAATTGTTCAGATATCCGTTGATGTTATAAGGGGTTTTCATTAATGGCAAAGCGAATTTCGATATTGGGATCAACAGGCTCGATCGGGAGAAACACACTCAATGTAATTGATAGTTTGCAGGGGGCAATAGAAGTGATATACATTACAGCAAGAAAGAATGTAGACTTACTTGTTCAGCAGGCATTGAAGTATAGACCTTCTGCTGTTGGGATTATTGATAAAGAAGCAGCAAAAATTGTTGAAAACAGGTTAGCTGGGGAACAAATAAGCGTTTTAGCTGGTAGATCAGGATTGTTAGATATAGCTGCAAGGGATGATGTTGATATAATGTTTAACGGCCTGGTAGGTTCTTCAGGAATGGAACCAACTTTATCAGCTTTGCACGCAGGAGTAGATGTTGCGCTTAGCAATAAAGAAAGTTTAGTGATGGCAGGTGATTTGATCAACACGGAAAAGTTAAAAACAGGCACAACTTTATTCCCCGTAGACAGCGAACATTCAGCTATATGGCAGTGTTTGGTGGGTGAAAAATTAGATGATGTTCGTAGAATAATTCTAACGGGCAGTGGCGGACCATTTCGTGCAAGAGATGTGAACACGTTCTCTGATGTAACTGTGGAAGAAGCTTTAAATCACCCAAACTGGGACATGGGGAATAAAATTACAATAGACTCCGCCACAATGATGAATAAGGGACTGGAAGTTATTGAAGCTCATTGGCTTTTCGGCTTGGAACCGAACCTGATTGATATTGTGGTTCACCCTCAATCCATTATTCATTCCATGGTTGAGTTTGTGGATGGCTCGGTAAAGGCCCAATTGGGAGTGCCAGACATGAAAATTCCTATCCAATATGCCCTCACTTATCCGGATCACTATCCGGCTGATTGGGAAGCGCTGGATTTGCCTGCCGTTGGGGAATTAACCTTTGAGAAACCGAATCTGGAAAAGTTTCCCTGTATCCGGTTGGCTTATAGTGCACTGGAAAAAGGTGGGACTTGTCCGGTAGTGTTAAATGTGGCTAATGATGAGGTGGTTGCTGCTTTTCTGAATGACCATATCCCGTTTACTCAGATACCCCAACTTATTGAGGAAGCCCTAGATCAGCATGAATGGCTTGAGAATCCTGACCTAGATACAATTTCTGCAATAAGTCAATGGACAACCAATTACATACATGATCAGATTGCAGCCATTTCGTAATTCTTTATAGATTTGTTAATTAGATGACAACAATCCTATCATTTATTTTGGTTATTGGTGTGCTGGTATTTTTCCACGAGCTGGGTCATTTTTTCGCAGCCCGGTCCGTAGGTGCCCGTGTGGATCGCTTCTCCATTGGATTCCCACCGCGGTTTATAACAATTACGTCTGTGCCAGGCGGTTTTGAATTCAGGTTGTTTTTTTATCGCAGGGATCAAGAAGGTAAAATTGCTTGGGGGCCGGTAAAGAGCTGGATGATAAGCAAACCTGTGCGAGAGGGTAGCGGAACAGAATATTGTTTGGCCATCATTCCATTAGGTGGGTATGTAAAAATAGCTGGTATGATTGATGAAAGTTTGGACGGTACAATAGAATGTAAACCAGATGAACTCATGAGCAAACCTGTGTGGGCTCAGATATGGGTAATGAGTGCTGGGGTTATTATGAATATTCTTCTCGCATTTATTATTTTTACCGGCGTGGCTTGGAACCACGGCACACCGGCAGCCAGCAATGAACCCGTAATCCACACTTTAGTTGATGATATGCCAGCAAAAGCGGAAGGGCTATTGCCAGGCGACAGAATAGTATCTATTAATGAAGTTCCCATATCTACATGGGATGAATTATCCCAAACTATTCATGCAATACCAAACACACCCATTACGCTTACTTTTCAAAGGGATAATATTGAATATCAAAAGTCATTGACTACGAATTTCCAAATTCAGCATGTCAATGGCAGGGCGGATACGCTTGGTGCAATTGGTATTATCCCTGGAATTACTTATCAACCGATAGGATTTTTAGAAGCAACGCAAATGGGTGCTCTTTCAACCATAAGAGGTTTTGGATTAATTGTTTTATCGATCAAGATGCTTGTATCCGGCGAGGCATCTGTTAGTGATTTAGGTGGACCAATTTTGATTGCTCAATTAGCAGGGGAATGGGCTCGCGCAGGCTGGATATCATTGTTGACATTTATGGCTCTCATAAGCTGTAATCTTGCCTTTATTAATTTTCTGCCTGTTCCAGGATTGGACGGAGGTCACGTTTTTATCCTGCTTGTAGAATCATTGCTGCGCCGCAAATTTACTATTAAAACCCGAATGGTTATCCAACAGATTGGCATGGCATTGTTACTATTATTAATGGTTACAGTCATGATTAATGATATCGTCCGGCTTTTTACAAATTAATGGTCTTTAATTTCATAACCATGGTTCCATATTTAATTTTTAATATAATTTGAACTGGTATTTTATATATATCATTACTGAACCATATTGTCATATCCCCCTCATTTTTCAGTAGTGTTTTCCCTTCTCTGAATGGCCTGACTACCATACAATCAAATCTCCCCGCCGGAACAGAAATAGATTCTTTTTCTGTGATAATCATTTGAAATTCTGTTAAAGATTGGTTGTCAAACACAGTAAAATTCATTGTTACCTTGGGGATTAATTCAAGCGTCCGGAAATAATAAAACAGTGAATAAGGATCGTATAACCTGCCTTGTATTGGAATTGTATCTTTATTCACAATTGCTATTGAGTGATCATACATAATTTGAGAATGAGAAGTGAATCTGTATTTTCCCTCCCGAATGTTTTTGGTCTGTTGATGGGTAAAAAATTCTTTTTCGTCTAACCACGAATTAACATTGTCTCTAATTTTATAAATCTTATCTGCTATTGGGCCAGTCCGAGCTTCATATCTCACATGATATGCAGGGAAGTTATTTACAGTGTCAATTGATACAACTGTTAAAAACGCTTTCCCAGCAGGGATAAAATTAAATTTAGCTGAGTATTCTAATCTCTCGCCAACGCTGAACGGTAATTTTTCAGCGAGAGTATAGTGATAAAAAAATCCTACTATTATAATGAGGGAATAAATTTTATTTAATAGCTTCATTTTCTGATTATTTCAAAATGTGTTTCTTTCAGTTTTATTACTTTTGAACCTTTCGATGGTGGAAGATCACCAGCATCGATCAGTAAATCAAAAGAAGATCCAAATAATTCCATAATATCATCAACTTTGTTTAATGGTGGCATACCACTATGGTTTACGCTTGTTGTTGTAATCGGTTTTCCGAGTTGGCTTACTAAATCAATTCCAAAATTATGATTGGGGATTCGAAGCCCTATTGTTTCGTCTTGTCCGGAGATTATTGGATGAACAAAACCTGTTTTTAATGGAACAATTACTGTGTTGGAACTCTGTAATTGTTCAGCAACCATTTTTTTTTGTTTGGAAGATAATTTTGAAATAGTAAATGCCATTTCCAAATTATTGATCAGGATACTTATTGGCCCTGTCCTCTTTTTAATGTGATTTAAGTTATTAATAGCCTTTTCATTAGTAGCATCCACACCAAAGCCGTAAAGTGTATCTGTCGGATAAACAATGGTACCTCCGTTTTGGACAATTATTTTTGCTTCCTGAATAGCGTTTGGATTCGAAACCGAAATTCGGTTTGAAGAATAGAAATTATCCATTGTTCTGAATTGATTTAGTTTTCCAACGTCGGTGCCACCAGAAATATTGTTCGGGATGTTGTTTTATTATCTCTTCGAGAATTGTACTGTACCGTTGTGTTATATCCTTAACTGTATCATGGGGGTCTGAAACAATTCTTTCACAGTTTATTTCATACTTATTTGATGATTGCCAAGCACATGTAATAAATACCATTGGGGCTCCTGTATTTTTGTGAAAACGGGCAGCGCCTTTTGGTGTTGATGCCTGCTGATTCAAAAAGTTGACAAATATCCCCCGGTTCTTCGCATCTTGGTCACTCACAAGACCAAGCATCTTTCCTTCTGATAAGACCCGGTACATTTTTTCAATAGGTTCTTTCCGAAAGATATGAACAAAACCGCTCATCTCCCGCTGTTCTCTGGAAAACTGGTCTGATCCACGGTTCCGCTGACGATGAGCCACCCCAACAATCGGGTAACCATTATAACCAAGCCAAGCAGATAGTAATTCGAAAGCACCAAAATGACCGGTTATTATAATGACACCTTTTCCTTGTTTTATTGCCCCATCTAAATATTTTTTACCTCTGATAGAAATAGATTTTGAAAAGTAGGAAGAAGGGAAGGAAAAAAACTGGATAAAATTGTGCATAAAAAATTGATAACAATTTTTTAAAACGTTTCGTTTCCATTGTAATGACCTTTTGGGGAATGAACAAGCTATGTTACTAGCAGCTACGTGTTTTCGGATAGGGATACAGTGAAAAAAAAAGCCGGATAATTTATGGGAGAATATTTGGTTTCGATAATGAGATCTGGTCTTGAGCCATTTCGAAAAATATCTTAATAGTTTGTAGGTAAGTTTGTGGGTTAATTTCATGAAATACAGAAATGTACTATTTAGTGAATCAGCGTAATCTAATAAAAAATATTTATGTTTAAGTAACTTTTTACCCTTCACGAACATTTGCAACCTTCTCTAGTTCGCCGTAAACTCAGGCTTATGAAGAAACCACTTATTTTTTCAATTCTATTTCTTTTTTGTAAATTGGTTGGTTCACAGCCAATTGTTTACAAAATTCCTATTCAGAGGACAATAGATTTAGGTCTTCCCCCGTTTATTGAAAGAATTATTCAAAATGCTGAAGAAGAGAATGCAGATGCAATTATTTTTGATATTAACACATTTGGCGGAAGGGTTGATGCTGCGACTCAAATAAAGGATGCGATTCTTTCAAGTAATGTTTTAACAGTCGCTTTTATCAACCGCCGTGCGATTTCTGCAGGGGCCCTTATTTCTCTTTCCTGTGAGAAAATTTATATAACTGGTGGTGGTACTATTGGTGCTGCTACAGCAGTGGATATGAAGGGAAATAAAGGCTCCGAGAAGGTGATTAGCTACATGCGGGAGGAAATGGCATCAACCGCAGAAAAACGCAACCGCAACACAACTATTGCAAAAGGAATGGTGGATGAAGAACTGAGTTTTACTCATTTGGTAATTGATGGGGACTCAGTAGAGGTAACTGACTTAGAAGGAAAAAAGGAAGGGAAGCTGATTACTCTTACAACGGAATTGGCCCTGAAATATAAAATTGCGGATGGCGAAGCAGAAACAGTTGATAATGTTCTCACTATCCTTGAAATGGATGGTGCAGAAATACGGTCTGCCAGAGTGAATTGGTCTGAAAATTTTGTACGTTTCCTCACAAACCCGGTTGTGGCATCACTGCTTATGACATTCGGATTTCTGGGGATTTTGTTTGAATTACAAAGTCCTGGCTGGGGAATTCCTGGCACCTTTGGCTCTGTTTGCTTGGCACTTTCCCTGGGAGCGTCCTATATTGCTAAACTGGCAACCATGACCGATTTGATTATCATCTTTGTAGGTGTTGCTTTACTGCTTGTTGAGGTGGTATTTATCCCGGGCTTTGGATTTGCAGGAATCGCAGGAATAGGAGTTCTTTTATGGGGATTGTACGAGTTGTTACTTCCGGATGTTCCAGTAAACCCGGAGGTAACATCAATGGCATTAACGGGTTTAACAATAGGAATAATCGGGGGAATAATCGGACTGGTACTCTTATTTCGCTTAATGACGAAAACGCGTTTTTGGACAAAATTAACTGCCCCAGGGATAGAAAGTCACGAAAAAGGCTATGATATATCCCTGGGATGGGAAAACCTTGAGGGGACAGAGGGCATTGCTTCAACAGACTTGAGACCGTCCGGGTGGATCAATATAGGTGAACAGCGTATATTTGTAGTCAGCGAAGGAGATTATATTTCTAAAAATGACCAGGTAAAAGTTTTATCTGTAGATGGAAATCGGGTCGTCGTCCGCAAATTAAACACAAATAGTTAGGAGAAACTTATGAGTATTGCTTCAATTGTTTTATTGGCATTTGTACTATTCTTTGTTTTCGTAATCTTTTATTATGTCCCGGTTGGATTGTGGGTTCAGGCGGTGGTTAGCTTGGGTCTGGGCAGAATAACGATTATTGATCTTATCCGAATGCGTTTAAGAAAAATCCCCCCCCGGCTGGTTACGGATTCAGTTATTAATTCTCATAAGGCTGGCTTGGACACTATTACAACTGAGGATCTTGAAACCCACTTTCTTGCTGGAGGAAATGTAGCCAATGTTGTAGCAGCAATGATTGCAGCAGATAAAGCAAAAATTGATCTCCCTTTTACCATCGCAACTGCGATTGACCTTGCTGGACGTGATGTGAAAACAGCGGTTCAAACAAGTGTATACCCAAAAGTAATTGATGCTCCAAAGGAAGGCACCCTTGCTGCAGTAGCAAAGGATGGAATCGAAGTGAAGGCGAGAGCCAGAGTTACGGTGCGGACCAATATCCCCGGGTTGGTTGGCGGTGCCACTGATGAAACTATTATCGCCAGAGTCGGTGAGGGAATTGTAAGTGCAATCGGTTCATCGGAAACCTATAAAAAGGTACTGGAAAACCCGGATAATATTTCTAAAGCGGTTCTTGTAAAAGGACTGGATGCGGGCACAGCGTATGAAATTTTGTCCATAGATATTGCAGATGTTGACTTGGGAAAAAACATTGGCGCCCGTCTACAGGCCGATCAAGCAGAGGCAGACCTTCGGGTTGCCCAGGCGAGGGCAGAAACGCGGCGAGCTATGGCTGTTGCCGAGGAGCAGGAAATGAAAGCACGGACTCAGCAAATGCAGGCCACGGTTGTGGAAGCAGAAGCAGAAGTACCGAAAGCTATGTCCCAGGCATTTCGTGAAGGCAATCTTGGGATCTTTGATTATTATAACATGAAAAATATCAAGGCGGATACAGGGATGAGAGATGCCATATCTGGCGAAGGTACCAGTGAATCAACCAAACCTCCTGATCCTCATAACCAATAACATCGAGTAATTAAAAAATTATAAGTTCACCCAACCATAGGAGCATTTGATAATGGAAGGAATTGGGTATTGGATATTTCTGTTGGCTTTGTATTTGATTTCCACGTTGGCAAAAAAGCGGAAACAGAAAAGTGCATGGGAGGCACTGGACAAGGAAGAAGAAAATCAGGAAGACACACGGTCAAAACCTGATTTTATAGAGCAATTTTTTGGAGATTTGGTATCAAAGGAAGAAAAACCTGTCATATCGGAGATAGAACCGGATCCGGAAGAAGTTTATGCTGAAGAAGAAACTCCCATTGAAACTGAATCCATTCCCCCTGAAGTAGAAGCTGATTTATCTCATCCGTCTTTCGAAACGTATGAGTCCCATGTTGATGAGAGACATGTGGGAACAATTTCTCACTGGGATCTACCTGAGAAAAAATCCGCAGGAGAATCCCTAGAAAGTATTTTAGGACAGTTGAAAGGTAAAACGAATTTACGGCGAGCTATTATTCTTAAAGAGATTTTGGAAAAGCCCTTAGCATTACGAGACTGATCTCATGGGAATATTTTCTGATCTAGGAGGAGTTTTCAGACCAGTTTAGCGTATACTTTTTTGATTTGTGTTTTTAATTCTTTTTCAGTACCATTATTCTGCAGTGTAAAATCTGCAAGGCTTACTTTTTCTTCATCACTCCACTGCAATTCAATCCTTCGCAGAACATCTTCTCTGGTAAGGTTGCTATTTTTTAGTACCCGTGACATTCGATGTTTTATATTTGCCGTGATGACAACGGTATAGTCCAGATGGGTGTTGAGACCTGATTCAAATATCAAGGCTCCATCTACAATGAAGACAGGGTGTTTTTTTTGTGATGATACCCTGTCAAATGACTTATCAATTATCTGGAAAATATGGGGATGAATAATGGAGTTTAGGATAAATTGATGGTCTTCATCTTGAAAACTGACACGAGCTAGTTTGGCACGGTCAATTTCATTTTTCCCGTTCAGGATGTTGGTTCCAAATTCCTTGATGAGTTCATTCTGGATACTTTCGGAAGTGTCCAGCAATCGTTTTGCTTCCTTGTCGGCATCGAAGATAAAAGCCCCCAAGTCCTTAAACGCCGTGCTGGCAGTGCTTTTACCAGTACCAATTCCTCCGGTGAGTCCAACCTTAAGCACAACTAAGTGAGTGACTTGATAATGCGGTGGGTGATCTCGGCTATTTCACCGATTCCGTTCACCTCTATCAATATTTGTTGTTTTCTATAATAATCAATAAGAGGAGCTGTTTGATCCCAGTAAACCTGCTGTCTTTTGCGAATGACATCTGGAGAATCATCATCCCTCCCAGATTCTTGACCACGTAAAATAAGTCTTCTGATCAGTTCATCGCTGTCAGCGGTAAGATTCACAGCTCGATCCAACGATTGGTTCAAATCTTCTAAGATGGAATCCAGCCCCTGGGCTTGGGGCAGGGTCCGGGGAAATCCATCCAGGAGATATCCTTCCATACAGTCATCCTGGCGCAGGCGATTATTCATCATTTCTAGGAGTAGATTGTCGGGAACAAGTTGTCCATCGTTCATGAATGTTTTTGCTTGCCCCCCCAATCTGGTATTGGTATTTATTTCTTCCCGTAGGATATCACCAGTGGACAGGTGTACTATCTTAAAATGGGTTTTTAACCTTTTTGCCTGAGTTCCTTTCCCGACTCCCGGGGGTCCCATAAAAACAAGTCGCATATGTGTATTAATTCCGGTTAAATTAATATTCCCGCGATAGAAGCTGTCATCCAGGAAGCAAGTGCGCCCCCTAACATAGCTTTTATTGCCAAGGCGGCAAGATCCTTTCGTCTTTCAGGTGCCATTCCTCCGATACCTCCAAGTTGGATTCCAATTGATCCAAAATTCGCAAATCCGCATAGTGCGTAACTGGCAATAATCGCTGTTCTATCTGAAATTGCCTGTTCTAATCTTAAGTCTCTCAAATCACTATAGGCAATTAATTCTGTTAAGGTTATTTTTTCACCCATCAGGACTCCTACCATTTGAGCTTCTTCCCAGGAAATGCCCATGGCCCATGCCAGTGGCCGAAAAATAAAACCAAGTATTCCCTGAAGAGATGTGTCCGCAAATGTCAAAAAGTAATTAATCATCGCAATCAGTGCAACAAAAGCAACCAACATGGCTGCAACATTTGCAGCAAGTTTTAGTCCCTCTGTTGCGCCCCGGCCCAGGGCTTCCATAGCGTTGGAGTCAGGTTTTTCTATTATAATATTTAGGTCCCCTGAGGTTTCTGAATGATCAGTTTCAGGATAAATGATTTTTGCTACGACCATTGCAGCAGGGGCTGACATCACTGATGCCGCCAAAAGATGGCCCGCAATACCCGGGATGTCTTTTAACCAGATGACGTAGAGTGCCAAAACACCCCCAGCGACTGTAGCGAAACCCCCAGTCATAACAGCCATGAGTTCGGATTGAGTCATGGTGCGGATAAAAGGGCGAATCATGAGCGGAGCCTCCGTTTGACCAACAAATATATTCGCTGCCACACTCAGGGTCTCTGACCCGCTGGTTCCCATGGATTTTTGCATTATTCGAGAGATCCATTTTACAATGAACTGGATAACACCAAAGTGATATAATACAGTCATAAGACTGGAAAAAAAAATGATTGTAGGAAGAGCACGGAAAGCAAAATTTACCATAGCCTCATGATAACCAACCCCAGGGACAAGAGATTTGAAAAGAAAATCACTTCCCGCATCAGAAAAGCTGATTAGTTTTGTAATCACTTTATCAAAAAACCCGAACAAGGGTTTGCCCAAAGGGGTTTTTAGAATTAATATACCAAAGATGAACTGGAGACTGAGTCCCCAGGCAATAATACGGTAATTTATTTGCCTCCGATTATTGGAGAGGATAAAAGCCATTCCCAAAAGCAAAATCATTCCTATCAGTCCCTGGGGGTGCATTTTTTTTATTCCTTAGGCGGTTGAAAACAGTTGCGGCACCGGGCTTCGTAGATATCGGTTTCCCCAACAACAATTTGTCTGGTTTGCTTTGTTTTTCGTTGTGTACAGGATGCGGGATTTCCGCAGATCATACAGATGGCTCTCAATTTATCCAGAAAGTCTGCTTCACACATAAGCAGGGGCATGGGTCCAAATGGATTCCCGCGGAAATCTGTATCCAATCCAGCAATGATCACCCGTTTTTTCTCTGACGCAAGAGATTTACATACATTTACCAGGTAATCATCAAAGAACTGGGCTTCATCGACACCAATAACCTCCGAGTCTTGAGCCAATTCCATGATTTCCTGAGCATTATTTACGAGGTGAGAATCCATTTTCATATTATTGTGGGAAACAATTTGGTTTTCGCTGTAGCGGTTATCCATATGAGGTTTGAAAATGGCAGTGGATACTTTGGCGAATTGAGCCCGGCGCAATCGGCGGATTAACTCTTCCGTTTTCCCGCTGAACATGCTGCCACAGATCACTTCAATCCAACCTGAATCACGAGGGGTTAAAGTCATAATGCTGTTTTTATTTGGCCAATGTATAGGTCATTTGACAGGTTTTCCATATCAACTTTAGTCATTTTAATTTGTTTTCGTCAAATGCATCCGGCAATAAAGTCTTGCTTTCCTTTTCCCTTACATTACCATGTTCATCCGTAATGTACACCGGTATATTCCCACATAAATCCCAGATTACCTGGCGGCAGGCCCCACATGGATTCCCGCTATTTTTGCTTGCCACGGCCAATGCTTTGAAAGATAAATGTCCTTTTGAAACTGCTGTGAATAATGCTGTTCTTTCAGCACAGCAGGTTAGTCCGTAACTGCTGGATTCCACATTACAGCCGCCGATAATGGTCTCATCTTCAGTAAGAACAGCTGCACCCACTTTATATTTTGAATAAGGTGCGTATGCTTTTTCCATCATAGCGATTGCGTGGTGAATCAGTTTTTTCATGGATTTTATAATTTTTGGTTACTCATATTTTTTCCACCCGGATAAGAGGGTTAAGTTTAAGCAATCCTGCACCAGCGATAAAACCACCTATATGGGCAAACCAGGCGACTCCCCCGGAAATATCTAATCCTACGGAGCCCAACCCATTTGTTAATTGTTCCAGAAACCAGAGTCCGATTACAACAAAAGCCGGGACTCGAATTGTAGTAAAGAAGATAAAAAGAAACATAAAAACATGAACACGAGCTTTGGGATACTGTAACATATATGCCGCCAAGACTCCGGAAATGGCTCCGCTGGCTCCTATCATGGGAATTATGGAATCCAAATTGATAGCTGTCTGTGCAACGGCTGCACCGATTCCGCAAAGGAAATAGAAAATCAGGTAACGCACATGGCCAAGAGCACTTTCTACGTTATCACCAAAGATCCACAGAAACCACATATTCCCCAGCAGATGAGCAAACCCTCCATGCAGGAACATAGACGTAAAGAGAGATATGAGAGACCAATGGGCAGGAATTAAACCAAAGTGGCGAATAAGATTTTGATTTGCCTGTCCCAAACCAACCTGAAATAGAAAGATAAGGATGTTTAAGCCAATAATTCCATAGGTTACATAGGGGACAAGGATACGGGGATTATCATCTTTGTAGGGGAAAAACACGGGTCAGGGGTTTTGAGTTTTCATTAATATACAGAAAAGTTAATGGGTTTTTTTGTATGATGGCCAGCCCGATCCTCTACGTAAATTGAAAGTTCATGCCTCCCTGTTCTTAATGGACTGTCCAGCCGGGCGGATAGTTCCTTTTCCACAGGTTGATAAGAGGCATATAACCTTTCTCCATCTAGGTACATGGCAATATGTTTTTCATCAGGTTCTATTCCTGACAGATCATCTTTTATAAAGGCATTGAAGTTCATTAGATCCCTTTTATCGTAATGTCCGCCATGGGCGGGGAAAGCACTTGTTACTGATGGAGGAATTGTGTCTTGGATTATGGTTATTGCATCCAAACTGGAAATGGTTGAGGTGAGAACGCCTCGATTCCACTGAACGCGGGTAGGAAGAAATGTCCATTCTTCTTCTTTTTGATTATAGTAATATAATCCCAATCCATCTTCATAATTATATTGGTTACTGAAGCGAACCCCGATTTTAATGGAATCCTTGAGAAGGATATCAAAAGGTTGCAGTTGATATACTTTTGATATATGCACTCCGCTCTTTATGGGAGCTGATTTTTCCACCATATCTATCCATAATATTGTGGAATCATACACGGAGTTTTTTGTCGTGCGAATTGAGCACATTTGATCCTTTGAAAATACATAAACCGAATTTTCTGTTGTTGCCAATTTTGGCGCAATGTTAAACTGAATTTTCCGTTCAACCTGATCTTTTAACAACACCTCTATGATTTGAACACCATTAAATAAAGCCGGAGATAGAACCTCACTTAAATAAACTGTTGGTTGAACCTGATTCACCCAGATGGGGGTAAATACACTTTCCCCCTGTAGAAAAACAGACATGGAAGCATCTGTATAAGCATCTGTTTCTACTTGAAGTATAATTCCTTTGTCTAGGTGAGACAGCTTAAGGTCAACATCAATACTGAGAATGTCATGAGATGTCACCCCCTCAGCCCAATGAACAGGATATGAAAATGCTCCCTGATTATTTACACCAACAAACTGCAGGATTCTGTTTGTAATTTGTTTCAGGGGGAGACGAAACCGGAGGTCTTCCCCTGTAGATATTTCTTTAGTTAGATCAATTTTTCCATTTTGAAAACCAAACGGTGTGAAACTGTAGCAGGCAATAGACTTTAGAGGAACTGAGTTGAATCCGGGATGGATACCAAAAGTGATTTCCTGGTTGGAACGGTTGATTTCCTGGATGTTCATGGTAATTGGTGGGTGTGCAAAAATAATCCCTTTTGTTGTTGAAGAATTATTAGCATTATCCCATGCTTTTATTTCAACAGTGTGATATCCGGATTTCAGGGTAATTAAACCATTCAATTTTTTATTTTGAACAGAAGAATACGGATGTGAATCCAAATGATAAAACTGATGGAACCCACCAAGGTTTAAACGGGAAAGCCCAAATTGTCTTGCCTCATTAATAAAAGATTGGTTATAGTTTAAAGAGTCATATTGAACTGTATAATGGAGGATTTCATCAACCCATAACTCCGCACGGTATATTTGATATTTATGGGGAGATCCTTGAATTTGGTCTTCCATCTGAATTGCAATGCCAACTGTCCCCTGGCAGTTTATGGTATCAGGGAAATGGAAGAAACCTGTTTTATCCCGGTATAATGGAAATACTTGTGGAAGCGAACTTCCATTAATCATTGTCCCTTTTTCGAGAGGGATAACCGCAAGTTGCTTTAGCATGGGCGAAAACCGATCAGGCAGTTCAAATCCATACAGTAAAGGATTTAGTGGCTGATCTTTACCGTCTCTGTATTCAAAATGAAGATGAGGGCCAAAAGAACCGCCGGTGTTTCCTGTATAACCGATTATGTCGCCCTGTTTTACTGGGAACTCAAAATCCGAAAAGTATTCATTAACAAAATAGGATTGGTTGATTATTTGGTTGTTTCTTAACACTTTTTCAAGAATAGATGAAAACCGGCTTAAATGGCCATAGACAGCAATATGGTTTGTTTCAGTTGTAAGATAGAGAGCTTTGCCATAGCCGGTATAATTTGTTACCATTCTGGAAATAAATCCATCAGTGACAGCAAAAACTGGATGTCCTTCTGTTTCTTTCGTTTTTATATCTAGTCCCATATGAAAATGTGTATCACGAAACTCCCCAAAGTTTGAAGATAACATGCGACTGGCATCTGTCGGCCAGGCGGGTCTCTGGGCCAGTGCAATGTTCAGCATCAGGGGAAAAATGGTGAGATAATGTTTCCTTTTCATGATAGAGTGGCAGAGGTAAAGAGTAAATTTATCCATGAAGGAGGAGGAAATTCAATGATTTATAAGATTTGTTTGTGAAAAGTCCTGGGTTTTTATTTAATTTCCAAGCCAACTAAAGTTAAACAGGTACGGGAGGTTATATGAAAAAACTAAATTATTTATTTTTTATCATTTGGTTGTCGTTAATCCCTTGGAGCAGTGCATTGGGAATTATCGGATTTGGATTTCAGGGTGGACAATCAATATTTACGGTAGCATCATCTATTAGTTCTGTGGCTACTCCCGCTGCTAATCTTACCACCACAGAATTTGCGAACCCATTGTCTGGTGGAGGATATCTGTACATAGATGTAATCCCAGTTATTGATTTAGAAGCAGATTTTTCCGTTTCCTTTAAAAAATATACATTTAATTTTTCAAATCCAGATGTTATAGGACCTTATGATTTTGGATGGGCTGACTTCTCAGTCTATTTAACTGCTGGGAAAAAGATTGTGGGAATTGGAATTCCACTGCTGGCAAAAGCAAAGCTCTTTTACGGTGGCGGATATAATATGCATACGGTAACTCCCTTGATGAGTATGGATTTGATGAAAAGCGCTTTGGGAGGTGATTTAGGAGATGACCCTACAAGTTTATCTGAAAATGATTTAATAGATTTTTTAAAAGATAATCAAGTAAACACCAATGGATTTCATATACAATCCGGATTACAGTTTAAAATATTAATGTTGGACACTTTTTTATTCTATCGTCATACATTTGCAAAAGATATTATCTTCGATCAGGATCATTTTGGCAGCTTAAACCTGAGGATGGGAATGGGGTTTTAATAAAAGTATTATAAAGAGAAAAGGTTGTGTTTACATATTTATTATAGTTTTTTCGCTAACACAACCGTTTGAACATTTTCCCATGTTTTTCCGGTTGCAGGATTTTTTGCTGTAAATTTAATTATATAAATTCCTATTCGGGCAGGTTCTCCATTTTTCCTATTTCCGAACCAACTGAGAATTCCCTCCTGCGCAACGTGGAGATTCCAATAAGGTGTATCAATTGACCGTCCGACCACATCAAATATTTCGACTTTTGAAATTGCTTGTTCAAATGGGAGTTTGTATTTTATTTGCAGAACATCATCGAAGCCATCATTATCTGGGGAAAATGGATTTGGTTCATAGATAACCGTTCCTTCTTTTGGGATTTCTTCAAAAAAAATGCTGTTTGTATCTCCTGGCGTCATTGCTCCTAAGTTTACAGCAACTCCCCATTTGGAAGAATCATTGGAGACAAATTCTGGTCTGAATTTTTCTGATGAACGGCCATCAGTAACCGGCCATTCTTCTGAATATAGCAGAGAGTCAACAATAAATCCTGTCATGTCATAAATATAGATGCCATCACTTGTGTTGTTCAAAGCAGGGAAACCGGACTTTGGTACTGCTAAATTTCCTTCAAGAGGTAAGCGAGCCAACAAACTGGAATCTTCGCTGACCACAATGAAATCATTTCCTAAAACATGAATAACTGGAAATAACTTTAGTGATTTGGTATTATCACTTATCGCCCAATTTTCAATATTTACAGTAATCATGCTCACCACTTCTACGAATTCTACTTGGGTAGAATCTGGTTGTGCCAGAAATTCGTTGATTACCACGGATCCAAAGGGATAGCTCACTTTCACGGTGTCTGCCGCAACATCATTCTCCGGATTCGAATCCAAGGGAATATCCAGGATGATTGTTAAGGGATGGATTCCCGATGACAGGGGCTGAAGAGTCACATCTACGATTGTAGTGTCTCCTGAAGTAATGGGAGGAATTGAAGTGGTGGATATTTCTTCGTCATTATCCTCAATGGTGATTATTCCTGAAATCGTGGACAGGCCCACATTGGCTATGGGGATTAATATTGTAACATTTTGATCGTGCTGTGGGAATTCGGGCTCATGAATAATTGAATCAGTAATAATTGCTCCATCAACATCCAGGGGCGTTACAGAGTTTTCCGCCCCTGGAGTTATACCAAAATCATCTGTACATGGCTTCCAGCTTACAGGATCTTCAGACTGATACGCTGGCAGGATCTTCTCCATTGATATTCCATCCATGTATCCCCAGTCCTCGGTGTAATAAAGCGAATCAATCAACGTGTCAAATGGATCGAAGATTCTGATTTCATCTCCTGCATTATTCAAAACAGGAAATCCCCCCTGTGGCACAATATAAAGAACATTGGTAGGAACAATATTTAAAAGTGTAGAGTCCCTTGCAATGACAATCAAATCGCTCTGCTCAATAGTAAAAGCCGGAAGCGTATAATTGCTTCCGATATTTTCGTCTGTTACTCGCCAATCCTGAATGTTAAGAGAGATTGAACCATGGTAAACAAGCTCAATAAATTCACATTGATCACTCTCTGGTCGAGGTAAAAATTCGTTGATCATTAATAAACTAGGCTCGTAGCGTTCGTTTATATTAACAATCCCATTATTATTTGTTGTGTCTTGATCCCCGCTTATTTCTAAGACAACATCCAGTTGATGAGTACCGGATGTAAATGGCCCAACTGAAATTGAAAAACTTAGTGTGTCCAATTCGACCATAGTACCTAGGGATATGCTGCTGATTATAATATCATTTTCTCTGATAAAGATTTCAGCAGAGAAAGATTCCGAACCGATATTTACTACAGCACCAGTTATAGTAGTCGTCTCATTTTGTTCAATGATTTGAGGATGAGTTTGGAGAGAATCAGTTAACAAATTTCCATCAATTGATAAGGGCAGAACGCTGTTGGGTAATCCCGGTGTTCCAAGCGAATCTACGCTTGTGGTCCAGTTTGACGGTGTGTTTGGGTGATTCAAACGAATCTTTTCTATCGAAAACCCATCTTGAGCAATATCATCATATCCGACTGAATCAATGACATGTCCAATAGTATTTATTAAATAAAGAGAATCACCATTTGTGTTGTTCAAATTGTTGCCAATAGTTGTGTTCGCGACTTTTATTAAAACAGCATCATCGGGAAGGTAATCAACATAAATACCGTTTTGAAAATTATAATCGCCCTCAAAAATAATTCCATATTGCATCGGTAATAATATTAATCCCCAACCTGAATCAACCAATGTATCCGCTGAAGATTGATCTCTTATTTGCCAGCCAGTCATGTCTGTTGTATCTGTTTCTGAAATATTAAGTATTTCAACGAATTCATTTGGTGAATCTGAACCAACGAGATCGTACATAATTTCAGTGATTATAATTTGAGAGTAAAGAGAAACAGAAATAAGGATTAATAGTAAAATCAGTTTCATGGAGGATAAATATTTATAAGTGATTTTTTATTAATTCCTTTATATTTTTTTTTAGGATATCCCGTGTTTCCCTATAAGAATCCATTTTATTTTTTCTTATATCCCACCCTTGAAAGGGATCATCAATGCTCCAGTGAATTCGCTCAACATCACCGGGAAAGGATGGACAAAGGCTGTCAGCGGAATCACAAACAGTTATTACAATATTAATACCTTTATTCAGATAGTCATCTATAAAATCTGAGGTATGTTCAGAAATATCGATTCCATCTTCCGCCATTACAGCAGTTGACATGGGATGAACCTTACTTGGATGAGTACCAGCACTGAATACATCAAAGCTATCCCTCGCCATGTCTTTCAGGAGTCCTTCTGCCATCTGGGATCTGCAAGAGTTTCCTGTACAGATAAACAGAACTTTTTTCTTTTGAATCATAAGGTAAAAATTGGTGGTGATAGGTACTGGAAGTCAATAGCGGACTTTATTATCGAATCATTTTTATGAAGAAAGATTTTCATGTGATAAATTTGTTCCATGAATGATCCTAAAAAAGAAGCATTTAATCCTTTGTTTACCAATCCTCTTGAAGCGGTGAGCGGAATGACAGTTTCTGATTTGAATCGTTATCTTCCTGCTGTACGGCAGGAAGATGAAATCAAGATGACCCGAAATCAAATGGAGGAGGGGTTATTCCTTGCAGATGGGATCAAAGGCCTTGCGAGACTCCCGGATAACACAATTGATCTCATTGTGACGAATCCTCCGGAAAGTCCCTGGAAGGACGCCAGCGATAAAAATTCGCCATTAACTCTCCAGGAATACTATCAGTGGAATGAGAAGTGGCTAGAACAATCGTTCCGTGTTTTAAAACCGACAGGATCAATATACCTTATTTGCGGATGGCGCTATTCCGGGATGTATCATGCATTGCTGAGCAATAATTTTAATATTCAGTCCCGGATCACATGGAGAAACAACCAGGCAAAAGACCAGCCTCGATTGGTGATATGGCGGAATGTTCTGTCTGATATTTGGTTTGCAACCAAAACCAATGAATTTATGTTTGATCAGAAAAAAGTTTCCTCTTTCAAAGAGGCCGAACAAAAACAGCAATTAAATAATTTTTGGGCAGATATTATTGATATTCAAATTGGTACAAAAAATCAATTTGAAAGAGGGAAACCTGAAGAGGTGCTGAAGAGGATTTTTACTGTCAGCAGTTTTAAATTGAACTGGGTTGTAGATCCATTTATGGGGAGAGGAAGCGTTGGGATTATAGCAAAGAAGACAGGAAGGCGATTCATTGGTTTTGAAACTGACCAGGATCAATTACTTATGGCAATGAAACGTATAGACCAGACTTAAAATAAAAAAAGGAAAAAGAAATAATGCCTTTAGTTGATAAAATTCAGAAAGATATGCACAAAGCGATGAAAGGAAAGGAAAAAGAGAGAATCAATGCTTTGAGAAATATTATTGGGAAGTTGAAATACAGGTACATTGACAAGGGTGATAAACTGACAGAACAGGAAGAAATTAAAGTTATTCAATCATTGGCAAAACAGCGACGGGAATCGATTGAAATGTATAAGCAGGGCGGTCGGGATGATCTTGTTGAAACTGAAACGAAGGAATTATCTATTATAGAGGAATATTTGCCACAAGCGATGAGTGAGGAAGAAGTGCGCCGGCTGGTACGGGAAACAGTAAAAGAAACTGGGGCAGAATCCATGTCTGATCTTGGTAAGGTTATGCCCCTGGTTATGAAAAAAGGTGCGGGAAAAGTTGACGGAAAATTAGCTCAGGAAGTATTGAGAGAATTATTGTCCTGATGTTGACAAGAGTTTTATCTATTTTTGTTGGTGGTCATTTTTGCATAATAAAATTTTATTGGGAATTATTTGGTGGATGAGCAATGATTTTATTTCTTGATGGACTTTCCGCCATTTTTATTTTATGGTTGGGGATTCTTGGATTCAAACAGGGGCTGGTCGAAGGATTGGGACGACTTCTTGGTCTAATACTCTCAGCAATGACTGCCATGAGATATTACGTAGTTTTGGCCGGAAATATTTCCCTGTGGGTGGAAATTGATGCGTGGGTATTGCTCTTAACAAGTTTTATGGTTATATTTTTGTTTATCCTGTTAATCATGAGAATTTTGACAAGAATGGTAAATTTTCTTATTGTCTCAAAAGGTACGAGATGGATAAACAGATCAACAGGTTTTGTGTTTGGATTATTGAAAGGATCAATTGTTGTAAGTCTCATTGTCTTGTTTTTGGATATCTCGCCAAAGGATGAGTGGTCAGTAATTGTATATAAAGAGTCCAGTTTAGCTAGGACTCTGACGCATGCAAGAATCAATATTATAAAAATATTTCACTGGGAAGATCCATTTGAAAAAGGTGAAAATTTCATCAAGACTATGATGGAAACAGATAAAGAAAAAAATCAATGATGGCAAGGGTGTCTCAAGAGATAATAGAACGAGTCAGGGATGCTTCCAATATTTTGGACGTTGTTTCAAAATATGTGGATCTAAAGAAACGCGGGCAGAATTATTTTGGGCTCTGTCCTTTTCATAATGAAAAAACACCGTCTTTCAGCGTTGCCCCTGCGAAGGAAATATTTCACTGTTTTGGTTGTGGTACAGGAGGAAGTACAATTGACTTTATCATGGAATATGAAAAAATAGGATTCGTAGAAGCTGTTCAGCGGTTAGGAGAACAATACGGAATTGAAGTGCAGCTTACTCAGGCAAAAGGAGGAAAAGAGCTGTTTTCCAATTTATATGAACTTCACGAAATGGCGATGACTCTTTATCATAAAAATCTTTATTCCGAAAAGGGGAAGTCAGTTCTTTCCTATTTATCTGATCGTGGACTGGAGAAAGAAATATTAGAACAGTTCAAGATTGGATTGGCATATGAGACCTGGGACGAATTATTAACCCTTGCGAAAAAGAAGAAAATGTCAAACGAGACTCTTGAAAAAACAGGATTATTTCTCAAAACAGAGAAGGGTACTTTTGACCGTTTCCGCAACAGAATTATGTTCCCAATCTTTAATACAGCAGGAAGAGTTATTGCCTTTGGGGGGAGAGCATTGGACCCTGAAGATCCGGCGAAATATCTAAATTCTCCAGAGACTCCACTCTATCGGAAAAGAGATTTTTTCTATGGTTTACATTCTGCACGACAACCAATCCGGGAACATGGATATGCTATTTTTGTTGAGGGTTATATGGATTTTCTTCAGTTGTTTCAGGCAGGAATTCAAAATGTTATTGCCCTGTCAGGAACCGCCTTGACGGAGCGTCATGCTTTACAAATACGGAAATTTACACATCGCGCTGTTCTTGCTTATGATGGTGATTCTGCAGGAATTGATGCTTCCGTTCGAGCTGGTTATTTGCTTTTGAGGTTTGGGATTGAACCGCAGGTTGTTCACATCCCGGATGGGATGGACCCTGATGACTGGGTAAGAAAATCAGGAGCAGATGAGCTTAAGGAAGCAGTGGACAAAGCAGTTCCTGTACTTCCATTTCACATCCAGACGAAGGATGCTAAATCCTTACCGTCCGTGCAGCGATCAGAATTTATCAGGGATGTTATGTCCCAAATTGCGGGAGTGTCCGATAGAATTATCAGGGATGACCTTTTGAAATCTCTTGCTCAGGAAATGCGAGTGGAAGAAAGTGACCTATTGAAAAACATGAACAGTCAAAAACAAAGGAATCTGAAGGGACCAATACCAGCTTCTTCAAGGGAGTCTGATGAAATTCGAATGACATCAAAAATTCAAAAAGCCCAGGTGGAATTGGTAAAAATACTCGCTGGCGAAGATCTTGATGCTCGCCAGATTGTCAGGAAAAAGGTTCATTTAGAATTGTTTTCAGAACCAGTATTAAAAAAACTTGCAAAGCTGGTTATTCCAATTTATGATGAAATTGATTACCCTGCTATCGTAGACCAGTTTGATTCAGATGCTGAACGAAAGTTGGTAACAAATATTCTCATGGATGGAATAGATGGGTCTAATTTAACTTCACTCGTTCAAGACTGCATTCGTACTCTAGAGGCACATCCGATAAAAGAAAATATTAGAGAAATGCGTATTCGAATACGTGAATTAGAGGAAGCAGGAGGAGATCCTACTGAAGCTATTATTGAAGTGGCTAAACTTCAGGAAGAACTGAAATCAATTTTCATATAATTTAAGGTATGATGTCCATTGTATATCATGAGCTGGTTATGTTGATTCATCCTTTAGAAAAGATAAACCTAAATCTATCATTTTTTGTTTCAGTGATTCTACAGATGTAAAATGGTGAGAATTCAGTCCGATTTTACGAGCCTGGTTTACGTTCTTCAGGTCATTATCAATAAAAAATACTTCTCCCGGGGTTTTTCCTGCCAAGTTTAAAGCGATACGGAAGATATTTTCATCAGGCTTTCGATATCCCACATCATAGGAAAACACTGTACCTGTTACCAGGGGCAAAAAAGAGAAGCGCTTTGCTCCCAGTTCCATGTGATAAGGATTGGTATTGGATAAAAGCCATATGGGAATATGTTTTGAACATGAGCGAAGAACAGGGGAAACGCTTGTTTCCTCTCCCAAAAGCATCCCCCAGGCTTCCCAAAAATCAGATTCGCACAGAGAGTTAGTTTTGGGAAGAGCCCGCTTAATAGACTGAAAAAACTCCTGGTTATTTATCTCACCTTTTTCATACTTGTTATGAATTTCATGAGAGAATGTAGTTTTAATAATTTCTTTTGAAATTCCGGTGCAGTTATTCAGGTGTTGAATTGTTCTCTCGGGATGAATATTGAGCAACACACCTCCAATATCAAAGAAGACCCCGGTTATTCCCCCTTGCAATGCAGAGCCATCAAATTAGTTACAAGAGTATGTTGGGATGCTTTCATTGCCTAACTGCTATCTTTCAAAGAGAAAGAACTGGGTAATTGGAGCCAAGTATGACTTTTAGGATTCAAACAAAGGGTCAAAGAATTACTAAGTCTTTTGTTGTCTGGTTCAATATCTCGCTGTTCTCTTTCCCGATAATAAGATCATCTTCAATTCGTACCCCGCCCCAATTCGGAAGATAGATTCCAGGTTCAATTGTTACCACATTATTTTCTTGTAAGATTTCTTTGCTAAGATGACTTAGCCTTGGTTCAGTATGAATTTCTAACCCCAAACCATGTCCAGTACCGTGATTATAATATTTTCCATATCCTCTTTTTGTTATATAATCACGTGTAATTCTATCGATTTCAATGCATGGTACGCCTGCATGGGCTGCATCACAACCGGATTGCTGGGAGCCTTTTACAATAGTGTAGATTTCATGATGTTTATCATCAGCTGAACCCATCACAGAGGTACGGGTCATATCAGCATGATAACCTGCATACTTGGCTGCTGCGTCAATGAGGATGAAGTCGCCTTTTTGAAAAACCCTATTAGAGGGAATAGCATGAGGTAAAGCACTGTTCGGTCCACTGGCAACAATGGGATGATATGCCTCACCATCGCTTTCCTGCCTATATCTGAGGACTAAATGATTGGCGATCTCCTTCTCAGTAACTCCAACACGAAGCATGGGAAGGATTTCTGTGTAAATAGCATCTGTAATTTTCACTGCCGTACGGATAGCTTCCAGCTCAGTATCGTCTTTGACAGCCTGCATCTGCTCTAGGATCATAGATGTGGATTCCCAATGGACATTCGGGAAACTTTCTGATAACTTTTTATAAGAATTCACAGATATATGATCACCTTCAAAGGCCACTTTTAATCCGTTTTGGATAAGGTTGTTGTCTTTAATAATTTTTAAATGAGAACCAAAATCAATAAACCGTTGTAACCCTTTTACTTGTTGTTTCGATTGAATTTCATAGCGCCCATCAGAAACAAAATACGCCTCATCCGGTGTAATCAAACAGGAGGCTGCTGAACCTGTAAAACCACAGAGATAGCGTATATTGGTCAAGTTGGAAATAAGCATACCACTCAGGTTTTGTTCACTAAGTTTCTGTTTTAGTGAGTCCTGTCTGCGAAGGAAAACGTGTTCACTCATTGTCTTTAATATTGATTATTATATTTGATTAAATTAATCTTTGTGGTGTGGAAGACGCTTTTGAATTCTGGTTTTTTCCAGTGTAATTCGCTTGGTATTTTTTCTTTTTTTTTCAAGGATATCCAGAACGTCTAACGCCTGATAAAACAGCCCCTGATCTTCCAGGACTTTAACTAAAGTAAAGGTTGCAAGCTTTGGGCTGATTGATAAGGATTCCAGGTCTTCTGCTTTCAGGGGCTTTGGCGTACCCAATGATTTTTTTCGGGTATTTTTTTTCTTGGTTTTATTTCCACTTTTGGATTTTTTTTTCAGCTTTTGAAGATATTCCAGCCCTTCTGAATGATGAGGATCAATTTTCAGGACTTCTTTCCAGCTAGATTCTACAGTATTTACACCTCGTTTCAACTCTTGCTGAATACCAGCGATCATAATGTACCCCTGGAGATGAATTGATCCTGTATTCAGGAGAGTTATTAAAACTTTTTCTGCCCCCTTAAGGTCCTTTTCTGCCAGATGTACTTTGGCAAACGTATAGAGACCCTCTGCATGTTTAGGGTTATACCCCAATCCGATTTCACATACTTTTTTTGCCCGGATTAGATCACCTTCCTTTAGATAAATATCTGCAAGAACAGGAAATAAAACTGTGTCGAAATGATCGGCAAAATAGAATTCAAGGGCTGTCTTGTTTTTTAAATCAATCATCTGCGGTTTTCTTTCACCCAATTTTCAATGTAATCAATTGTGTCTTGGACAGGCGTACCTGGCCCGAACAATTTTCCTGACCCTAAATCCCGGAGAGCCTCCATATCTTTCCCCGGGATGATTCCTCCCCCGGTAAGCAGAACATCATCTATACCATTTTTTTTCATTAATTTCAGCACTTTGGGGAAAATTGTCATGTGAGCATTATTAAGACTGGACAGAGCGATTACATCTGCATCTTCTTGAAGCGCAGCGGAGACGATCATCTCTGGGGTTTGCCGGAGGCCCAGATAAATCACTTCCATCCCCGAATCACGGTAGGCAGAAGCAAGAATTTTAATTCCCCGGTCGTGACCATCAAGACCAGGTTTTGCCATGACAATTCTGATTTTGCGCATTGTATTTTGATATGTTTTACTAAGGGAAGTTACAAATAAGAAATAAATAGGGTTACATCTTCTTGCTATCCAGCACAAACGTAACTGGCCCGTCATTTATAAGGTTTACTTCCATCATAGCTCCGAACCTCCCCGATTTTACTAGGAGTCCATTCGCCGTGAGCCTTTCCATAAAATTTATGTACAACTGTTCTCCTTTTTCCGGGGAAGCAGCATTGATGAAGCTGGGTCGGCGTCCTTTTCTCCAATTACTGCACAGGGTAAACTGGCTAATCACCAGGGCTGATCCGTCTGCGTCTTTAACAGACAGATTCATTTTATGGTCTTTATCATTGAAAATTCGAAAATCAGCAATTTTGTCTGCTAGAAAATCTCCATCTTTTTTTTCATCTGTATTCATAACACCTAAGAAAATAACCAATCCATGGTCAATTGCCCCGACTACCTTATTATCAATGGAGACACGCCCCCGAGTAACCCGTTGTAAAACTGCAATCATTCAATCCAAACGTTTTGCTTCCCGTACAGCTTTCGAAGGGCGTCGCAAAACTTTTTATTTGAGGCCACCTTAATATTATGGGCAAGGATTCTCTGGGTTTTTCCATTCATCGGATAATGAAACACCAGCCCACAGTTCCCCCGGTGTTGTTGGGCAATTTCATAGAGTTTATTAATATCTTCAGAGGTCACTGAAGACGGGTCAAGTTTTATATTTATATGTTTTGAAAAATATTTCCTTGCATCTTCCAGCTTGACAATTCCCTCTGCGATGAGCTTAAGATCGCTAAAGTCTTCGCTGTCTGCAGGTTTTCCAGCAATAAATACTACTTCACCGTCATTAATGAGATTATTGAATTTTGCGAAGGTATCACTGAACGTAAGGATTTCTGCCTTTCCACCAAGACATTCCAAATCGAAGAAAGCCATTTGATTATTTTTTCGGTCAAAGTGGTGTTTAATATTATTGATGATCCCCCCAATACGAAGAGACGTTTTAACTGTACTTTTAGATTCTTCGGAAAAATCAAACGTACTGAACTCCTCCAGTTCGTCTGCAAATTCAAACAATGGATGACCAGAAAGGTATAACCCCAGAACTTCCTTTTCTTTTTGAAGGGAATCTTTTTCATTCCATTCAGAGGTTTCCAACAGGCTTGGCTCTTGAAAAAGTCTGTTTTCCGAGGATAAACCGGTAAACATATCCACTTGATTTTGATTATGACCATTCTGAATTTTCTGACCATAATTGATTGCAAGATCCACAGATTCAAACATTTGAGTCCGCGTTCCCCCCAGGGAATCCATTGCACCGGACATAACCAGGCTTTCCAGAACTTTTTTATTAACTGTACGCTGATCCACTCTTGAACAAAGGTCAAAAATGGTTTTAAACGGACCATTTTCATTCCGTTCTTCCATCATTTTTTCCAGTGCCTTCGCCCCTACGTTCTTGATTGCATTTAGTCCATATGAAATTGTTTTTTTATCAACCGGATGAAATTGTCCTACAGACACATTGATATTGGGTGAACCAACTTTGATTTTCAGTTTTCGGCATTCATTAATTAAAATAACTATTCTGTTGATATTGGACATCTCACTTGTAAGATTAGCAGACATAAACTCAGCAGGATAATTTGTTTTCAGTAAGCCGGTCTTATAGGCTAGGTAGGCATAAGCAGTTGAATGGCTTTTATTAAACCCGTATTGTGCAAATTTTGCGATGAGAGAAAAAATCTCTTTGGCCATATAGTTTTTTATTCCATTAGCCTTGGCTCCTTCAAGAAACTTTTCTGAAATATCATCCATGAGTTTTTTATTCTTTTTTCCCATGGCACGCCGCATAAGGTCTGCTTCAGAAAGACTAAAGCCAGCGATTTTATTCGCAATCTCCATGACCTGCTCTTGGTAAACAATGATCCCATGAGTTTCTTCAAGAATAGATTTTAGATCAGGGTGAATATATCTGGTTTTCTTTTTTCCATGTTTTCGATTGATAAATTCGCTGATGTTTTTCATGGGACCTGGTCGATAGAGTGCATTCATGGCAATGAGGTCTTCGATTGACGTAGGCTTGAGCTTTTTTAGAAATTCCCGCATTCCGGAAGATTCAAACTGGAAAATACCAACGGTGAGGCCCTTGGTAAACATTTTATAGACTTTTGGATCATCGAGTTGTATATCCTCTATATCGATTTTAATACCTTGTTCCTGGATAAGTTTGATAGTTCGATCAATTACTGTGAGATTCCGCAATCCAAGGAAATCCATTTTTAGGAGGCCCAGTTCTTCCAATCCTTTCATATCATATTGACTGGTCACATCACCTTGTGAAGATTTATACAATGGTGAAAAATTGGTTAGTTTATCGGGGGTAATCACAACTCCTGCAGCATGGGTGGAAGCATGCCGGTTTAATCCTTCCAGGATCAAAGAGAACTCCATTAACTCATTATAAGGTCCGTCCGCCATTTTTTTGAGGTCCGGACTTTTTTGAAGAGCAGATTCAAGAGTGATATTCAATTCATCTGGGATTGCTTTAGCAATCTTATCAACCTCTCCAAAAGAATATCCCATAACTCTGCCAACATCACGCACAACCTGTTTTGCTTTCATTTTTCCAAAGGTAATTATCTGCGTAACGGATTTCTCTCCATATTTTTTTCTGATGTATTCAATGACCTCCCCCCGGCGTTCAATGCAGAAGTCGATATCAATGTCCGGCAGGCTAATCCGTTCCGGATTAAGAAAGCGTTCGAAAAGGAGGTTATGTTTTATAGGATCAATGGTTGTAATTCCAAGAGCATAGGATACTAAACTGCCAGCAGCAGAACCCCGGCCAGGACCGACAGGAATATGTTGGCTTTTGGCAAAATTCACAAAATCAGATGTAATCAGGAAATAACCCGCAAACCCCATTTGCTTGATTATCTTTAATTCGTGTTCCAGCTGTTCCTTTAGTTCAGGTGTAATTTCATTGTAAAGTTTTATGAGTCCTTTTTCACAGAGGTGTCGAAGGAATTTATCTGAATTTTTTTCTGGATAAGTATCTGGGATGGTAAAAGAAGGAAGGTGATATTTACCAAAAATGAGCTCCAGGCTACATCGATCAGCAATTTCCATAGTTGCATCACAAGCTTCCGGCATATCACTAAAAAGAGATCTCATTTCTTCAGGAGACCTGAGATAAAATTCTTTTGGTTTGTAGCGCATGCGGTTGGGGTCATCCCGATTCTGGTTACCATTAAGACAGATTAAAACATCATGAGCTTCCCAGTGTTCTTTTTCTGTGTAATGGACATCATTTGTTGCTACGTAGGGAATGTTCATTTCCTGGGCGAGTTCCACATTCTTTTCATATGCATAATCTTCATTCATTTCATGACGCTGAATTTCAAGGAAGAAATTATTTTCCCCAAAAATATCAATATATTCTTCTGCGGCTTTCTTTGCCTCAGTATTCATTTTCTGGATATGGAGGTTTGTGATTTCTCCACCAAAGCAAGCGGACAGACCAATGAGCCCTTCGGAATATTTTCTCAGGATCTCCTTATCAATCCTGGGACGGTAATAAAACCCCTCCAAATAGGAAAGAGTGGATAATTTCATGAGATTCTTGTACCCCTGCATGTTTTTTGACAGAAGGACAAGGTGATATACTTTGACCTTTTCCCTGTCCAGATGGCTTCCCCTCCCAATAATATAAGATTCCATCCCGATTATGGGTTTTATTCCTTCATTTTTACAGCAGGAATAAAATTCCATGGCGCCGAACAAGTTACCATGGTCTGTCAGGGCAATTGACCGCATGCCAAGAGCTTTGACTTTTTGAACCATTGGCTTAATTTTTTGTGCACCATCCAGCAGACTGTAATCGGAATGATTATGTAGATGTACAAAGCCTTTAGACATAAGTAGAACCGCAATAAATTGCAACAATTCCCAATATGGTGCTTATTTTGAGCACTTTTGAGGCAAGGGAAAAGTTTAATTTTTCAGGTGATTTCATCAATAAAACTACAAGCGTAACCAATGGAGTTTCAACTCCCAAAACAAGAAATACAAGATACCAGAAAGAATAGATACCCATCATATATGGAATTAGTGCACCAACTCCAATCATCACAGCAAATAAGGCAGTAAGTTTTCCCGCACGATTAAAACCGGCAATTATTGGAAATGTGGTTAATCCGGCCAGGCGGTCTCCCTCTATATCTTCAATATCTTTTACAAGTTCACGAACCAAAGTAAGTCCAAATGCAAGGAAGCATGGAATAATCATAGGCTTTATATTTCCAAATACTGCACCGGAAAAAACAAATGTCAACCCAAGAATAAGAGCAATAACTATATTTCCTACTAAGGGAAATTGTTTTAGCTTCAAATTGTATGAAATGATAAGTGGAAGTACAATCAGTATTGTTATCATCGCAGCCAGTTTAGAGAGAAACAATGCAGTAACACTTCCCCCAACGAAAAGAAGGACTGAAAAAATAAGAGCCGTATTCCGTTTTACTAAACCGGTTGTCAAGGGTCGGTTTGGGCGGTTTACCTGGTCAATCTTGAGATCAATAAAATCATTTAAAGAGTTTGCTGCTGCATTATAACCTACAACTGTAAGGATTGCAAAGGTCAGTTCCGAAGTCTGGTAAAGGGATCGAAGAATAGCAGAACTGACATATACGGCGAATGCACCAGTGAGAAGGTTCAAGGGGCGAAAAAGTCTAATATGAGCTATAATAGTTTTCATACGGACTGTACCTTTAATACACGGTCATCCCCGTTATAATCCTGGATAAGTTTGTTGGATGCGAAAGCATTATCCTTAAACAATTTCAATGCTTTTGGGGGATGATCGCCCTGTCCTACTTCCATTATAAGGTATCCGTTAGAATGAAGGATTTTTGAAGCAACTGAAGCTAACCTATGGTAAAATGTTAATCCGTCTGCACCGTCCGTCAAAGCAATATGAGGTTCAAAATCTTTAATTTTTTTTTCTAGATCTGACATTTCGTTTAAAGGAATATAGGGAGGATTAGATACGATTAAATTGTACGATTCTTTTGGAATTTCTTTTTGAATATCCATCTGTTTAAAAATTATATTGTTTATTTTATGCAGATCAGCATTCTTTTGGGCTACTTTCAGCATATTTGGGTCAATATCAATTCCCGTAACAGATGCCCCTGGGAGTTCGTTGGCAAGAGCAATTGCAATACATCCTGAACCTGTGCCCACATCAAGAATTTTTGGGGATATGACGGTTTTCAGTACCTGAAGTGCTATATCAACAACCCGCTCTGTCTCTGGCCTTGGAATGAATACAGCAGGGGTGATCATTAATCCCAAGCCATAAAATTCTAGGGTCCCTGTGATATATTGGAGAGGTTCGTTCTTGATAAGTCTTTGTATCCAGGAATGGAAAGTCTTAATTGTATCTTGGGTTAACTGTTTTTCGGAGTCAAAATAGAGCTCAACGCGCTTACAATCGAGGAGATGCTGAAGTAGTATTTCTCCTGTATTTCTACCATCTTCCAACCCTTTTGACAGAAAATGTTTTTCCGTCCATCCAATCAGATCGATAACCCTGCAGTTATTTTCAGAAGTGCGGGTTAAAGTTTGCATTTACTCTGTTTTCAGTTTCTCTTGCTGGTCTGCTAGCTGAAGTTGTTCGATGATCTCCCCCAAACCGCCATCCAGGACAAAATCTAACTGGTGGCATGTATAGTTAATTCGATGATCAGTAATCCGTCCTTGAGGATAATTATACGTACGTATTTTCGCAGATCGATCTCCAGTTGAGACAAGAGATTTCCTCTCTATTGCTCGTTCTTTAGCAATACGTTCCTGTTCCATGGAAAGGAGCCGCGAACGAAGGACTTTCATGGCAGCAGCGCGGTTTTTGTGCTGGGATGATTCATCTTGGCAGGTTACAACGAGGTCAGTAGGGATATGTGTGATTCGGATTGCAGATTCTGTCTTGTTCACATGCTGACCGCCTGCACCACTGGCACGATATGTATCAATTTTTAGCTCTGCTTCTTTCAATTCAATGTCTGCTTCTTCTGCTTCCGGCATAATAGCTACTGTCGCAGCAGAAGTGTGAATTCTGCCACTGGTTTCTGTTTTTGGTACCCGCTGTACTCGGTGAACGCCACTTTCATACTTTAGTTTTCCATAGGCGCCTTCCCCTTCAATTGAAAATATAACTTCCTTAAAGCCACCGATTCCTGTCACGTTCATATTCATTAATTCATACTTCCACCCTGAACGCTCTGCATACCTGCTGTACATTCGGTATAAATTAGCGGCAAAAAGTGCTGCTTCTTCTCCTCCAGTTCCAGCACGAACTTCAACAATTGTATTTTTATCATCATTCGGATCATGGGGAAGCATGAGTATTTTTAGCTCTTCCTCCAAATTTTTTCGCTGGGATTCAAGTATTGGGAACTCTTCTTTGACTATGTTTTTCAGCTCCTCATCATTTTCTGAAAGGATATTTTGACCTTCTTCTATCTGATGGTTAACAGATAATAGTTTTTTCCCCTTCAGAACAATGGGTTCAAGCTGTCTGCGTTCCCTGGCTAGTTTCTTGATCTGATTCTGATTTTTTACTATGTCAGGATCTATTAGAAGTTTATCTAATTCTTCGAACCGCTCTATTATTGATTTGAGCTTGTCTTTCATTCGATTGTTTCTGCCACATATTCACTTCCGGAAATCTCTTCATATCTATCACCAAAAGCAGACTTTAAAGCTGTAATTGCGACTTCCACCATATCGTCTTCCGGGGGTTTTGTCGTGATATTTTGCAGCCAAAGCCCCGGTTTTTGTAACCATTGGAACAAAGCGTTATTACTTCGTGTTGTCAGTTTGATAATTTCATAAGCAATCCCTGCCACAAGGGGAAGCAATGGAAGATGGAACATGAGCCGCATCCAGAGGTTAATCTGTCCTACAATCCCAATTATTATCGTATCAATAAGTGCAAAAACAAGAATTGTGGAAAGTAATACAATAAACATAAAACTAGTCCCACACCTGGGGTGTTGAGTTGGAAACAATTGTGCATTTTTAATGGTTATGTCTTTCCCGGATTCAAAATTATAGACAACCCGGTGTTCGGCGCCATGGTATTGAAAAAGTTTTTTTACATCATTCAGCATGGAAATGGCCATCAAATAAAGAAGAAAGAAAGTAATTCGCATCAACCCGGCTGTGAGATTGAAAAGCATTGCTTTTTTTTCAATCTCGAATAAGTGAGTTATTATCCAGTAGGGACAGACCATAAACAATACAACAGAAAGAACTATTGCAAAGGTGGTTGTAAGCCAATTCAGGAGTTTGTTTTCTTCTTTAGCTTCCTTTTTTGGTATAGAAATATCTGCGGACCATTGGAGGGTTTTTATTCCTATTTTCATTGATTCGAATAAAGACACCATACCCCTCAATATTGGGATTTTCCAAAAAGATGAGTTCTCTGCGAGCGAAACAAATTCATGGCGCTCTATCTTTATGAGTTTATCTGGATCTCGAACTGCAGTGGAATATGCCCCAGGGACACGCATCATTACGCCATCAATGACAGCCTGACCACCCACCAAAATGGATGGTTTCATTAATGTCAATAAAATCGAATTATTCATGTAAAATAATAATAGCTCCAAAGGAATTTTGTTTCCCCAAGGAGCTATTAAGAAAGGGTTTGTAGTTACTGAGTGGTTTTTTTGCTATATTTTTGCTGGAACTTCTCGATCCGTCCAGCAGTATCTACAAGCTTTTGTTGTCCAGAATAGAACGGATGGCATTGATTGCAGATCTCAATTCGTTGGTCGCCTATTGTACTGTAAACTTGAAATTCGTTTCCACAGGCACAATGTACTTTACCAAGAGTATAGTTTGGATGTATTTTTGTTTTCATCCCATGATCTCCTGTTTGTTTCTCAAATTGATTCCCGATAACATAAATAATAATATAGTACGTTTCAAAGCCGGGAAATATATTTAATTATAGTAGATAAATCCTTTAGTTATTTTTAATTAATTGGTATGAGTATCCAGACATCAAAATTTATGTTGTTTTTTATGATATTCAGGGCTGTTAAATTTTGATTCATCAATAACTACTTCTTGTTTTTTGGGTTTGGGAATATTACTCTGGTTTGATTTGTTTTTATGTTCTTTTTTTGGCACTCTTATGGGGCCTGCTTTTTTTCTTTTCCCCTGCTTTTTAGGAGTAAATCTATTATTGGTTTTTTGTATTTGGTCAATATCAATGGTTGCTAAATCTGGGTCTGTTGTCTTTATTTCCGCTGGTTTTGAATTTTGAGTTTCCTTCAGAAAGGTTTTATCATCAAAGTTAAATTCATCGGGATTATAAAGTCCGTAGATTGTGCCGTAACCCCGGGTAATTCCATTACCGAGACCAATGTAATTAGGCAAGATAAAGTTTGTTTGAAATCCCCCATAAAATGCACCCAAGTTATTATCATCTAAAGGTTTTGGGAACAGTGAATTCAGTAACAATTTTGTGTATGTTTTTTGGTTGATAGAAACACCCATTTCTCGTGCTATAAAAATTATATTTTGCCCAAGAAGCCGATTTAAATGATTTTTTCGTTCTGCATTATTTAATGAGTGATAATTGTTTCCTGTGGTTTGATTTAATGCAATCCAAGGAGTGATGAAACGGTATCGAAGCAGTCGATCAATTGCTTTGAATTGTTTTGTATAGTGTTCAGTTTCTATATCTAGTACTTGGAAAGTGATATTCCCAAAGTTCAAAGATTGAATTTTTTTTGAAAAAGCAAGGACAATATCTACCGCTTCGTCAATTCCTATTATGTATATCTGTTCATTAAGTATTTTTACTTGGACTCGTGGATAGAGAAAGTACTTTCGGTACCGACCATCCAAAAGAGGAGTAATTTCTTCCTTCGGGTAATGCTTTATAAAAACGCCTTTTACTTGGTATGGCGTTTTTTTCACCGGTTTATCAGTTATTAACCTGACGATAACTGATGCCGGTTCACCAGTTTTTATAAAATGTTCTGAATTTTTCATATAAATAACAGATTATCAATTAAAAGAAAAAAAGTTTAGTGACTCATTGTATCCATAAATTCTTCATTATTTTTTGTCCGTTTCATACGATTCCGAAGAAACTCCATTGCTTCAATCACTTTCATTTCATTTAGAAGTTTTCTGAGAATCCAGATTCTCCCAAGATGTTTTTTAGACAGGAGTAATTCTTCTTTTCGCGTACCAGACTTGACTATATCGAAGGAGGGGTAAATTCGCCGGTCACTCAGGCGTCTATCCAGGACCAATTCCATGTTCCCAGTTCCTTTAAATTCTTCGAATATAACATCGTCCATACGACTTCCTGTATCAACCAATGCTGTAGCAATAATTGTGAAGCTTCCTCCTTCTTCAATATTCCTGGCAGAGCCAAAAAACTGTTTTGGTTTTTTTAGAGCGTTGGAGTCTACTCCTCCGGAAAGAATTTTCCCACTATGAGGGATTACGGCATTATGAGCACGAGCTAAGCGGGTAAGGCTATCGAGAAGAATGACTACATCTTCTCCATATTCCACAAGACGGCGTGCTTTTTGAAGGGCCATATCTGCAACGGAAACATGCCGTTCAGGTGCCTCATCAAAAGTGGAACTGACCACCTCCGCATCTACACTTCTTTTCATATCAGTAACTTCTTCCGGACGTTCATCAATCAGAAGAATAATCATATGGGTTTTGGGATGGTTTTGGCGAATTGCATTCGCAATCTCTTGTAGAAGGATTGTTTTCCCTGTTTTAGGTTGGGCGACAATGAGACCTCGCTGCCCTTTTCCAATTGGAGATATCAAGTCCATAATTCTTGTTGACAGATTTTTTCCATCTGTTTCAAGATTGAATTTTTCTTCTGGGTGTAGAGGTGTAAGGTTATCAAATAAAATTGATTGTTTGACATCATCTGGTGGTTTTTCATTAACCATATCAACCTTGAGAAGTGCATAGAAACGTTCCTTCGCCTTGGGAGGACGAATCTTACCTGATATTTGGTGCCCGGTGCGAAGACCAAATCTTTTTATTTGTGATGGACTTACATATACATCATCAGGACCGGGAAGGTAATTGAAATCTGGACTTCGTAAAAACCCGTATCCGTCGCCCATCACCTCAAGGATACCCCGGGAATACAAAACACCATCATTTTTTGCCTCTGCCTCCAGGAGAGTTACGATCAATTCCTGTTTCTTCAACCCTGCAAAGTTTTGAACATTCATTTCTTGGGCGAGTTTTGTCAACTCCTTGATTTTTAGGGATTGTAGTTCAGCAGTATCCATTAAGGATTTTCCTTATGATTCTAGTGATTTTTTTGGTAAAAGAGAAATCTATAGATAAAAGTCCAAACGGTATAAATAGCTACCGACAAAAGAAATTACACTAAATGACACCATTGTCAAAGGAAAAAGAAAAAAATTCAAATATTGCATTTGCAATGTAATGACTTCCAAAAATCAATCCAGGCGTATCATTGTTAACATTTTCGTTTAATGTAGTTAGAGCTATGTTCACGTCATTAATCATTGTACATGGGATTCCCTCCCTTTTTAATATTTTCCATAATGTTTCTGCTGGTATAATTCCTACCTTAGGAAGGGACGTTACGATCAACTCAGAAAAGGAATCTTTTAATATGGGTGTAATTAGATTGATATTTTTTTCAGATTTCAAAACGAGTACTCCAAGCGGCTTTTTACTCCACCAAGATCGAAATATATTCAAAATAGTGTGAATCCCATGTGCATTATGAGCCACATCATAATAAATAGGTTTGATTGGATCCATTTGCTGGAGTCTGCCGGGCCAGGACACATGAGACAATCCTTTTTGGATGGTTTCTGTAGATATTTCAGGATCGAAATGATTGATAGATAAGACAGATATTGCTGCGTTCATACCCTGATGATATCCCTTGAGTGGAGTGCAGAAGGAAATGCCATTGACATGGAACCTGGTTAATGCATTAATATTTGCAGTTGTTTCTATGGAGGAATTATTTAAAGTGAATACTGATGATTTTTTTTGTTTCGCTCTATTTTGTAATATGTTTTTTACGGTTGGTTCTTGATTGGCTAGAATTAGTGGAGTCCCATTCTTAATTATACCCCCTTTTTCGAAAGCAATTTCGTCAATAGTTTTTCCTAGTATTTCGGAATGATCAACAGCTACGGACGTAATAATTGTTTGAATTGGATTTAGAACATTGGTTGAATCCAGGCGCCCTCCCAGTCCGGTTTCTACGATAGCAACATCTACATTTTTTTCCCTAAAATACCAAAAGGCCATAGCTGTAGTTGCTTCAAAAAAAGTGGTTTTAATTGCTTCCAAGTGTGGTCTGACCTGTGAAATAAATTTCAAGATATTATTATCAGAAATTGGTAGTCCGTTTACTCGAATTCGTTCATTAAAATGTACCAAATGAGGAGAGGTATATAACCCGACAGTGTAGTTCGCATTTTTTAGAATCGAAGCAAGGTTTGCACAAGTAGAACCCTTGCCATTGGTTCCGGCCACATGAATGGATTTGAAGGACTGCTGTGGATTTCCAATCTGATCCAGCAATTGATAAGTATGCTCTAGCCCAACCTTGATTCCTCTACGTTCTAAACTGTAGAGGTATTCTAAATGATCTGCAATTTTGTTCATTTTTCTAAAGTTTTATTTACCAAGAATCGAGATAATTTTAAAAGAGTGTTTCCTGCTGAATGTTCTTATAGATCTAAAGAAGATCTACCGGTGTTACATCCGCAATAGGGCCTTCTAAAAACCGTTCTGCAATTGTTTTAAATTGGGAGAAGACATCACTTATATAGCAGGAAAGCGTACCGTTTTTATGACTATTGGACTGAAGTTCAGAAGTCTTTAACAAATCAAATATTTTTTCAGCAATGGGCTCGGCTGAGTCCACCAAAACAATTTTCTGGTTTGTTTGAGATATAAGTAACGGTTTTAAAAGAGGGTAGTGAGTGCAGCCGAGGACAAGAGTGTCAATGTTTTCTGTTTTAAATGGTTCAAGATAAATGTTTGCGATTGCCTTCGTAATTGATCCATCTAACCATCCCTCTTCAACTAAAGGTACAAACAAAGGGCAGGGTTGGCTTATGACTGTCATAGTATGGTCCGTTGCTTTAATTCTATTTTCGTATTCCTTTGAACGAATTGTAGCAACGGTCCCGATTACACCGATGTGCTTATTACGAGTAACATTTATGGCTGCCTTAACTCCAGGATCAATCACATCAACGACGGGAACCCTTACATGTTTTTGGACTTCATTTAAGGCAAGTGCAGATGCCGTATTGCATGCTATCACGATTATTTTAGCACCTTTTGATATGAGAAAGTCAGCAATTTGAAGAGAGTATTTTTTAATTATTTTAGGGCTCTTATTCCCGTAAGGTAATCGTGCTGTATCGCCGAAATATATAACAGATTCATGTGGAAGAAGCTTTTGGATCGCCTTGACAACTGTGAGCCCGCCCAGGCCAGAATCGAAAATGCCGATTGGATTTGTATTCATCATTATACGGATATATACCAGGAGGTAATTCCCCTGTCTTTCATACTTAGCCTTCTGCTAAAAGTTTCTCTTTTGTTTGCTTAAACATAAAAATCGCACCATAAACTGCTTCAGCGATTTGCTGTCGGTAAGAAGTTTTTTTTAGTTTTTTTTCTTCAGTTGGATTAGAGAGAAATCCAACTTCAATTAATACATTTGGCATACTTGCGCCGATCAAGACATAAAAGCCTGCTTGTTTCACCCCTCTGTTTTTTGAATTGATCCTTGAAGCAAGTTCATTCTGAATTATTCCAGCAAATTCCTCACTTTCTTTCATATATGCATTTTGAGCCATCGTAGCCATTATCAAATTTTCCCCGGTGTATATACTTTTTTGTTGATCTTCTAACTTAATTACAGCATTTTCTCTGGATGCAACTTCGATGGCATCGTTTGTTTTTCCTTGTCGCAACAAATAGGTTTCAAATCCTCGGATATTCCGATTTGGATTTGCATTGGCGTGTATGCTAATAAATAATTTCCCGTTAGTTTCGTTGGCAATTTTTGTTCGTTTCCACAGAGGGATAAAGATATCTTCTTCCCGGGTGTGAACAACCTTAATATGTGTGTTTTTTTCAACCAGCTTTCCAATCCTTTTCGCTATATCAAGGGTAATATTTTTTTCTTTTGTTCCATATTTCCCTACAGTACCCCCATCCTTACCGCCATGGCCAGCATCCAGTACAATTGTATCTAATCTCCAGCGGTTTTTTACTTCCTTGATACGGGCCGCACTTTTAGAGAGAGGAGTTCGGAGAGTTACTACAATTTCATCTGGTTCACTGCTTTGATAAAACTCAAATCCTTCAATATCTGATCGTAACTGAAATGCTAACTGAACAGATTCATCAAACTGATCTGCTACTACCTTGTGAACCACTCCCCTGGTGTCAGTTCGTTTCACTTCAACCGAATCGATTATTCCATCTTTTATCGTAAGGTAAAACCATCCATTATTATGTTTGAAGGCGCTGATATTTCCATTGCTAAAGTGCTCCCGGGTCTTGATTCGTAAAATAGTTCCATTTGCTTTTTCTTCAATGTTAAGTCCGGTGATATTAAAGTCGACGATATTAATACCTAACAATTGTTTTTTTGAATCATAGGTTATCCCGGGCAAAACAGTCATCTGCAGAATAGAAAAGAATGATTCAGCTGGGAGATAAATATCTTCTTCAACCCCAATTGTAAACTGTGACATTTGATATATCTGTTCATTAACAATTATAAAACTTGTCTCCGATGAAAGTTTTACCCGGTGTTCTCTTAGGTAAAGGACAATTTTCTGTCTATCGTTATTTACATAGAGTTTTGAAGAAAGTACTCTTGCCAAATCATGAGCCGAAATGAATGTTTCGGTAACACCAGCAAGCATTTTTAGGTTATCTTCTTCTCCTGTTTCCTGGTGAAATACTTGAACAGATGTACACATTCCCCAAGACTGAAGAATGATAAAAAAAAGAAGAAAGAGGAATTTGGGTGAATTCATGGCAGGAAATTTATCGTATATAGTAATTCCGTTGCAATACGCTTAGGCTAAGGTTACAAATTGATATCAAAAATCAGTGCACTTTCAATTTTTGGTACACCTGTTTCATATACTGCACGAATCCGACAGCCAATTCGGAGATTATTGCCCGTGATATACAATATTTTTACTGCTGGAGAGTGAGCATTTGTTGAAAACATCCTGCTTCGCATTTCTCCCGGAAGGTTAATATCCCAGAAATAAACGCGGGAGTCATAACTGTCAATCCATGTTGAGACCCAGTGAAATACAGCTGTTATATTTTTTGTACGCCAAGTCCATAAAGATTCTATTCCAACACCATTTTCTGTCAATGTGTCGCTGATTGATTTTGTATGGTTCATCTGGATTTTCCATGAAAACTGTTTTGTAAATGATCGAACTGATGCAAATTTTAATGATTGTCTATAATCGCTATCGGGAATTTTTTCATCGGAAAATGCAGTATATCCTTCATTCGCTTTTAAATCGATTTTCCCCTGGAATCGGAAATACTGTTTTGGATTTTTCCATTCCCAGCGGAGAGCAAATTCCTGCCCAGCTTTTGGAAAGTCTATCAAAGTTACTGAAGAAGATTCACGGTAGATGTCTCCAAATAATGTAAATTTATGGCGCCCGGATTTTATCCTTATTCCTTGGTACAACCCAATTTCATTGCGATCTTCGCCCGACCATTCTGCAAATGGGTTAGACCGGGATGCGATAAAACCATTGGAGTAAGAACGGATAGAAAGCAGATAGCGAAGCCCGTTGGATGAAAGTTGTGTCCCCCACAAAAATCCCGGTTTCGAATGAAAACCAGTTGCCCATTCACCAAAAGTTGTCCATTTATTAGTTTTGTATGAACCGTGAACGGAGAAGGCATCAAATTGTTTGCTCGAAGAATTTTTTGTTGTCCAATTACTTGTCAGTGATGTAATCCCGATATGTCCATTTGTACACAGTTTTTCCCACTGGCCTATTAAACTTGATTCCACAAGATTCCCCTTTTCCGCGATTGATATTGCTGAATTATGAAGTCCATCATCTCTTGTGTGTATTGTATTATTTGAGCCAATCGAACCGTCGCGTAAATTCCGGCCAAGTGAAAAAAGCCAGTTTCCAAACTTTGTTTTCCATGTTCCGCCAATTCCCCGAAAATTCCAAGATTCATTACTAGAACGATATGCCTGAAGCCCTTTCCCTTTTCTTGGTAAACCGGTAATAGATTCCAATCCCTTTTTTACTGACATAGACCGCCATAACAGCAAACCATATCCTGATAGGATTTGATAATCACCGATCACCCAATCCCCATGCTTGTGTGTGCCTGAAAAATATCCGGATTTTCGGTCGGCGATTATATCTTCTCCCGGGTCTCTTTCCATAAAAAATCCAACTCTGTAATTCTGAATATCTATTGTCCCTCTCCACTGGTAGCGAATTTCATCTCCGATTACCATTGCCTGCCGGACGTTACCGGTTGCCTGTATTGGTATTTGATTATGCGGAAGCTCAAGGAGAATTGTTTTAAGTTCATCCGATATGGATTTGTGATTGATCCATTTGGAAATAGAATTGGAATCATGAATTTTTTGGAGGATATCAATATCTGAATCAGGAAGAAAAGATAGATTTGCTATTTGTACGAGTTGTACACGTATATCTTGGGAGGATGACTGGAATACGTTTTCAAGAATCAGGATATCTTCCTCGGGAAGCGGATTTTCCGCATCCCGTCCCAATTTAGAGATGATTTCTTCCTGCTGCCCGAAAAGGAAACTAATTGTGATCCAAATGAGTCCCAAGACCCACTTGCTGGGTGAACCGATTAAGTTGTGAATGTGTGCCCAGGGCATAATTTATGTTAATCCAATTTAAATTTAATATAAGGCCAAAGGTAGCTTGACTTGGAGAAGAGGCATACCCAGTTGAAATTCCCATCCACTTTGTTGGGGAATAAACGACACCAAATTTTAATCGACCCTCATAAGCTATATCATGTTCCCATTCAATTTGGGTGTAAAAATGTTTTGAATATTTTGCAAGTATTCCCATTGTTACCACCTGAGGAAGGCGTTCCTTTTCTTGACTGACCACTGGGGAATTAATATTTCGGATGGATGTTGCCCATATCCAATCTGAAGTAAAATGATAATGCCATGAAATTGTTACTCCTGCGCTTGTAGTCTGTCCGTAATTTTGGATTGCTAACCTATACGCCGATATATTAATACCGATTTCCAACTTTTTACCTATCGATTTTCCAACCATGATTGCTAAAATGGTTTCATTATAAATTTGATTTCCCAAAAGGGATCCTCCAAGTCCGACCCCAAAGCTTTTCACGGGGAAACCAATTGCCCACGTATTATACTCTAAATCTTTCAACTGGAATTTGCGACCCCAGTTGAGATTTGCTCCAATCCTTTTAAGGTTTGCGAGATTGGCAGGATCACTGAATGAATCAACTAGTCTTTCGGAATTACTTAATCTCAAGTGACCTCCAGCCATATTGAATGTTGATGAGGGATACAGGTCAAATGCGCCTTGAAGTAATTGTGTAATCATTACTACACTAGCTGTTTTTTTCCCGATTGATAGTAGGGTATTGAAAAATACTTTGAAATTCTTTTGAAAAATTAGGTTTGCTATCATAACATATTAAATTAAAAGGATTTTATTATTTTAATAAACATTCAGCAACAACAAATAAAAATAGAATTCAGGATAAAATCGAATGCTGAAATGAAATACAAACGCCCCGGTTTTCCGGGGCGTTTGCTTAGATAATCGAGTTACTTTTTCGTTACTTTTTTTGATACCAAGTTACTAAAATAGCCAGAGCAACGAGACCCGCAAAGCCGCCTTCACCAAATTGCGCCATTACTGCGCCGAGATTTGGTATCATATTTAAGGCACTATTGGGGAATAATACCCCAATAATGATTCCTAGTAATACGAGGTTGACGGCAACTTTTGTGAGAATGCCTAGCCATTCGTTAACTATATCGAATGCCTGTTTCATATTTGCCTCCAGTTAGGAAGGATACAATTTCCCGATTCGTACGGGAATTTAGCCAGTATCCTGTCTTGTTAACCTAAAAATGAAACAAATACAAGCAGTGCAAGTAACCCTGCGAAGCCTCCATCAACAAAAGCACTCACAAGATCTATTATCCCGCCTACTGGATCAAATCCAGTTGAATACAGGATATTAACGAAGACAAAGAGAACAATTAATCCCTTTATCAAACTGACTATACCACTGACGACACCTTGTACGGTTGAACTTACATCAGCCATTTTGTACCTCCTTGGTTATGTGGATAAGAAAAATGGGGATATCTATCCCCATTTACGAAGCCTTAAAAAGAAGTTTAATTAGTGTTTCCAGTTGATTCCTCAATAATTAAGGGAATTTACAAATTTTTTCAAATAGTGCAACAAAATTATCTTTTTTTGTTTTTTCATGGATTCTAGGAAATATCTTAAAGCAAACAGAAGTAAAATGGATATTAAGAGAATGATGGCCTCTCAGGTATTATTTCTATGATTTTTTCATGAACTTTCTTTGGTTTTATTAATGCAAGACATCAAAAGCAAAGCCGCCAATTTTTACGCTTATAGGTACAGTTTTTTTTTGATCTTATGGCGTAGCCATTTACCACACGGTCCGGTTAAATCTGGATGTTTAATTATTATCTTAAAATAAATTTATTTTTATTCAATTTACTAAAAAATTGAAGTAAAAATATTATATCGGAAGTATTTATAATTAGATATCACAGATAATTTTTATCAATCGCTTCAGATGAATTTTTCGGGTAAATTTTTTTTTATATAAATTTTGTGATTCCTTACTCATTTGTTTATAATGAGTAGGATTTGTTGCCAACTTCCGAATAGCTTGAACAAGCGCTTCTGGATCATCCGGTGGGATAAGATATCCATTTTGCCCATCCAATACTTCCTCGGGGATGCCCCTGTACGGTGTGCTTATAATAGGCGTTGAAAAAGCCATCGCCTCAATGATGCTTAAAGGTTGACCTTCCCACGGAAAGCGGGTTGGCAAAACAAATATGTGCGCTTGCGAAAGCATTTGTTCCTTAACTTTTCCAGTAACAGTTCCATGATAGAAAACTCGTTCCGTTAGATTGTTTGATTTAATTAAACCTTGGAATTCTGTTTTCCGCCCTTTTGGATCCATGTTGCTACCATCTACGATTGTTTGTGTGAACGCCCCGCAGTAGTTACAGACAAATTCTATATCGCTTTCTTCTACTAATTTTATACACGCAGATAAAAGGGTAAGGTAGCCTTTCGATGGGATTAAATTTGACAAATAGAGGATTTTAATAGGTTGGTCATTTGGAGGTAATTCTTTTGCGTTAGGTGTAACCTGAAGATCTTTGGTCAAACCATTTGGTACAACCTTTAGTTTATCCTTAATACCTGAAACAAAATCAAATTGTTCGCGCAACAGATCTCCAAGCACAACTAGATGCGTACTTAAACTCAAAGTAACTGCTATTATATATTGTAACCATTTTGATTGTTGTGAATAGAATACCTTATAACCGCCCCCCTTCAAATGGAGAACAATTCTTTTTCTCATTAGCCAGGCTGCCCAAATAACAAGCATATCTCTAATAAAACCAAGTCGTGACAAAGAAATAGTCATATATATGGACTGCCGGGATGGGATAGCCCCCCACGCTATAAATATGCACTTCAGTGAAATCATTGCACGTCCAAAAGCAAATGAACCAATTTTTTTGCTGTCGTGGAATCCCTTGGTATCCATGACTCTTACATCGCAGTTTGTCAGTTTAAACCCATCGATTAAGGATTCAAATCCTAAGCTTACACCATGCGCTTCATGTTTTGTTAATGAACCTATAAGCAATATCTTTTTAAGCATTGTTGAGCATAGACTAATTTTCTAAAACTTGTTTGTAGATATTTGCTGTTAATTCAGCTACTTTTTGCCATAGAAAATTATTTTCTATATAGTTTTTCAATTGATTGTCTGATTTTTCATTTAATGCTTTTTCAATACCACTGCGAATAGATGTAATGCTGTAAGGATCAACGTAGGTAGCCATATCCTTGAAATAGTCTTTTGTCCCGCCATGTGGAGTAATAACAATTTTCGCTCCAGCAAGTCCGGCTTCAATTGCAGCAATGCCAGGCGTTTCATACATGGCCGGAAGAGCAAATACGCTAGAAGCAGCATATGCTGATGCTAGCATAGGTGAATCGTGATCAATTCCGGTGATGATAATGAGATTTTTGTTCTTTTTTCCCTCTTCCAAACAGAGATCTGCTTCTTTAGATGGAAAGATTCTTCCGATAATGACGGCAGGATGGTCAATTTTGCTCAGCGCCCGAATTAGAGAAAGCGTCTTTTTTCTAGGGACACCAATATGTCCTACATTAAGAATAAAATCTTTTACACCATATTTTTTATAGAAGAGTTCTGGATCTGCTTTTGCGAACCGTTTTTCCACACCATTTGGAATGACTGTAATTTTATTTTCAGGAATAGACAGACCGTCTCTGATGAGTCTTGCTTCAGCACTTGTATTCGGGAGTATATGTTGTGCCCAATTGCAGATATCCTGTGTGGTTCCATAGCTTGACCAGACCCCCTGTGTAAAATTTTGAAGAAACGAGTCGATCCTGCATGTCATACGCAATATCGGAGCTGAACGTCGGGTGAAAAATATGGGTGTTACTACAAATTTAGTTTTATGTGCATGTAAATATCCTGCGAGGTCCCACAGACTGATATTTGATGCATGTAGATGGAAGAGGTCAGTATTAAAAATATCTTCACGGGATTTCCAGATATCGATCAATTCCATTTCTAGGCCAAGTTTTTCGAGATGTTTTTTTATCTGGAGGATATGGGTCATGGCACCACCATGACGCATCGGAAGAGCATGTTGACAAGCTAATGTTACTTTCATTTATATTTATGCTGTATATATTTTCTTATTTTTTTGCTTGCTTTCCCATCACCATATGGATTGTGTGCCTTCGACATCGAATCGTAGAATGTTTGATTATTTATAAGATTAGAAGCTTCTGAATAAATTCGCTTATAATTTTTTCCTACTAGTTTGGCTGTACCAGCAGTGACTGCCTCAGGGCGTTCAGTTGTATCGCGCATGACAAGTACAGGCTTTCCTAAACTTGGTGCCTCTTCCTGTACCCCTCCAGAATCCGTAATAATGAATGTTGATTTATACATAAGAAAAACGAATGGCAGGTAATCTATCGGGTCAATTAAAAAGATATTAGCAGAATCACTTAGCAAAGTGTATACAGGCGTTTGCACATTTGGATTTAGATGCACCGGATATACAATATCAATATTGGGATATTTTCCGGCAATTTGTTTGAGTCCTTTGCATATGTTAATAAACCCCTCACCAAAATTTTCTCTACGATGCCCAGTAATGAGTATAAGCTGTTTCTCATCATCTTCTAATAATCGTTTTTGAATTGGATATCCAAACATTTCAATCTCTTCAATTATTGATTTCTGAATAGACAGATTTTCTTTAATTGAATTAACAACATCGAGGAGGGCATCAATAACTGTATTGCCAGTTACTGTAATATTTTCAGGATTCACATTTTCTTTTATAAGATTCTCACGACTCATTTCAGTCGGAGCGAAATGGTATGTAGCAATCCGTCCGGTTATTTGTCTGTTCACCTCTTCAGGCCAAGGAGAATAAATATTATTTGTACGTAAGCCCGCTTCTACATGCCCAACAGGAATCTGCTGATAAAACGCTGAAAGGGCTGCGGCAGTAGATGATGTTGTATCACCATGAACCAGGACTAGACTAGGCTTCCATTCCATAAGTATAGTTCTCATTCCAAGCAACACACGACCGGTAATGTCATAAAGGTCCTGTTTTTCTTTCATCAAATCCAAATCGTAATCAGGTACAATCCTAAAAATTTTCAATACCTGATCCAACATTTTTCTATGTTGTGCTGTAACACAAACCCGCGTTTCAAAAACAGCTTTATAATTTTTAAACTCTTTAATAACAGGTGCCATTTTTATGGCTTCGGGACGAGTGCCTAAAACAAACAGTACTTTTTTCAATCCAGAACTATGGTTAGTAACCTGCTGCGGATGCTTATCAAACTGGTCAAAACGTATGTATTTTTCAGGCATTTCTTCTCTCAATTCCAATATGTCCCACATTAAGGATAAAATCTTTAACTCCGTATTTTTTAAAGAAGAGTTTTGTATATGCTTCTCCGACCCATTTTTCTACACTGCTTGGAATTATTGTAATATTTTTCTCTGGAACGGACAGACCTCCCCTAATAAGCCTTGCCTCATCGCTTGTGTCCGGGAGCACATGTTGTGCCCAATTGAAGATGTCCAGCGTTATTTCATAACTTGCTAATGCTACTTTCACTGTTTTAATCTCCCGTAGAAAGATAAAATATCATTGAAAATCATTTTACGGTTAAGTTTTATCCGCAAAGCCATTGGAGTTGTCAGTTTACCTGACAATTTTTTCTTTTGCCATTTGAGGTTGTATAGATTAATTACATTTTTCGTTTTTATTAATACCGATTCTTTTGGAGATTTTTTTAAAAGGACAGACACAGAGTGATTAGGATGTCGCCATTTAATGGAGATTCTCCCTGTACCGAAGTATGCCGACCATTTTATCTCCATTCGTTTTTTCCACCAGTGTGCATAGTCTTTCAACGAGATGGTGGAAATACCCTTCTTATTAACATATTGTAACAACCAATTTAAAACGTTCAAATTTATAGAGGAAGGGTGATCGTAAATGAAGAGAGGCAAATTGTGTTCGATTCTCTCCTTGATGACCTCCTTGAAATAGTTTCTTATGTCATCTTCCATGTGACGAGCATTTCTCAACCTACCTGTTGAAATAGGATGAATAGGAATTTGCAAGACAGAAGAAAAGCGGTTTCTGAGATAGGGATAGAAAGGGAGGTTATCATAATCAAGGGTGAATTCGGAGGAATAAATAAAACCTGCTTCTTCAATTGTCTTTGCCAAGGGTATATTCCATTCGCCATAGGGTGCGGCATATCCACAAAAAGGGATATTTGCTATTTTGAGAGTTCGACAACCTTTTTCAATATTGAGTTTGTTGAAGGAATAGTTGCGTGATACTTTGTGACGGTAACAGTGAAGACCAATCTCCTGGTTCTGCATACGAGCGAATTGTCCGATCCTATCTCTGGCACTTTTGGTTTCAACAAACCACGTTGCAGAGGTGCTGCGATTTAGACAGAGTTGATAAAGAGAATCGATTTCTTCCTCTGTTGCAGAATCAGTGTCAATACGAAAGTTGAAGATAGATTGTTTTTCATCGGGGAAAGGAGAGAGAGATAAAAAGGGTAATTGTCTAACAAAATGGAGATGTTCCAAAGACCTTTGAATAACCTCCCGGATGGTGTGTTTAGATTTACGTGTAATCCGCTCTGAGGGAAGAAGAGGTGCACGGGTGGGGAAATTTCGTCGCCTGACTCCGGTATCGAGTATTATTTTAGAAAAGCCCCCAGGTAGGATAATAGCTGTTCCTTTACCGGATGTATGAATTTGAACCAGTTTCCTCCCAGATTCACTTTCTAATACATCTCCCCTTCGGGGAAGAAACAATTTCGTCTGAATAAATCCGGGAAGAACACCGCTAAAAATTGGATCTTTAATAGGTTCGATAGTATTCACAAAAGCAGGCATTGTACCGATATTAAACAGCCATTCTGCAACATCGGCCTCGGTGAGGATTGAGCCTCCGGAGTTAAGGTAATGCAGCAAAACATCCTTTTCGGGCATTGCTTCTTTTCTGGTTATAATAATCGCTGAAAATTGATCTGCCGAAATAGGTTCTTTGGGTGATATAATCTCAAAGGACACGCCAATCTGCTGAATGACAATTTCCCATTCTGGTAGCAATTGAGTAATGCCTACAGTTAATCTCATTATATAAGTTCTTTAAGATAGTTTAAATCTCTGCTGTTGATGCCTGAGGAAAAAGCGATAATAGGAAGGGTAAAAATTATGGCAGTAATTGTTACAAGTGCGGGATAAAGGTGATAAAATACTCCTATAACAAGAGCAATCACAATAGCTATGGACATCGGCAAAAGGACTCTAAGAAATAAGTTTATCGATAAAAATTGCTTGAGATATTTTACCATCATAAGCATAGCAACAGCATGGAATACAGCAAGAGCAATAGGGGCAGTTAAAGTAGCAGGGAGAGGAAGCGGGATAAGAATGATAGGAACAAGTACCACTGCTCCAACAAGTAGAGACTTTGTGTACAACCGTTCTTTTCCCATGCCGATAAGCGTGAATGTAAATACGCTGTTGATTATAGTAAGTGCGAAGTATCCTAGTAATGTTTGGAAGATCAAGACGGAATCACCGAACTCTGAGCCAAAAATAATAGGAAGTAAGTTTCTTCCTGCTATAAAGGCAAGTATGGCAACATAAAGTGAACCGGTTGTGACAATTTTTAACGTCCAATCAACTCGCTCTTTTAGATGTTCTAGAGAGTTTTTATAACTTTGGCTAACGGCAGGGAAGAAAATCGTGTAAAAGACTCTATCGATGACTAGCATTAGAACTACGACACGAAAAGCAACACTGTACAGTCCGGCATTTTCTGTGGAATCAAAAAATCCTAAATAGATGAAGGGGAACTGGATAATTACTTGGGAAATGAGCGATGCAGCTCCAAGGGGAATCCCCTGTTTGATTGTTTTAAAAAGGTGTAGCGGTTGTTTCTCAGAATTATCGCTAATGCATAATTTTTTATAACTAGATAAATAATAGATTGTCTGAACTAGAAAACCGAAACACCATGCAAATGGCACCCAGCAAAGATCTAATGAGTTTGATACCATCCCCATGACAAACAACAGATAAACGGCCATTCCGAGTATTTGTCCAACAACAAGCGTTTTCATTTTATTAAGTCCTTGGAATAACCACTCCAGCAATAGTGCGGAAGGAAACAATGTAAGGAGGTAAATAATAGCCACGTTTCTTGTATTCGGTTCTTCAACCCAGATTAAAAGAATTACTGTACTGATATTGAATGTGACAACAGAAAGAAGAAATCGAGTTGAACAGATTCTCCTTATAAGGTTTTGGATTGAATCTGTTTTTGCCGCAACGTGCCGAACTCCTAGCAGAGGAAGTCCTATATTACTAAAGATAGAGGCGTATGCTAGAATTGCCATTCCCACTGCGAGGACTCCCATATTGGCTGGTCCTAGTGTTCTTGCCAGGTAAGTGACAGCAATAAAACTGAGCAGCCGAACAAAAATATCTGCACTGCCAAGAAATAACGCATTAATCGGGATGGATTTCATGTATATAATGTGTTAAATAAAATCTAAAATTAACAATGTTATTCCTGTTTATATATTGATCTTAAACTCTTTATTAATGTTATTTAATCACTCTTATCAGTTGCTAATAATTTTGTATATTTTTCTGGCTGTTCTATCCCAATTGAAGAGCCTCGCTCTTTTAATTCCTTGATCAATCATCTTCTGTCTCAAATCTTTAGATTCCATAACTAATTTACACTTTTGAGCGATTTCCTTGGGGTTAGTAGGGTCTACTAAAATCTGTGTATCTCCTACCAACTCTTTCATGGGGTTCCGATCTGAGGTAATAACAGGGCAACCACAGGCCATGGCTTCTACTATTGGAAAACCAAAACCTTCAAGCAAGGAAGGAAAGAGAAACAGTTCTGCATTGGAATAATATTTTGTGAGATCTTCTTCTTTTATATATTCATCAACAAAAATAATGGAGTTTTCCAAATTAAGTTTTTTTATATAATACAGTGTTTTCTTTCTATTTCCGCTTGATCCGGATCCGCCTAGTTTAATCAACTTGAGATCAACAAAATCTTTTTTTAACAAACTAAAGGATTCGAGTAAATTTTTTATATTTTTTCTTGTGATTTCAACGCCAATGTGAAGAAGGTATCTCTCTCCGAATCTTTCAATTTTCTTACTAGTTGGTTTAAATAAGTTGTGATCAACCCCACTGTAAACCATTTTAACCATATTACTATGGATACCAAGTTGCTCAACTTGAATTTTGGAAAATTTGGAGATTGCAATAATTTTATCAAACCTTCTGAAAAATTTCTCAAAATTAAAAAATGGAATAATTTTATAATAAGTAGGATGTTTATCTAGATGATGTACAATAACGTATTTCTCATTATGTAAAATAAAAGCAATGCTTGCTTTTATTGCTTTTGGATCTGTAAACAAAATTTTATCTTCCTTTGATAATTTAAACAGCAAATAAAATGAATTATAAATTTCAACAATATAATTCAACCATTTATTGCCGAATATCTTGTTGTTAATATTTATGTATTTGATATCTTTTTCCAGCCTCTTCATGCTTTTAATTAATTCGTCATTGTATTTTCCAATAGCATCATTTCGCGATTCGGTGATTATGATTATCATTATTATGGTTTCCTCCCGGCGTTTGTTGTGAGCACAAAGAAATCCATTTGAAAAAGATCCTTATTAACAATCCGGAGGTGACTCATGAGCCAGTTTTTTATCCCACCACGGTTCATGCAGTAAATAACACGAAGGATTCGGATTTGATGATGATTATCCATTTGATATATTTTATTTGAAGAGATATTTAACTTTTGTCTTAACTAAAGGAAAATTCATAAATAGAACTAAAATTAAAAAGATAAAAACACTTAAAAATTTATATGAAAGAGAATTCCCAAAGTGAATAATGGTATAGATAGCTATAATGCTACTAAGGACTATTTTAAAAATTTGAGTCCATTCGTAGGGGACTTTAAATAATTTCTGAGTTACTGGGAATGTTATTAAAGCCATTGTAACATACCCTGCAAGTGTAGCAACTGCAGAACCCATAATTCCAAATCGAGGAATCAAAACAAAATTGAGACCAATATTCACCAGAGCACCAGAAAAAGTGAACAGTAGGATGTAATGTGTTTTTTTCTCAAAGTAAATTCCGGGCATAAAATTAAGGTATACACCTTGAAAAATGTAGGCTAACAGCACCACAGGAATGATTATTTCAGAATCATAAAAAGAAGGTCCAATAATGGAGAATCCAAATAATTTAAATCGAACAATTTCATGTATAAATGCTGAGAGTGTGATCCAGACAAACAGTGTTCCAAGAATGTAATACGTAAAAACCCGTGCGAAAACTGGTTTGGCTTCTTTTGTGTTTCCTATCCTGAGGAAAAATGGTTGCCAGGCATAGTTAAAGGCTGTCGTAATAAGGAGCATAAAAATCCCAAGTTTATAGCCTGCGCTGTACAGTCCCACTGTAGCAGTGCCTTTGAGATGCTCGATGATGTAACGGTCAATTGTTTCCATCATAATGCTGGCGAGTCCTGCCGGAACAAATGGAAGACCAAACTTCAGATAATCTTTTACGAGTGTGAGAGAAAAGTTAAACCTTAGTGACGAAATTGTGACTGAATAGACAATTATTACAGTTATCACCGAGGCAATGAATGCGCTAAGAAAAATACCTGATATTCCTATTTTTACAACAGCTATTAAATAAATATTGAGCCCAAGTGTGGTAACGACGTTAATAAGTTTAATAATGATAAAGGTTATTGCTTTCTCCTTCATCCTTAGGAGGGCAAACGGAACGTGAGCTGCAGAGTCGAAAAGAAGTACCCCTGCAGCCAGTCGAAAAATGTTGACGTACTGTGTGTCTTTCAATAGAATCGCAGAGATGGAACCAGAAAATGTATAAATAAGTAGAGAAAATGTGAAACCAGTTCCCAATGAAAGCCAGATAGCAGTAGAGAAAAGTCTTCTTTTACTATCTTTATCTTTAGCCTCTCCGAACGATCTTAGAAATGCAGAATCTATCCCGTAATGGTAAATAATATTCATAAAACCAAGGAAGACGAAGACTAGAGTAGCTAGGCCATATTCCTCAGGGGTTAGTAAATTTGTGAAAAGTGGTAGTAGAAGGAACGTGATAAAACGGGTGAGAATGTTCCCTAATCCGTAAGTTAGTGTTTGTTTTGTCAGGTTTATGATCTGTCTGGACATTGAAGTTAGGTTGAATACGTTTTGTTGATCTTTGTGGTTCCGTATTTAGAATGTACGGAAAAGTGGTCGTAAAATTGCAGGACATTTCCTGATGAAAGGTTTATAAATATTTGTTATTTTTTACCTGTAGTTATGTATTAAAAAAATTTACTGTCGTAAAATAATGAGAAAAAAATATGTCATTTATTGTTATTAATACTGTTCAAGCCAGGGAAATACTTGATTCCCGGGGAAACCCAACTGTAGAAGTGGATGTTCATTTGAGTGATGGAAGTTTTGGAAGGGCGGCGGTTCCTTCCGGAGCATCCACGGGTGAACATGAGGCAGTGGAACTGAGAGATGGGGATCAAAATCGATTTCTGGGTAAGGGAGTACTCAATGCAGTTAGAAACGTAAATCAACAGATTGCTCCGGCAGTAAAAGGTTATAACGCCCTCGATCAGAAAACTCTGGACAAGTGTATGATTGACTTGGATGGGACACCGAACAAATCAAATCTTGGTGCGAACGCGATATTAGGTGTTTCCATGGCTGTGTCCCGGGCGGCGGCGGCAAGTCAAAATCTCCCTCTGTACCAGCACTTGAATTCTGACGCCTGTCTTCTTCCTGTCCCTATGCTGAATATTATCAATGGCGGAAGTCATGCTGATAACAATGTGGACATTCAGGAATTCATGATTTTTCCCATTGGAGCAGACTCTTTTTCACATGCTCTACGCATGGGTGCGGAAATATTTCATTATTTGAAAAAGGTGATCAACAGTAAAGGATTGAATACTTCTGTGGGTGATGAAGGCGGTTTTGCTCCAAATCTGAGTTCCAACGAGGAAGCAATTGAAATTATTTTAGAAGCAGTGGAAAAATCTGACTATTCCATTGGAAAGGATATTTCCCTAGCTTTGGACGCAGCCGCCAGCGAATTTTATATAGATGGAGCTTATCGCCTGGAATCGGAAGACCGAACGCTCACTTCCGATGAAATGGTGGAATATTTTGAAGGTTTAACGAAAAAGTATCCCATTATATCCATCGAAGACGGGTTGGCAGAAAATGATTGGGAAGGCTGGGAGGTTTTAAATAGTGAACTAGGATCAAAAATTCAAATTGTCGGCGATGACTTGACTGTAACAAACATTCCAAGACTTCAACGTGCAATTGATGAACAATCCATGAATGCCATCCTTATAAAACTGAACCAGATTGGCACGGTTACAGAAACCGTGGAAGCTGTGGAACTAGCACGAGAAACTGGATTTGGTGTTGTTATTTCCCATCGCTCCGGGGAGACAGAAGACACTTTTATCGCGGACTTTGCAGTTGCAATGGGTATGGGACAGATCAAAACCGGCTCTGCCTCGCGCACGGACCGAATATGTAAATACAACCAACTTCTCAGAATTGAAGAAGAATTAGGCACGTCTGCTAAATTCCCTGGTAGAAAAGTGCTGGGTCAATTATGAGCCTTTTTCGGTCAAAACAGCGCCGTCGAAAACCAAAACGGATTTATAAAAATTCGCGTAATGTTCAGAGGCGAGTAATTCGCTGGTTGCTTTTGCTCATAGCGAGTGTTTTGCTTATTATTTTTATCTTTGGAGACCATGGTATGTACCAGCTTTATCGTCTGAGAGCAGAGAGATCAGCAAATCAGGCGCTTATTACAGAATTGCGAAGGGAACGGGGAAAACTTGAAGAGGAAAAATTCCGCTTGAAGACAGATATGGAATATATAGAACGTATAGCACGGGAACGGTACAGAATGGTTAAGAAAGGTGAAAAAGTCTTTAAAGTAATCCCGAAAGAAAACTAAGTATATTTTAAAACCCTAAATTATAAAATACACGGTCCCCGCTCAGCTTACCGGTGCAGATTAATTCTACCCTTTTTGGTTTAGATTTAAAGTCATAAATCAATTCGGCTGTTATTGTTTCTTGCGGCTTAATAATTGCCAAAGCTTGATGTTTTCCTTCGAAGGGGTTTAGATCCCCTTTGTTTTCTCCTTTGCCGATAATTTTGATGAGAGCCATAGGTGAAAAATCAAGGTTTTTGGTGGTATTTTTATTTGTGACTTGTAAAAACAACCGGACTTGATTCCCCTCTTTTTTAGCTTGTAGAAGTTTATAATGGGCATCATCCGCAATTTGTACTATTCCCGGAGGATGGGAGACGCGCCCCTCTTCAAGAAACTCAACAGGAATATAGAACTCAAGGGAAGCTTTTATGAATTGACCGGACTTGTCTTTTTTTAATTTGTTGATTGTTGTACCAGGGTAAAGCTGACCGAGAGCACTTTTCCGGCTTGCATGAGGAGCAGTATAAATTAAGGTTTTTTTAATTATTTCTGTTTCCTGTGAAAAGAGTAAAACCGGTATGGTCCAAAAGATTAATCGCATCACGGGGACAATTCCTTACTGTGTTATTACATTGGTTTTGAGAAAAGCGTCAAGGTAAATCTCTACGCGCCTGTTTTTAGAATTAGCATCTTTGATTGCAAGAAGATTTTGGCTAACGGTATCCATTGCAACTACTGGTCGAAATTCACCATAACCCATCGCTGAAAATTCTTTTTCAGGAATTTGAGATTTATCGCTTATATATTTGACAATATTAAGAGCCCTGGCTGTGGACAGATCCCAGTTGCTGTTATATTTCGAGTTTGGTGGTACTGGCTCACCATCGGTATGTCCTTCACATCTGATTTCAACATTTAGATCTTTTCCAAAGCTCCTGATCCTTTCTCTAAAATTATAATATTTTTGATCTTCGTCTAAGCGCAGGAGTTTTGAAACTCGAATAATAGCTCCAATCTGATCAAGCAATGGAAGTGCTGAGGCCTGGACCTCTGCTTCCATCGACTTAAAAAGTCGTCCGCTACTCACAGTAAGCTTTACCCCTTTGGTTTCCCGCGTTACTTTCAAATATTGGGATTCGACTTTCTTTAGTTCTGAATAAGTTTCATTCAGTAACATATTGATTATTCGGTCTATTTGTTTTTCTTCTTCATTAAGAATAACCAGCAAAAGAACAAAAAAGGTAAGAAGGAGAGTGACCAAATCTGCATAGGTTATTGCCCAGGAAGAATTTTTTGCCCTGGCCTCCTCAACAGAAATTCCTTTGTCTTTTATAGACATTTTTAGTCTTTATTAGGTCTTTTGCTCTCTTGAACAAAAGTCATCAATTTTTCGTGAATTAAAATTGGATGCTCTTTGGCGTGGATGCTCATTATACCTTCCACGATAATATTTCTCACCATGATTTCATCTTGAGATTTGCGCTTTAATTTTCCTCCAATAGGAAGAAATACGAGGTTAGAAAGCAAGACTCCGTAAAAAGTTGTAATTAAGGCCAAGCCCATCCCTTGTAATAATCCTGCAAATTTCTCAGCAATATTAAAATTTATTGCATCTATTTGCGTGCCAATTTGTGCTCCGCCGAAGTTTTCCATCATGATAATTAGCCCCATAATTGTTCCGAGCATACCGAAGGCAGGTGCATAGGCTCCCATGTAGAAGAAAATTTCTTGGCCACTGGCATGTCTTCGTTCAATGTTGTCTATTTCCAGGGCTAGAAATGTTCTGAGGCGTTTTGAATCACGCTCATTAATGGCCAGCTCGATCCCATTTCTAAGAAAATTATCATCAATCGTATTTAGTTCCTTCTCTAAAGAAACAACACCGCTTTTCCTGGCTATTTTTGCTTTTTTTACTATTTCTTCGATAACTGATTGGTATTCGTAGGATTCATGTGTAAAAACATTTTTTAATACTGGATAAAGACCAAGTAAACTTTTCATAGAATAATTTACCAGGGTTGCTGATAAAGTTCCCCCCAAAACAACTAAAAGAGAAATGCCATTTACAAACCAATAAAGTTCCCCGCTGTTTCCGACAATTCCGATTGAAATTATAATGATTCCCGCAACTAAACCTACAGCAGTGCTCAAATCTATTTTCATATGTGCTCCTTAAAGATTTTTTTGCTTATTAGCAAGTTAAGTTAATTTGGTATTTTCTAACAACACGAACAATCTAACAGAGCAAAAGTGATTATTAATCGGAAAATTGGATGAAGGATTGATTAACTATTGTGGAGGGGATTTTTTGTCCATACATTACAATCCTCAACACCTTCAAGCTTTTGAAGGGATATGGTTCCATGAGGAAATCCCAATCCTTTTTTGATTTATCTAAAACGGTGTGAATGGTTGGAAAAGAATCCATCCAGGAAAAACTGGGTTGGTGTTTGGACCCTTACGGGAAAATAACTAATTATTTATGAAAGAATAAATGATGAAGAAAATAGCAACTGTACTATTAGGATTAGTCGTAACGGTATGTGCACAGGCACCACTGACCTGGCAGTGGACCGGCCGGACCCATGGAGAACTGGACTGGACTACTATCGAAACAGAACATTACCGTATTCACCATCACCAGGGAATCGAGGAAATTGCCCGGGAAGGAGCATCAATAGCGGAGCAAGTGCGGCCGGTTTTACTGCAACAGATGAACCTGGAAGACATCCCTGTAATTGACATCATTTTCACAACTGAAGATGAAATTATGAATGGGTTCGCAATGTGGACCAATACCACATTTATATGGGTAGACCAAAACGATGCTGCCATTTGGCTGGAAGATGAAAAATGGCTTTATCAGGTTTTGTCCCATGAACTGCAGCATATTGTCTTTTTCAATAGGATAAAAACTTGGCTGCCACAACCATGGTCATATCTGTTTTCCAAGGTCCCGGGGTGGATGGTAGAAGGATTAGCTGAGTATGAGACGGAACGTTGGCGTCCCTACCGGGCAGATATAAGTCACAAATATCATGTTCTGAAAAATAAAATGGATAAGATGGATCCCCACCACGACGGTTATTCCAAACTTCTTTACTGGTCTGAACGTTTTGGTGATTCCACCATCGTAAAGACGCTGTCTGATCGGAACAATTTTGGTTTGTTCAATTTTGAAGAAGCCTTTAAGAAAAACACCGGGATCACGGTGGGTCAGTTCAACGAGGACTGGCGCCGGCATATGAATACCTATTATTACGGCTACCGGTCTCAGAAAGAAGCCATTGAAGAGATTGGAAAAGTGGTGACCTTGCCCATTGAAAAGCTTAACGGGTTTTCGTTTTATACTGATAGTACCCAGATCGCTATAACCGGTTTGGGCGATAAGGGACAGGGTGACATGTCATTATACATCTTGGAGCGTGATACAACCAAGGAACGGGAAGCGCGGGAGGAACGCAAAAAGGATAAAGAAGAACCAGAAAAAGAAGCTGACAAGGAGCCGGGCTTTTTTGCTAAGTTATTTGGCAAGGATAAAAAAGAAGGCGAAGAACAGAAAAAAAAGCCTAAACCCATCATCATCTGGGGAAAAAAAGAAGTAGATTATGGTATTTTTCATAAGCACATGAACTGGTCCAATGATGGGCGCAAACTGGTGTACGCAAAATACCATTTTGGTAACCATCAATCAATGGTCTATGATATCAAGGTCTATGATCTTGATGAAAAATCGTCTGAATGGCTCACTCAATCTGAACGAGCAGCCTATCCTGATTGGTCTCCGGACGGAAAAAAAATCATATATGTATCTCATGAAAACAGTGTGGCAAACTTGTTTACGATGAACTCAGATGGCTCTGATAAAAAACAAATCACTAGCTATCTTTATGATACGCAAATTATGGATCCTCACTACTCACCAGATGGGAAATCTATTGTTTTTTCTATGGCTGATCAGGAAGCGAATCTGGATCTCTTTATCATGGACATAGCGAGCACTGAAATTCGAAGAATAACCGACCATCCTGCTGCAGAATATTTACCTGTCTGGCACCCTGGAAGTGATTATATATCCTATACCTCTCACGTTGGCTCTACGCCTAACATTCATACTGTCAATATATCCACAGGCCAAACGAAGCAGGTCTCTGATGTTGGAGATGCTGTTTGGTCCGCGCAGTGGTCACCCGTAGATAGCACTATAATGTCTGTCACTCTACCAGATGTTGATACAGTTCGAATTGTGAATATAGATCCCCATCGTGTCGTTACAACGCAAGCACTTGCTATCAGAGACCATTACACTGATTGGCGCAGTGCCGGACCGGACATTCTGCTGACCGGTGTTGACCCGAAAAAGGAAGTCAATATTTTAACATCACATGACTATACACCTACAATTGGTATAAAGCATATGATGACACTAGCATTACCGCTCGGTTATGAGATCTTTGGTTTGACACAATGGTCAGATGCTATGGGCCGGCATTTATTCACAGGTATTGGACTGGCAGATTTTTCAGAAAAGGCCACGCATAGATTTTTACTGGAATATATCAATGCCATGGGCGGCCCCATGTGGGGAATTGTTGCTACGTCTTTACTGGATATCAAAGCAAAACCTTACGATGGCAGAGCTTTGCTTGAGGAGAACAATAGCATTACATTGTGGGCTACGATGCCTTACAACGCCGGTAACAATATGTCCAGCAATCATACCTTTGGCGGCAGTTTGGAATTCACAAACCGTAATGCGAATATCATCAAAGATATAGATGAAGAGACGGGTGAATTTATTTATCTGGATTCAATTCCCCCCCATTTAGAACTACCCGTTTCTGGGAACGAAGGACTGGTTAGCCTAATTTATATGTGGATAGACCGCCGACCCCATAAACAAAATGGAATGAATCCCAGGCAGGGGCATGGTCTTAATATGCAGATCGATCATGCCAATTCAAGTTTGTTTGGCGACTTTGATTACACGCGTATTACCACGGATATGTTTATCAATTTTTTACCGCACAAGAAAAGTCCAGTGGTTATTTTTGGACGCATTAAATCGGTTGCCATGCTCGGGGATAACCCCCCGCTTCAGGATATGCCGGCCATAACAAATGACACACCAATTTATTTGGCGGGTAGTAATATACTGGGCGCAGATGAAGTGTTTCACCTCCGGGGCTGGGATAACTGGCGGTTAGGCGATCGCCTTGTCATCGGTACAATTGAGTCACGCATGGGAGCTCCAAAGGCTTCGCTGGTAGCCTTTCTTGATTTTGGGAATGCCTGGTATGCCGATGGAGAAATGGATGACTGGCTTTCCACTGGTGGTGCTGAATTACGTGTGAATCTATTTGGCTTTGTGCTGGCTTACGGAACGGGTCAGGATTTCAATCGTTGGCGGGATAAGGAAGTGCCGACAAACTACTTACGGCTGTCCCTTATTAATCCGTTCTAATTTAAATCATCGGCACAAACCGTACGGACAGGGATTGTTTTGTCTGGATGAATCCTCTTTTATTTTTTGTAATAATGTGCAGATACTGGTGATTTACGTCTGGTCCCACAGGGATGACCATTTGGCCATTGGGTGCCAGCTGCTCAATTAAAGCATCCGGAACCTGGGTGGGTGCTGCTGTAGTTATGATCCGGTCATAAGGAGCATCATTGACCCATCCCTTTTTCCCATTGAAACAGAGAACCTCAATATTTTTGTAATTTAATTTTTTCAATCTCTTTTTTGTTGAATTCGCAAGTGCTTTTACAATTTCAAGGGAAATAACTTTTTTTACCAGCAAAGACAGTATTGCAGCCTGGTATCCACAACCGGTGCCGATTTCAAGAACGGTGTGGTGAGATTGGACATTTAGCATTTCTGTCATGAATGCAACAATGTAGGGTTGGCTGATTGTTTGTCCATGACCAATAGGAAGAGGATTATCACCGTAGGCAAAAGGGCGTTGAGCCTTGCCCACAAAAAGATGACGGGGAACTTTTTCAATAGCTTCCAGCACCTTTTTGTCAGCAATATCACGCCTGACCAACTGATTCTTAATCATGTGTTTTACATTCAAGTCCATGAAACACCTTGTACCTGAAAATGATATTTTAGAATTTCTTAGTGAAATTTAGGAAGAATTATATATGAAACAATTCACCAGATTTTTATGCTTTTCCCTGGTTGTTTTTGGGTTGTTTGGGCAATCTGGAAGGCCGTATGTGTTGCTTGTTTCGTTTGATGGGTTTCGGGCAGAATATCTGGACTGGTACCATACTCCAAACTTTGATCGCCTGGCCCAGCAGGGAGTAAAAGCGGAAAGTATGAAACCGGTTTTCATAACCAAGACTTTTCCCAATCATTACAGCATAGCGACAGGCATGTACGCCGATCATCACGGACTAATTGCCAACACATTTTACGATGCTGAATTTGATGCCACCTACAGGATTCGTGATCGCTCTGCCGTTGAAGATGCACGCTGGTATGGTGGGGAACCGATTTGGTGTACAGCTGAAAAGCAAGGAGTAAAAACCGCATCCTATTTTTGGGTAGGATCAGAATCGAAAGCCGGCGGTTGTCAACCATCGGTCTGGAAACGGTATGATCATGATTATCCGTTTGAAGCACGGATAGATTCGGTGGTGGCATGGTTTCAGAAGCCCCCCAAAACCCGCCCGCATTTAGTTCTGCTGTATTTCCATGAACCGGATGCTGCCGGGCATGTTTTTGGTCCAAACTCGGATGAAACCGAGACTGCAGTTGAAAACATGGATAGTGTAATGGGAGCAATATTAGACAGGGTAAAAAATCTCCCAGTGTATAAACAATTAAACATAATTGTTGTGAGTGATCATGGCATGGCTGGGATTAATCCGAAACGTATAATTAACTTGAATGATTATACTGATTTATCAGGATTCACCCAGGAAGGGACCGGTCCCACATCTTTTTTATATGGTGGAGGGACAAACCGGCTACATCAAGTTTATGCGGATTTGAAAACTGCCCCGCATATTTCTGTTTATTTGAAAACTGAAATCCCCAACAGGCTCTATTATAAAAATCATTATCGAATTAAGGACCTGCTCTTGATAGCTCATGAAGGCTGGTCAATTCTTAACTTTAAACGCCCTAATCCAAAACGATATGCAGGTGGAACTCATGGCTATGACAACGTGCTTGAAAGCATGCACGCTATTTTTCTTGCTGATGGTCCTGCTTTTAAGAACGGATACTTACGGGGAACGTTCGAAAACGTGAATATCTATCCTTTGATTGCTAACATCCTTCAGTTAACTCCAAACACTGGTATAGATGGGGATTTAGACAATATTGCAGATATTCTTTCAAAAAATAAGCAGTGATTGAATTTACAACTTGATTTTCCTTCCGCTTTTCATTAATGCCACAGCTGAAAAGAAGAAGATTAAAGCCATAGTTAGAGCCATCCAAAAGCTGATAATTGGGGGGGAGTCGGAGATGCCAAGAATGGTGAATCGAATCCCATTAATCATATAGTAGATTGGGTTGAAAAAACTGAGTACCTGTGCCCACTCTGGCAGCATCTTAATTGAGTAGAATATGCCCCCAAGAAAGCTGAGCGGAGTGAGGAAAAAGTTTTGCATCATGGCAAGTTGATCCCAGCTGTCTGCCAGTTGTCCTAATAAAAGACCCATGCTGGAAAATGTCCAGGCAACTATGAAGATATATCCCAGAGAAAAAATCGGACTGCTGACCGGCAGACCAATTAAAAGAACACCAAGCAGCAAAACAAGAGTACCGTTTACAAACCCCCGTACCGTTCCTCCAATAATATACGCTAAAGAAATTTCCAGACTGGAAAGGGGTGCTGTTAAAATATCCGGCAATTGTTGAAGTAATTTCATTTGAAGCATGGATGAAGCAGTGTTTGAGCTTGCATTGGTAAGGGTATTCATCATAATGAGTCCGGGCAGGATAAACAAGGTATATGGAACCCCATTTATTTCAGCGATCCGCTGTTGGAGTGTAAATCCGAATATGAGAATATACAGAGCTGACGAAATAAGACCAGGTAAAATTGTCTGGCGGTATACACTAAAAAACCGTCCTACTTCACGGCTTGTTAATGTCCATAATCCGATCCAATTCATGTGGTTTATTCGTTAATCCCTCTTCCTGTAAGACTGAGGAAGACATCTTCAAGAGAAGATTTTGTTGTCTCCACTCGCTGTATCTGACAGCCATTTTTTGAAATGAGGCTGATTATTTTAGATATCTCCGTTTCAGCATCTTTCACGGTAAAATGCAACTGACTATTATTTTGGGTATACGAGTATGATTGAAGTAAAGCAGGCAGAGTGTCATCCCATTTTGTGAGGTGGACGGTAATTCCTGCTTTCCCCAGCTGGCTAATAAGATTTTTTGGGGCGCCCTCTGTGATAACTTTTCCTTTGTGAATAATAGAAACATATTCGCACAGGAGTTCTGCTTCTTCGATATAGTGTGTGGTTAAAAGAATTGTTTTTCCCTGCTGGTGAAGCTGCCTGAGATAATCCCATAGTTCATGGCGCAATTCCACATCTACACCTGCAGTTGGTTCATCGAGTATAATAATCTTTGGATCGTGAACAAGGGCTTTCGCTATTTGATAGCGACGTTTCATTCCTCCCGAGAGTTGTCTTAAACGGGATTTACGTTTTTTCCAGAGACCTAGACGGTTCAGGAGTTCTTCTATGCGTTCTTTGGCATTTTTTGGTGAAATCCCATAATACCCGGCTTGATACTGGAGGAGTTTTTCAATAGGGAAAAACCAATCAATGGACAATTCCTGTTGTGCTGTACCTATCTGGGATCGTGTGAAACGATATTCTTTTTCAATATCTTTTCCAAAGACAGCAATGTTACCGCTGTCTTTTCGCACTAAACCGGTCAGGATATTAATTGTAGTGGACTTTCCGGCACCGTTTGGCCCAAGAAGGCCAAAAAATTGTCCATCTAAAATGGTAATATCTACATTTGAAAGGGCTTCAGAACCATTATATGATTTGGACAGTTTTTGTATTTTTACTGCAGAAGTGGTCATTTGACTTCTGATTCAAACCCAATATGTTTTTCGAAAGGGCTGGGAAAATCAAACCCTTCAACGTTTGGGAAATGAACGACTGAAGCAATAAAACCCCAGGGAATTAAAATGGAAGCAGTTACATTTTGATACGCAGGTTTTTTGGGTGTGGAATTAATATCTGCTTTGGGAATTCGGAATTTTGGATGTTTCATCCATATTCCAAACTCATCATAGCCGGTTATATGGGCATAAATTCGGCCTTCGTTAATTCCTAGTCCTTTTAGAGGTTCATAATTATCCAGGACAATCAGGACAATGTCATTAACAATATCTTCAATTTTCATCATGGTTAGAATTCCTTTTTGTAGGGTTATGAGTTTTTATAGTATCACACCGGAGTAGTTTTCAAGAATCAAAAGAAATATTTTTAGAGTGAAGGACAATTTAACATTGGGTTATGGTACAGTAGATTGATATGCAATATTACCGACGGTAAAACCAATAAGCCAACCTGAGAGCACATCTGAAATAAAGTGGTTCCCCGTATAAATCTGGCTATATCCTGAGAGGAGAGCATAGAACACGGCATAGGGAGAATATCCAGGATGAATTAACGAGAGAACAGTTGCAAAACTTGATGAAACCGCAGCATGACCAGAGGGAAAAGATGGCGTAATGCGGGTATTCCACAGCCTCGGGTGATAAGTGCGTTCAGGCCGCTTTCGATCAACTGAATATTTTAACACTCCTACCAAAATACCTGTTAGAGGAATTGTAGTGATTAATGCTTCTTTTTCTGTACTTGTTACTGAGTTTAATGTTTGAAGAAGGGTAATCCCTTCAAAGGGCAATGAGGCAAGATTTATAGTTTCCATGGTAACATCTAAAAATGGATGTTGGTTGGATCCCTGAAGTACCAAGGAAAGATTTTGATCTATCTTTAGTAATGCACTTTCAGTTGCAAAACATTGGTAAAAAATAAAAAATACGGTTATAAAATACTTCATTAATTTATATGTATCATTTTTTGAAAATCATCTTCGGACAAGATTGGAACACCAAATTCCTGTGCTTTGGTTATCTTGGATCCGGTTGATTGCCCCGCAATTATGAAAGTGGTCTTTTTACTCACAGAACTGCTGGCCCTTCCCCCAAGGGATTCTACTAATTCCTTTGCTTCTTTCCGGGTAAATTTTGTTAAGACACCTGTGAACACAAAAGTTTTTCCTGCCAGCACTTGGTCCTTTTCCTTTGATTCTACCGGTGACAATGTTACCCCCAGAGAAAAGCATGAATTTACTACATCCACATTGGATGAATCTGACCAGAACCGGACAATTCCGTCAGCAACAATTCCGCCCACCTCAAAGATGGATTCTAATTCTTTTTTCTTTGAAGACATAAAACGGTGGAAATCGCCTTCGTAATGTTTTTCAAGTACTTTTGATAAGTATTCACCCACGTTTCGAATACCAAGGGCGAATAGGAACCGGGCAAAACCTGTTTGTTTTGAACTCTCAATAGCGCTGATAGTGTTCCGGGCTGATTTATCTGCCATACGTTCCAGCGGAATAAGATCTTCAAGTGTCAATTTGAACAGATCATCTACGGTCTGAACTAGGCTGGTTTCCACCAGCTGGTCTACTAATTTGTTTCCGACTCCATCAATGTCCAGGGCGTTTTTGGAGACGAAATGTTCTATCCGTCCTTTCATTTGTGCAGGACAGGACAAGTTCTGACAGCGGGCAACCGCTTCACCTTCGGGGCGATACACATCATGTCCGCAGCTGGGGCATGAGTCAGGAAGACTGTAAGGTTTGGTGTCATTATTCCGTTTTTCATTAATCACTTTCACAACCTTTGGGATGACATCTCCAGCACGTTCAATGATTACCGTATCGCCTATCCGGATATCCTTTCGGTTGATTTCATCCTGATTATGGAGTGTAGCATTGGTTACTGTAACCCCGCCGACAAATACCGGAGTCAACCTGGCTACTGGTGTTACAGCACCGGTTCTCCCAACCTGGGGCATGATGTCCTGTATTACAGTTGTGACTTGTTGAGCCTTAAATTTATTGGCGATTGCCCAGCGTGGCGAACGGCTCCGGACGCCTACTTTTCCCTGCAGGGAAAGTGAATTAATTTTCATTACAGTACCGTCAATATCATAAGGCAAGGTGTTTCGTTTATCTTCCATATCCCGGTGGTATTCAATAGCTTCTTCCACCCCGTTTACTTTTTGGATCATTGGATTAACAGGGAACCCCCACCTCTTCAGGTCTTCCAAAAACTCAAGATGGGTTTCGTAAACTTTATCACGCATAGTACCGGGCTGGTAGCAGTAGGTGGAAAGGGGACGGCTGGCAGTGATTGAAGAATCCAACTGCCGCAGACTCCCGCTGGCAGCATTGCGTGGATTTACAAACAAAGATTCACCGTTTTCTTCTCGTGTTCTGTTGAGGGATTCAAATCCCACTTTGGAAATAAATACTTCCCCCCGAACTTCAAGCAGATCAGGGCTTGGTAATTCGTCTGTTCTTAACCGCAGAGGGATGCTCTGGATTGTTCGAAGATTCTGAGTGATATTTTCTCCGGTGAACCCATCTCCACGAGTTGAACCTGAAGTGAACATGCCATTTTCGTACACTAATTCTATCCCGATGCCATCCAGTTTTGGTTCAGCGACATATTCAATTGGTTCATCCGTTTCTATCTTTTTTTTTAATCGTTTATCAAAGGCTCTGATTTCTTCTTCATTCATTGCATTTTCTAATGATAACATGGGCAATTGATGAGGGATTGACTCAAAGTTGGATAACGGCGGAGCACCAACTCTTTGAGTGGGAGAATCAGGGGTAATCAGGTCAGGGTATTGTTTTTCCAAATGTTCAAGTTCACGAAGGAGCCGGTCGTATTCGTCATCCGAAATGATGGGATCGTCCAATACATAGTAACGGTAGTTGTGGTTCGCGAGTTGATCCCGTAGAGACAGGATTTGGTTTTTCGTATCCATCAGTGATCAGAATTCTTTTTTATAGTATTCAACGGGATTAATCAGTTTGTGTATAACAGGCTGGATAACCCCATTTTTATTAATGGGTGTTGCAAAAATTGAATAGTTTTTCAGACGCACAACAAAAAAATACTGGAGAAACAAACCGGGGGAAACAGCAGGATCATACCGGACAGAATAGCGTCCCCGGTTCAATTTCATGGGGAATTCCTGGTATCGGCTGGTTGTGTCGGTTCTTATAAACAGGCTCACAGATTCCAGACTGTCTTCAGGGAAATGAACGAAAAGTTCTAAATCATACACCCGGCCCTGAAACATAATTTCTTCCGGGTGATGGATAATTCTAACTGTTTCCAGGAAACTCTCAACGGGTAGTTTTTCGATCGTATCGGCTGGTTCAGATGAAAATAAAAAAATGGAGAGAAGTGTAAATACCGACAAGTAATTAGACCTGTTTTTGGTTTACATAATGGTCAACATAGGATTTAATTGAAAATTGTTCAAGTCCATTCATTTTAAATGAGGAATGTACATAATTTCCCCTTTCATCCAGGCTGTATAGGTCAGAATAATAATCACGATTTTCAGAAATATTTTTCATGGCTTTAACTAATTCTTCTGCATCATCGTCAGTATTATAAATTCCAAAAGATGCCCGGACCATTCCCGACTTAAGTTTAAAAGCATCCTCAAAATCCTCCTCATTTAATTTTGTTGTGGCTTCCAAAAGATCATCCAGGATCATTTCTTTTACATAAGGGTGAGCGCAAAAGCACTCATTCCGAACGGCAATATTGTGGTAATCATTCAAAATTGCCGCTACAAGGCCGTGATCCATATCCTTGATATTAAAAGAAATACAAGCTGATCGAGGGCAGATGGAATAGTCAGTTTCACCATAGATATGCACATTGGGAATTTGCTTGATCTGTTTTAACGTATTATTAATCAATTGGGATTCTACTTTATTAATAAAATCCATTCCAATAGTATCAAGGACTTCCAGAACAGCAGCCAGACCGATAGCGCCTGCAATGTTTGGAGTGCCTGCTTCTTCACGGGTGGGAAATTCTTCTGAAATGATGTATCGATCGAGAAAGACATTGTCAACCATCCCTCCACCCACTTCTTCCGGTTCAATGTCCCGAAGGATGTCTTTTCGGCAAATAACAGCACCGGGTGATCCAGGTGCATAGGTTTTATGTCCGGAAAATATAAAGGCATCTAAATTTCGATTTGAATTTTTATGTCCACTAATTTTTACAGGTAAATGAGCAATCATTTGGGCACCATCCACTATTATGAACGTATCATGATCATGGGCTAATTCGGCAATATCATAGATCGGGTTGATAATTCCAGTGACGTTACTGACCCCTGTCACTGCAACATATTTGATTTTTCCGCGATTCGTTTTCAAGACATTTTCCAGATAATCCAGGTTTATACAGCCGGGTTGGCCATCGTGATTGTCTAAAGGAATGTGGATGACTTTTTGGGCATATTTTCGATGGGGCAAGTCATTTGAGTGATGTTCCATAAGTGATATGATCGCTATTTCCCGTTCGGGTTGGTACTTACGGAAGACCCGGGCAAGCCTGTTTATTCCAGCGGTACTTCCGCTTCCAGTAAAAAAACAGGTGTAGGTTTCCTGGTCAGCCTGCAGAAATGATAACACGCGGTCATGTGCCCATTGGTATTCCTGGGTCGATATTTTAGCAGAAAAATGGAGTAAACTATGAGTATTGGCATAGTGATTATAAAATTCCTGAATTGCACTGTGGGCGGCACCCATCATGAGAGTAGATGCAGTTGAGTCAAGATAAACTCGGCGGGTTTTTCTTCCATCGGCCAAGGTATACATTGTATCGAGACCAATAAAATCTCCCTGGATCTTTTGAAATAAATCCATCATTTTATCTTAAGTAAAAATAGTAACATCTACACTGTCTCTTTAAAAAAAGTTATATGATCCTGATACATTATGTTTCTTTGAAATGGAGACAATTGCTTTTCCATTCCTGGTATGTTGTATGCTGCCGGATAAAACAATCAAAACTGCAGCGGACTTTCCCCACAGCAATTTGTGGGCGCTGGTTCCTTTGAGTAGAATGTATTATAACTATGTATTTTTTGAATGGCCGTTTAGCATACTGCCCCATATTCGACAGGGCCGAAAATGCAAAAATCAGATCTTCGTCAAAGCGGTTTCGATCTGCCTGAATATCTAAGCGGAATACTCGACCTTTGTTGGTCTTATAAATATTTGCGCCCAGCAGTGTAGGTGAAGAATGATCTCTGGAAAAATAATTAGGTGTCATGGCTAAAAGTTGAGAATCTTTGAAAAGAGGTTTTCCAATAAGAAAAACAGGAAGGATCAGGATTATACAGTTTTTTACGAGACTCATTCTAGCGATACCATTTTAAAAGAACGCTTAAAAAGATACAAATCCCCAAAATTGCGAACAACACCAGTTTTTGAAACCGTGTCTGTGAATAAATAACGGATTTTGAAAAAATCACCTTGTCCTCATTCAGAAAATCTTTGAGTCCAAAAGCCCACCTCAAGGTGTCCCCTTTAACAGAATCAGCATTTGTTTTTGTGATCATTCCAGGCAGAACCAGGGAGAACTGAAAATGATCATCCTTTAAACCATGAGTCACGCGGATTTCTTCTGCAAAGGGCTCCATGGCCAGGCTCATTTTCTGGATAAAATCCAAAGGGAGTCGTTGCAGAAAAGGGCTTAGTGCCGTTTGCAGCATTTCCGGCCGATTCTGTTCCAGTTCTTCCAATAGCTGGATTGTTTCAACATGAATAAAATAATTTTTTAAGTGGTTGTCAATTCGTTCTAGAAGTACCAAATCTAAATGAATAGAGGTGTCAAATTTTAACCTGTTCAGTGCCTGTGAACAAACATAAACCATCGCCTCTGGAAGCCATTGAATTGAGTCAGCTTTTTCTGTATCTTGGAGAGAATCCCCGAATTTTGGATATTTACGATACACTTCCCGTCCTCTGAATATCTGCTCAACAGTATAGGTTGTAGAAATCCAGTTTTCCTCCTTTTTTACCGTGATGGGATGCTGGAGGGGTACAATGGAGGATGAATCTTTTGTAAACAATGTCATCCCGGACAGGAGCCCCTGTGTCTCCATTATCCAGGTTTCTTCTTCAGAGTTCTGGCTTTGTTCCTTGTGTTGAGTTGAAGTCCAGATGGAATTTGGTTTTGGGTGCGGGAAATCGTCATCAAATACATCAGTTGAATCACCTTTTGTTACAAAATGCATTTTATATTTTCCATCTGGGTGGACGTGTACAGTGATCAAATGTTCAACACATCCTGTCAGGATCAGACCCAGAAGAAGGAGAGTATAGTTAATAATTTTTTTCAACATTGGTTATTTCTTAAATCATATGAAATATAAGAAAAAAGGGACATATGTTGATATGTCCTCTCCTAAAGATATAGGACAACTGTATAGGTAATTCAAAGCTGGGGGTTTTGACTCATGATTATTTGTATACCTTGTAAACAACCTGTAAATTTGCGGTTGTTTATTCATGGGACACAACTGAATATGGGCGATTAGCTCAGCTGGTCAGAGCGCCGTCTTCACACGGCGGAGGTCGGCAGTTCGAACCTGCCATCGCCCACAATTCAGAAGACTTCATATTATGGGGGAAATTTTCTGTTTTTAAAGTAATTATGAGAAGTTTATTATGAAACAATTAGCGTTAATAAAAACCGTTGTCAAACATTTGTTTTCATCTGTGTTCACAATGAAAAACTGTGTTCCTATAAAAATGCTTTTACCGCTATTATCAATTGTTTTTAGCCAGAGCCCTGATTTTACCCTGACAATCAACGTAAGCGGCGGTGGATACGGCTATGATCTTAACATCGGTTTTTCTCCAGATGTTTCAGATAAATATGATCCAGGAATTGATAAGTATGCACCTCCGCCATCACCGCCTGGAACTTTTGATGCAGCCCTGTGGTGGAATAATGATCGCTGGTATTCTCAAATTGTGCATGGAGACACTTCAGATCTTATAGAGCATACATGGAACATACAACTCCAGTATCCAGAAAATGATTTCATTAGTCTGCATTGGGATAATGGGTGCATTGCTCCTTTAGGGACATTTATTCTCCAAGATGCGTTTGGAGGAGAATTGGTTAATGTAGATATGACGGCTGTAGATAATGTAACGTTGGATAATCCTGAGCTCAGGACGATGCAATTGAAGGTCACTCCAAAACTGTATTTCCCTAAACAACCACCTGCGGGATTTGAGTTTACACCAATTCCTGTATCAGGAACTTTTATCAGCACAATTACAATAAATGGTCAGAGTGCCAAGGGATGTGACTGGCTTGCCGCTTTTGATGAAAATGGAAATTGTGCAGGTTCAAGAGCGTTGATCATTAACGATGGTTTGGCCTGGACCAATATTCCAATCTATGGAGATGACAGTACAACACCAGATGTTGACGAAGGCATGAATCCGGGAGAAAAATTTGTTCTGAAACTTTGGGATGCTTCTTCCGGCCTTATCTTTGAATATTCTGAAAGCTTTGACTGCTGGTCAAATCAGAAAGGCGCTCCTATGCCGGGCTGTGGAGGTGTAGGTAAATCTTATAATTTTTCAGATGAGAAGTGAGACGTAAGAGGTAGTTTATTCTGCCCCTCACTTTTTTATACAGGAGTCCCCAAAATAAGGATAAATTGAAACGTTTGAAGAAAAAAAATAAATCATTTTTTGGACTGTTTGAAGAAGGAAAAACACTTTTTAATCAGGGAGAGATTTACCAGGCTCACACCACCTGGGAACATATCTGGAAAGATGGGGATGAGGAAGTCCGGGGAAATATTAAGGGTTTTATTCAGTTAACCGGCGGTCTTTTAAATAACAGCTATGGAAAAAAACGAGCTGCAGAATACCTGCTCATTAAAGCAATAAAGAATATAAAACACGCGGATAACTTATCTGGTAAGTTGGATTTTGATTCAATCATCGAACAAATAAATCAGTATATAACCAAAATGCAACAAGGCATCAATTGTAGGCAAGGTATATCTATATCCTTATGAAATGTGTGATCCATGTTGAAAATTCACCATATTCATCTTCAGGAATATTTATAGAGATGGAAATTTTTTAGGATAGTATGACATCCAATTAAGAATGGATTAGTTACAGTTTCTGGCGCACCAAACGAGGAGCTTCCACCACGGACACTAAACAGTATATTTTATAACAAGAAGGACCAATTCTATCTGAAATAACTTTTTAGATTATAGATAGAACTAAATTATTTCTTGCCAGCGATCCATTGGATGGCTTTTTGAGTTATTTTGGACAGGTAACGATCTTTTCTGGTGATGATGCCTGTTTCCCGGGAAAAGGGTCCTTCCATAATTGGAATTGACACAAGGCTTTTCTTTTTTATTTCCTGCTGCACAGTATTTTCTGGTAGTATGGACACACTGTCTCCCAATTCCAGCGATCTTTTTAATATTTCCACATTATCATAATTATTAACAAAATTCACCTTAACATCATGGTCTTTAAAAATTTCATCAATAGCATTTCGCGTAGGGATTTCTTTTATAAAACCAACAAAATCTCTTTTATTTAAATCTTTGAGGCTGATTTTATTTCTCCTTGCCAATTGATATTTTGGTGCACAGACACATACCAGTTTTTCTTTTTCACCTTGTTTTATATCAACTAATGGATGCTGCCATGGATATGCAACAATTCCAAAATCACACAGACCCTGAATGACATTTGTATAAATTCTGTCTGAACGATTGTATTCCAAGTGAAGATTAATCTGCCTATATTTTTTCATAAAGGATTTTACCAGGGTTGGGAGGTGGTAATATCCTATAGAATAGATAGATTCTATGTTTACTGTTTGGGAAAATTCTCCAAGCGGGGTATTCATTTGACTCATTGTATCCTGGTAAATATGGAGCATTTCTTTGCAGGCACGCAGAAAAATTTCACCTTCATGGGTGAGAGCAAATTTACCTTTTCCACGGATAATCAGCTGTTTCCCTAAGTAATCTTCCAAAAATGCAATCTGCTGGCTGACAGCTGACTGAGTGATAAAATTAATTTTAGCTGCCTTTGAAAAACTCTCAGTAGCTACAAGGTCTTGAAAAACCTTAAATATGTCAATATATAATCTAGAACCCTTCATAATATTAGCGTTGCTAATAGTGTAATTTACAGCTTGGAATAGTGAGGCAGACAAGGCAATAAAATAATTTTTGATACCTGAACTTATCTCCAAAATTCTTCCTTTCTAGCTTGCTTAGCATATACATTAGCATTGCTAATAGTATGATTTACCACATCTAATTTGTTTCACATAAACAGATACTTATAATATATTTGCGTATAATAAGATCGTAATATCTTATTATGATATAATAAATATGGAAAAAGTAAAATCAATATATGAGGAAAGATATGATAAGTAAGCATTCTATACAATTTATTCTAAACTGGACGATTTTAATTATTGTAATAGTATGTACTCTCTCTGCTCAAAATGCAACAGGAGAGCAACATTATAAAAGATATTGTCTTTCCTGTCATGGCTTGGATGGTAAAGGGGATGGCGAATTATCCTATCTTTTATATCCCAAACCCAGAGATTTGACTAGCGGTTTATTTAAAATTAGAAGCACAACCGCAGGTAATCTGCCTACGGATACTGATTTAATTACTACTATTAGAGAAGGAATGCCTGGAACTGCCATGCCGTCTTTTAATTTTCTAGATCCCCATGAATTGGAAGATATTGTCAGCTACGTGAAAGATTTAGGGAATATTAACAATAGCAATTCAGTGTCGATTGAGATTCCTGATGAAATATCAAGAACGGATGAATCATTGAAATTAGGAAAATCAATTTATACTGAAATAGGATGTAATAAATGTCATGGTGAAACAGGAACTGGAGATGGACCTTCATCAGATGTATTGGTAGATTCATGGGGCTACCCAATAATCCCCAGAGACTTCACATCCGGTGTATACCTAGGGGGCGGTGAAGCCCAGGATCTTTATTTAAGGTTTGTAGGTGGTATGGATGGTACTCCTATGCCTGCCTATGGCAACCTCGCCGAGCTATTGGGAAAACCAAAAGAGGATGAAAATAAACTTGCCTGGTCGTTGGTACACTATGTAAAAAGTTTAGAAACCGAACTTTCAGCAGAAGCAAAAAATCCACCAGTAGATGGCAAAATTACTGCTCTGGCTGTAAGTAAGCGTACTAAATCAGATAAATTATTAGATGCTTCCTCTAGATTCTGGGAGAAAGCAGATTCCTATTCAATCCCAATTTCACGGTTATGGCAAAGTGATAATGTCAATTATCAAGTGGTGGAAGTACAGGCAGTCTATAATTCAAAATATATTGCTATTAAATTAGAGTGGGATGATATAACATCAGATACAAGTCTATATCGTGTGCAGGATTTTCAGGATGCAGCCGCCATCCAATTCTCAATTGATGGGACTATGGACTTTCATGGAATGGGCTCTAAAGATCACCCTACAGATATCTGGTTCTGGAAATCAGAATGGCAGATGCAAAAAAAATCAGATACAGATTCCAATATAGAGTTAGCCTATGTAAATAGAGTTAGCGATTCAGATGTTGAACATTATCCAAATGAATTCAACGACACGGCATTCCTTGGTGGCAGGGATGCTGGGAATATTAACTCAAGATCAGAGAGAAATTCATCGGTGGAAAATGTGAGCGCAGTGGGCCCTCAAACTGTTACTACCAATCCTGATAAATTACAACGTGTTCAAGGAAAAGGTACATGGGATGGTGAAAAGTGGAGAGTTGTTTTTCTAAGAGAAATGACTGCAGTGTCTGATCAAGAAATAAAGTTTAATAAAAACGTTATTTCATCTTTTTCCGATAGAGAATTAAAAAGAGCCCAATCATATATTGAAAAAAGATGGGCTCCAGATAATACAATCAATATGGTTGCATGGAATCATGTAAAACAAATAAAAGTTGTTAATAATACAGATACTGAAGATGTTATTCCTATTGGATTTGCAGTTTGGAATGGAAGCGAGAATGACCGCAATGGACAGAAAATGGTATCAACCTGGTATCAATTAAAATTAAAGGATTAGGGAATTTTATTATGTCAGATAAACAAAAAAATATGAAAAGAAATAAAACAAATAATTCTTCGAATACATTATACAATCGTAGGGATTTTTTAAAAGTTGGCACCATGGGATTGGGAAGCGCAGGCTTACTATGGTCTATGCCCGGCAGTATGTTTTTCTTGAAGGGGACTCCAGATATTGACAACCCGCTTTCCCATTATCCCAATCGGGGATGGGAAAAAATATACCGTAATCAATATAAATCCGATGACAGTTTTACATTTATCTGTTCCCCCAACTGTACCCATGAATGTAGAATGCGTGGCTTTACCCGAAATGGTGTTATGATTCGGACAGAACAAAATTATGATTCACACAAAATTAAAGATCTTTATGGAAATCAGTCTACTCATGCTTGGAATCCAAGAGGTTGTTCGAATGGATTTACCTTTCATAGACGTATTTATGGAAGCTACCGGTTGAAATATCCTTTGGTTAGAAAAGGATGGAAACAATGGGCAGATGATGGTTTTCCATATCTTACACCTGAAAACCGTGACAAATACAAATTTAATTCCCGCGGTGAAGACACACAGGTAAAAATATCATGGGATAAAATTGAAGATTATATTGCAAATGGTTTGATTAGTATTTCAACAACATACAGTGGTGAAAAAGGTAAAGAGCGTTTATTAGATCAAGGTTATCCTGAAGAAATGCTTACTCATTGGGAAGGTGCCGGTACCCGAACTATCAAGTTGAGGGGAGGTATGGGGCTTCTGGGTGTAATCGGAAAATATGGGGCTTATAGGTTTAGCAATACTTTGGCGCTGGTTGACCAGCATGTTCGTGGTGTTAGTCGAGATGATGCAAAAGCTGGTCGGAACTGGTCAAATTATACCTGGCATGGTGACCAGGCGCCTGGGTTTCCCTTCGTACATGGTTTACAGGCATCAGATGTGGATATGAACGAAATGCGTTACAGCAAACTGCTGGTTTCAATTGGGAAAAACCTGGTAGAAAACAAACGGGCGGATAATCATTTTGCAGCGGAAGTAATGGAGCGAGGTGGAAAATTA
>Ga0208409_1000018_pt1 | contig 72501 bp, 79 predicted proteins | sample ETNtaG_29_FD_185784 | JGI IMG/M metagenome (GOLD analysis project Ga0208409, IMG submission 185784) | Marine microbial and viral communities from oxygen minimum zone, Eastern Pacific Ocean - ETNP201406SV201 (SPAdes) (version 2) | ecosystem: Environmental > Aquatic > Marine > Oceanic ...
AAACTGATCGTCTATTTTTAATAACGGCTATTATTTTAATAGTTGCCAGATTTTTTATATTTACTGTAAACGACGTTGATGCTTCTGTTATTGATGAACTACGGGACAGAATTGCAGACAGAAATACGAAAATCCAAGAGCTTGAAAAGGAGATTGTAAAGTATCAGGATGACTTGGAGGAGGTCGGTGAAGAAAAGCAAACGCTCACAAATGAAGTCAAGACACTTGATATTTCACGCCAAAAAATCGGGGCAGATATTCGCCTTACACAGAGTAAGATAGATTCAACAGGTCTTCAAATAGAAGAACTCTCATACGACATTGGTACAAAGCAAACAAAAATAGGAAAAAATACAGAGGCAATCGCACGGACAATCCGTGCGATAAATGAAATAGAATCCGATTCTCTTATTGAAATAGTTTTATCAAACAACAATCTTTCCGAGTTTCTTAATCAGATAGAGACACTCCAGCAGTTTCAGTCCACAATGCGCGATGATGTTAAGCGTTTAACGACATTGAAAGACGACCTTGAAGATAAAAAGAGTAATACTGAAAAAAAGAAGAAAGAGCTTGCAAATTTCAAAGGCGATTTGTCTGACCAGAAATGGGTTCTTGATATAAACAGAAAAGATAAAAACACACTTTTAAGTATCACAAAAAATAAAGAATCAAATTATCAGAATCTTTTAGATGAAAAAGTTGAAGCAAGAAAAGCTTTTGAGAAAGAACTCCTTGACCTTGAGTCACAGTTGAAGATTGAGATTGACCCAAATAAAATCCCGCCAGCAGGGAAGGGGGTGCTTGCATGGCCACTTGATAGTGTAAAAGTTACTCAATATTTTGGCAATACGAAATTTGCACGCTCTGGTGGGTATAACGGAAGTGGTCATAATGGAGTAGATTTCCGCGCATCATCCGGCACAAAAGTAAAAACCGCACTCACTGGTACTGTAGAGGCAGTAGGTGATACAGATAAAGTTAAAGGGTGCTATTCATATGGAAAGTATGCGTTAGTAAAGCACAACAATGGTCTTACAACACTATACGCTCACTTGAGTTATATAAAAGTTAGAAAAGGGGACACGGTAATCACCGGGGATACAGTCGGCTATTCTGGTAAAACAGGTTACTCAACAGGCCCACATCTTCATTTTGGTGTTTATGCAAGTCAGGGTGTGCGAATTGTCCGATATGGAGATTATAAAGCCAAAACAAATTGCGCTGATGCATACATCCCAGTCGCACCTTTGAATGCATATCTGAACCCAATGGATTATTTATAAAAATCTAGTACTTAATATTGTGCGACACTTATGAGTATAATCCAAAACAAAAGGGGAAAAAGCAAAATACTTGATTTTTGATAATATAAATGATAAAAATACCCTAGAAACATAACTGTACTTTTTTAATTCTAAAAGGAGGTTTTAAAATGGGTATTTGTATGGAAAAAATACGAAAAGAATTAATAGGTTATACTGTAAATTTCGTAAACGGGGAAGATTGCCACCCAATTATACTGAGCGATGTTACAGAAGTTATTGGCCTTGAAAGTCTCAGAAAAGAAGGTTCTAAACATAAAGAACTTGCAGAGGCGGAAGCAGATAGAAATCTGATATATGCTGTTGTTGGTAAGCTTAAACAACCATATAAAGAAGTTGATAGTAACGAAGACAAAAATACAAAAACTGTGTACGTATATTCAGATACTGAAATTATATTAATTTCAAACGAAGAAAATATACAGATATGAATTGAAGAGACAAAAAGTGCATTCAATACGAATCAGGACAGATATTGAAAATAAATCTTTTCGAAGTCTCTGAAGCTACTACTAATTTAGGTAGTAGCTTTTTTATTTTAAATTGTAGAAATAAGAGTCGCACAAAAGATATCCACAGGCGACATATTGAGATGGGGAAGTGCATTTTGTAAAATTAAGTTATGAGAAAGCAAAAGATGGGTAAACAAAGAGGATGGTCGTTTGAAGATCTCAAAAGTGGATTTGAGCAATTTTATAAGGTACATAAACGATATCCAACATCACGTGAGACTGATAATTTTGAATTTCTACCGACATCTCGCTCAATACAGAGAAGGTTTGGGGGATTAGTAGAGACAAGAAAAGTTTTGAATCTTAAAAGTTCGTCTGATTTTAGGACAGGTGAATATAGCTCCCAAAGAGCAAAGAAAATCAATGAGCGAGCTCATAAGCTTGAAAAGGAAGTTTATGATTATTTAATAAATATTTTTGGCATAGAATTCGTCCACAGAGAGTTTTTTTTCACTGACGATAGGCGAACACGTACAGACTTCTTTATATATTGTAAAAATGGGGATTTTTCTGTAGATGTTTTTTATCCAAGTGATAAACATAATTTTATTGGTTGTTTGAATAGTAAAATGCATACCTATGCAAGCGAAACAATGCTTCAATATCCAGTTATTTTTTTGCAAATGAATAATGATATTAATCAGGAAGAAATAGAGAACATATTAAAAAGAAAGAAGAATAAGTTACTTAAGTATCAAAGTGTAATGAACTTAAAAGAATTTAAGAAGTTTTGCTCCCAAAAGACCCCTCTTGAAAAAACTTAATTAATAGTAGGGTATATACAATATAGATATATAACACTATGTCGCATAACATATCTACTAAAAAGATATATTGTACGACGCATATAATTTAAATCACCATACCACTACCCCACATAAATACATGTGTAAAAATATTTTAAACGTGAAGCTACATAGATAACAAAACTACCGAAAGTTTTTACACTCACGGTAGTTTTGTTATCTTAAAATTATCTTTTGGCGATATGATTTTCAACTCCCCAGCATTTAGACGATGCAAGCCATGGACTAGTCCCCTCTTTATTGAAAAGATATGTCGCATAATCTACATTGCCTTGAAGCGTATATAAACTGATACCAAGCTTATCGGCCGTCTTTTTGTGATAATGCTCATTGATTTGCATTACACCGACGTCAGCGCGATTAATCTCGCCTCTTATTATATCGCCATTTTTCTTAAAATGCCGGAATCGTGATTCACATTTGGCAACTTCTGCCATCACCGGATAATTTTCAAAGTGCTCTCGCACATATTCCTCAACAGTCGGAGATTCATAGAATCTCATATTTTCTCTGTGAGTCACGCTTCCCTGTTTTTCTCCTACTGAAGCCTCTACAAGAGGAGCTCCAGTAGTTGAACTAAGAAACGCTACGATTAATATTGCTATTTCAATGATAAGCCTATTTGTTATGCTATTAAATGAAAAAGGCCGAGCGTTTGCCCGACTTTTTACTACTATAGCATACTGTCAATATTTGTCAATCCCCTATATTTTACCTTGAATATCAACGTTTTAACCTACTTCCAAATATGCTGAAATGGTGATGAGCTGTGTGAAGACTTGCAAGAAGCAGGAGAGCTAAAGCGTATATTATATGCTCATCCACTAAATATGCGTGCTCCCCTACGTGCGGAAATGTAAGTCCCGGGAAATAATATAGAATCATCAAAAGTGCTCCAAGATATGCACTTAATCTGACAAAGACTCCCAAAATAAGCGTAGCGCCTATGAGAGTCAGTCCCCATTCATTTAAGAAATCAACAATAGGGAGAATATTGGAAGATGCAAGCCAACTGTAAAATCCTGAAAATGTTTGTGCATTGTTTAGAAATCCGGTGGCAGTCCACTCTGGGTTTACCACTTTAGTAAGTCCTGCATAAAGAAAGAACCAGCCGAATGCAAGTCGCAAAAGTACGAGTGTTGTGTTTGTTTTAAGAAATCGTCTCATGTTTCTTATATTTTATCATTAAAATTAAACTTAAAATAAATATCATTGTGGATATTCCTGCAGAGATAATGCAGTAAAGGCAGAAAGATTCTAAAACAAATGCCTGCACATACACAAACCACATTGAAGCGAAAAAGCCGATGCTTGAGATGATTAAAAGTGAGACCAGAGACTTCTTAATAGTAAGAGCAATCAGAAGTCCATAAAATATTACCCCCAAGAGAGCCACTGGAATATCTAATATTGTAGAGTAAGCACTTGTAGTCACTAAATCACACTCATTAAATATAGAGCAGTTTATATCTGAATGTGTAAAATGTTTTACAGTCAAATATACAGAATCAGCCAGTCCTACAAGACTTAATAAAAAAATAGTTTTTATCATTTTATTTTGCTATTGAAATAAAAACATTTGCTAACGATAATGCAGTACTTATAAAACCAGTAACAAGAGCTATTAGAGTTGTTTTGTTGTTATACCATTTTTTTTCTTTCATTTTTTTATTTTAACTCTTTCTTCTGATTTAGAAAAGCCAAAGCGCCGTGTAGTCCACCAAAATCTCCAAGCTCCGCCTTTTTGATTTCAGGAAGTTCGAGGAAAACTGAATTAATATCATTCAGATATTTTTTAACTGTTTCCACAGAGATTGCGGGATCCCCTACTATCATGGGACCGCCGAGTACTACTACATCTGGTGACCAATGAAGTATTGTATTATATAGCCCGTATGCGAGAGTCCTTGCAAGCCCGTCCCATACTTTAGAATCAGTTACTTCATATGGTTTCTTACCCATACGCTCCTCAAGCGCAGCGCCTGAAACAAAATCTTCTAAACTTTTATTATTCTCAATATCTATAATTTGATGCCCTGGTTCAAAACCAAACCTATTTTTATCAATTTTATTGTTTATAAATCTTACTCCTCCCACTCCAGTACTTACTGTTATATATACTCCTATCTCTGCATCTTTCCCTGCTCCACTGAACATCTCTCCGAATCCAACTACAGCAGTATCATTTTCAAAAAATACTGGCGCATCTATAGCTTCTTCAAGTCCTTGCTTGATTGGTTTATGTGACCAGTCGGGTAAGTTTTGCAAATTTGCAAGCATGGTTTTGTCTTTACTAAATGGACCTTTCATTCCCCCACTCGCTATTTCAATCTTTTCACCACCTGAAAGTTCATTTGCAAGTTCTTTAAATACTTTCATACCTTCTTTAAAATCTTTTGGTGTAGGCACAACTTTCGGTTCTCCAAAAGTCTCGCCGTCTTTGGAAACAGCTAATCTCATTTTTGTCCCTCCAATATCAAAAAGTAAATACATAATCTTATTTAATTAACTTTTTAAACTCCTCTATCATTGGCACTTGCTCTGCCTCAAGTCCATACATCTGCGCTGTGTAGTAAGCTGCAAAGTCTGCGGTCAAAAGCGATGCAAATACTTTGTGATATTTATCTTTGCCTTCTATGTTGATTACATCCACTGATAATCCCCTATCCTTGTAGAGTTTCTCCAAGACTTCCATTCTTTTTAACACTCGTGGATTGTCTTCTTTGTCTCGCAAGATTATAAAATGAAAATTTTGAGATAATTCTTTCGTAGAATCTTCTATATCAAATCCTGTCATCTCATTATGATTTAGTTCTGAGAAAACATTGTAAAATGCTGGAATTTTGCCTGTCTCGTTGAACTTAATCTTCCAGCTGTACGCTATTGGCATATTCTGTGTTGAAGAATAAACCACAGGCACTTTATCTTTAAGCTTCTTCGAAAGTGCTTTGCCTGCCTCTTCATATGAAGATGGGTCAAGGCTCTCGGAAAGAGCGTTTAACTCTTTCAACATATTCTCCTCCTCCATCACTTTAAGAAGCGCTCTAAGAGAATAGCCAAGCGCGCTTCTTGACTGTATACCAGTGTCCTGCATTTGTATATATGGTATAGAATTTTCTTTTGCCAATTCTATGAGCTTGCCGCCGATTGATATAACTACCATGGATAGATTATTCTTAATCCCCTTTTCAAACGCATCAACAATCTCTTCGGTATTTCCCGAGTATGAACTTAAAATTACTAAGCTATTTGGAACATCGGGCAAACCGTAATCTCTGTGGATTGTGAGGTCAAGATCTGGTCGCCAAATCTTCAAAAGTCCTGCTGACAAATGAGAACCGCCCATCCCTGCGACTATGAATTTATTTTTTCTTTCGAGTTTGTCTTCGTTCTCAATAACTGGTTCGTACTCAAATTGTTTATTGAAATTTTTTATAGCTTCATACATCATGTTTTTAACCAAGGAATTTCATATTTCTTAAATTCTTTTAATAATTTCTTATCATACAAAAGTCTCGCGATTGCTTCAGCGTGAGCCATCACACCAGTCAAAGCATTATGCGGTTTGGGCTCGTCTGGAATCCCTACATAATTTAAAACTTTATCCAGATTAAGAGCAGTGTGATGCTTCTCTACTGGAGGTTTAATCCCACTTTTTATCATATGCATATATGCAAGTGTATGCACATCGATCGTCCTATGTGCAAATGGCCAGTTTAAATGCCCTCTGTGTGCTGCAGCTTGAAGGAAGTCCCTATCAAACGAAACATTCTGTCCTGCCATTGTATAATCCTCGATAGCACTCGCCCATGCTATAAACTCTTTTGTTATTTCTCCCTCTGATTTTTTAGTTGGGTCAGTGATTTCCTTTTCTGTAAAGCCGTTTACTTTAAGGGCATCCTCGTCAATGTGTGCGCCATGCCAAATCTTGCATTCTCCATAAAATTGATTATTAGGGTTATCAAAATCAAACGCTCCAATACTCACAATGGAATGCTTGTTATAATCAACACCTGATGCCTCTACATCTACCACTATCATAAGCTATATTATACCTCAATTTTCACATACAAAAAAGCCGATGATTCATAATTCATTGAATCATCGGCTTAAATTTCTTCTTTGTTCATCTTATTTTATTCTCCTTTATGACATTCCGTAAATAGTACATGAAGTTTTTCAAAGAGATAATTTATCTCAAACTCTAAATCTAACATAAGAAATTTCGGTGATTGAGGTTGAGATTTCCAGAAAATTATTTCATTTGTAGGTTTTCCATGTCCATACGTCATATATCCTCCATCAATTACTTGAATTTCATCTGTTATTACGCCACTGTAATCAGTACATACTTTAATGTTCCATTCATTTACCACTGAAGCAAAAAATAAGTAAGACAATCTATTAAACTCATTGCTAGACATTCTCAATACTGAATATCTCCACACACCTTTTTTCATCGGTATTATCCCTCTCCAACTTCTTGTAAAACCTTCTACAGCGTATTTTTCTCCATCTCTACCTGTAAGCTCACACCATACATGTCTCCTTGCAGTATCATCACCGTTTTTAACAATGAATCCCCAAACGATTTCTGCGTTATCTTGACTCATACTTAAATAATCCAGAAAAAGAAAAGCAACGTCTTCACAGTCTCCCTTTTTTGACCCTAGAGTTTCAAAAGGTGTCTGCCATATGTCGTTTTTGTCTAATTCTAAGGTAAAGTCAATCCCAAATGTAATCTTTTTATATGCCTCGTATACAGATTCTCCATATTCAAATGTTTCTATACACCAATTCTTAAACTTTGGGTTGTTTGGCCTATCTTCATCAAAACCATAGATACTATGCATAATAGTAAATATCGATATAAAAACTATCAACGAACAAATATATTTTCTCATTTTTCATCCCTCCCTTTAAAAAAGTCAGAAAAAATCGAAATAAATTAATATTCTGCTCTACTAAAATTATAATATTGTCCTTTATAATGTCCTATAGAAAATCAACTAATTATGTGGACAACTATTTTAACCCTTTGCAGTTTGCCGCTGGAGTATAGCCGGCAAATCTCGCTTCTTCTGCCGAGTCAAACCAGATTTTGTTTTTCTCTGAAATTCGCTTCCCTCCAGAACACCACGGATAGTGGTATTTGGAGCCGTTTTTGGAAGCTACAAGAAGGCCGTTTACAACCGAAGGTACTGCAGTACCTTCGGTTGTTTTACCAGAATTCAAAACACTCGCTGATAAGTGTTCTGGGAACTCAATCCTCACCGGCTCCTTACTGTCCTCAATTAAAGATAAACGCCCCAAGCCAAAACCAGCGAATCCGACAAGGATTATTACAGTGACTATGTATAGATCGCTACGAGTTAAATCGTCTATTTTACTCTTGCTTTTTTGGAGATATTCCCCTATAATCATACCTTATATTATAACCAATTATGGCACATAAAAAAGCTGGTGGTTCAGCCAAAAACTTACGCGACTCAAATCCCAAGTATTTGGGTACAAAATTATACTCCGGAGAAACTGCAAAAACCGGCTCTATTATCGTGCGCCAAAGAGGAACAAAGATAATGGCAGGTAAAAACGTAGGTACAGGAAATGACCATACTTTGTTTGCCCTAAAGGATGGAAAAGTAAATTTCCGTCAAAAAAGAAAACTCCACTTTGATGGCAAAATTATAGTAAAAAAAGTCGTTGATGTTGTCTAAACGCTGTTTACTATCAACTTAAACGTCGCAGAAGCATCTCCAACTTTTGCAGTAATATCAAACTCTCCTACTTCTTTTATAGGATGTTCGAGTTCTATGTATTCGGGCTTGAGGTCAATGTGGTCTTGTTTTTTTAATTCCTCTGCAATCTCCTCAATATGAATACCTTTGAAAAGATGCCCCTTTTCGTTTGCTTTGCCTTGTATCTTCACTCTAACATCATCAAGCACTTTTAGATTTTTAAGAAGAAGCTCTTGGTGCACCTTATCTTCTGCTTCGTGTTGAAGTTTGGCAGTCTCGAGATTTTTGATTTTTTTCGGCGTTGCAAGCTCCGCCAAGTTATTAGGAAACAAAAAATTCATCGCGTACCCGTCTGATACGTTTTTGATATCAAACTTCTGCCCGATTTTCACAATATCTTTTAGTAAAATAATTTGCATATTTTTTTATTTAGTTAATATTTCTATTACCCTGTCAAACTGCGGATCTTCTCCTGCTTCAAAATCCTCCGTTGTAAACTTAACTTCTACATCTGGCGTAAGTCCACCGTCTGAGATTGAAGCTCCATTTGGAGTTAGCCAGCGCGCAATTGTCACTTTAAGTGATGTATTCGGTGTAATCCTTACAAGCTCCTGCACTGAGCCCTTCCCAAAAGTCCTATCTCCAACCAATGTTGCCTTGCCATGTTGTTGTAATGCGCCTGCAAGAATCTCGGAAGCTGAAGCTGAACCTTGATTGATAAGAATCGCCATTTTAAGATTTTCATTGAATATATTATATCCCTTACTTCTGTGAATACGCGGTTTGCCATTTTCCCCAAAGTCCTCGGTTACAACTACCTTCCCTGTCGGCAAATACCAGCTTGCTATATCAATCGCTGCTTCTAGAAATCCTCCGGGGTTACCCCTTAGATCAAGAAGCATTTTATCAGTACCTAATTCTACAAACTCACGGAGCACTTCCCTGAAAAGATTTGGAGAAATCGCTGAGAAGTTGAAAAGTTTAATCACAAATACACCATCCTCTGTGAGCTCGGTTTCAATAGTTGGAATCTGTATCACATCACGCACAACTGAAATCTCTAAAAGTTCACTTTCTCCTTCTCGGAGTATTGTAAGATTGACAGTAGTCCCGCCTTCCCCACGTATGAGCTTAACTGCCTTGTCTATTGTCATACCTTCGGTAGTTGTATCGTCAATCTTTATAACTTTATCCCCTGCTCTGATACCAGCACGCTCTGCAGGATTATCTTTAAGTGGCGCTATTACTGTAAGAATATTATCTCTTATTCCAATCTCCATTCCAACTCCTTCAAAATTTCCCCTTATGTCATCTTCAAAAATCTCTGAATCCTCTGGGGGAAGAAACACTGTATATGGGTCATTCAGTGAACGCGCAAGCCCTTGTATGGTGCCGTAAAGCTTATCTTCGTCTGTTACAGGGTCTGTAGTGGTCGCGGGTACGAATTTTTCATTGATTGCATTCCATGCCTTCCATAAAGGAGAAAAATCAACAACTGACGGTTGAAGTGTACCGCCATTTAATATAGAGATTGAAGATGTGCTTATTTCAGTATCATTTTCTTTACCCACGAAAAGCCCAGAAAAAAATGCTGCTACGACCAGCAGTATTATCACGACTATTGTAAAAACAGAATTCTGCGAGAAAAATTTCATATTTATATAATTATTACAAAAAATCACTTTCTGGTCAAACAAAGAAACAGGTGTGTAAAATTAACTTGTTGTAAAATTAGCAAATAGTTATAATAAATACATGCTGACAAAATATACTCACAAAGATGTAACATGGATTGACCTGGAGTCCCCCACTAAGCAAGAGGTGCATAAAATAATGGAACAATATTCCATTCATCCTTCTGTTGCAGAAGAGCTCCTTATGCCTTCGTTGAAACCAAAGGTTGAGCTTTATGATAACTCTATGTACATGATTCTTCATTTTCCTGCTTTCAGGCACACCCACAACCATCAACAAAATCAGGAGATTGATTTCATAATCGGCAAGGATTTTCTTATTACGACACGTTACGATACGATTGACCCTCTGCATAAATTTTCAAAAGTATTTGAAGTTAATTCAATTCTAGACAAAAGCAATATGAGTACGCACGCAGGATTTGTGTTTTTCTTTATGCTTAAAAAGCTTTACAGTGCGCTTGAGCACGAACTTGAATACATCAATGATGCACTTGAGGTAATAGAAGAAGATATTTTCCAAGGCCATGAAAAAGAGATGGTTATTTCGCTCTCAATCATAAGCCGTGATCTTCTAAATTTTAGACAAGCGCTTGCCCTTCATAAAGAAGTTCTTGAATCATTTGAGGAAGCAGGAACAAAATTCTTCGGCAAAGATTTCATACATCAAATTAGGTCAATTATCGGGGAATATTACAGAGTAAACAATATCATCCACGAGCATACGGACTCCCTAAACGAACTTCGTAAAACGAACGATTCCCTCGTCTCCACAAAGCAAAATGAGGTTATGAAAGTTCTCACGATAATGGCGTTTATCACATTCCCACTCTCGCTGATTGCCTCTATTTTCGGGATGAATACACACTTCCTTCCAATAGTGGGAGCATCATATGACTTTTGGGCAATTATGAGTATAATGCTTGTATTCACTGTTTCTATTTTTATCGTTTTCAAGTATAAAAAATGGTTGTAAAATTTCACAATACGCTTACAAATGAAAATGAGGAATTCAAGCCGCGCAAAGAAAGCGCGGTTACTATGTATAATTGTGGCCCCACAGTTTACGATTATGCAACCATTGGTAATTTGCGTGCGTATGTGTTTGCTGACTCCATAAAAAGAGTTCTCAAATACAGTGGATACGATGTAAAGCAAGTTATAAATATTACTGACGTTGGACATCTCACATCTGATGCTGACGAGGGAGAAGACAAAGTTGAAAGTGGTGCTAAGCGCGAAGGGATAAAAGTGAAAGATATTGTAAAGCGTTACACCAACGCATTCTTTAATGATCTTAAAAAATTAAATGTAGACACTAAAAATATAATATTCCCAAAAGCAACGGAATATATCGGTGAGCAAATTACTTTTATCCAAACTCTTGATGAAAAGGGATACACGTATAAAACAAGTGATGGAATATATTTTGACACATCACTACTTCCCGACTATGGAAAGCTCGGTAACATTGACACTAAGGGGCTCAAAGAAGGAGCTAGAATAAAGAAAGGAGAAAAGAAAAATCCAACCGATTTTGCTCTGTGGAAATTCTCTCCGCCAGCTGGCGGAGAAGAGAAACGTCAGCAGGAGTGGGACTCTCCTTGGGGGGTAGGATTCCCCGGCTGGCATATAGAATGTTCTGCAATGTCTATGAAGCACCTTGGAAAACAGATTGATATCCACACAGGAGGAGTGGACCACATCCCAGTTCATCACAACAATGAAATCGCCCAAACGGAGTCTGTTACAGGTAAGCAATTCGTGAATTACTGGATGCACAATGAGTTCATTACCATAGAGGGTCAAAAAATTGCCAAATCACTCGGCAATACGATTTATCTTAAAAACATTATTGACCGCGGTCTCTCTCCACTATCTTTGCGCTATTGGTTTTTGACTGCCCATTATAGGACAAAAGCAAACTTTACATGGGATGCACTTGAAGCCGCACAAACTGCTCTCTTCAAGCTTCACAAACATTTTGTGGAAGAATATGGTGCAAAGAAAGGAGGAGTTGTTAGTATAGAATACAAAGAAAAATTTGACGCTTTTGTAAACAACGATTTGGATATTCCGCAGACAATTGCGCTTATTTGGGACTTGATAAAAGACGAAAATGTACCAAAAGAAGATAAACGCTCTACTTTACTTTCCTTTGACGAAGTATTGGGTCTTGGACTTGACCACTCCAATAAAAAGCTTGTTGGGTTGCTTAGTGGTAAGGGAGAAAAGCTCAAAGTCGGAAAACTACCTGAGGAAATCAAAAATCTTGTGGACGAGAGAGAGAAAGCGCGCAAAAAAGAAGATTTTGAAAAGGCGGACGCTATCCGTGATGAGCTTAAGGAGAAAGGCTACGAAATTGAGGATACCGATAAGGGTCCAGAGGTGTCCACAAGTTAAGCACAGTTTCCACACCCTCGTCCACATTAGGTGGACGAGGGTTTTGTGATAATATATGTTCACTATGGCGACAAGCAAGAAATCTCAAAAATCAAATCTTCGCATACCTCCTCAAAATATTGAGTCCGAAAAAGCACTTTTGGGCTCCATAATGCTCAGGCCAGATATCTTGGATGAAATTATCGACATTGTGTCTCATGATTCTTTTTATGCAGAAAAGCATCGTATCATCTACAAAACCATGCTCGAACTTTTTGGAAAGAACGAACCTATTGACCTTCTCTCAATGACATCAAAGCTCAAAGAAAAAAAGTCACTTGAACAAATAGGTGGGAGAAGCTACTTGGCAGAACTTGTAAATATCGTGCCCTCTTCCGGAAATGCAAAACACTATGCAGAGCTTGTGCAGAAAAAAGGCATGATGCGAAGTCTCATAGAAGCAGCAGATTTTATTTCAGAACTCGGGTATGACGAAGCACAAGAGCTTGAAGAGATGCTTGATAGAGCAGAGAAAAAGATTTACGAAGTTACAGAGTCCCCCACCCTGCATAAATTTGTGGCAATTAAAGATGAAATAGAAGAAGCATGGGAGCGTCTTGACCATCTACATAATACAAAAGGTGAGCTCCGAGGGATAAGGACGGGTTTCAAAGAGCTTGATAATATGCTTGCTGGTTTTCAAAAATCAGATTTGATAATACTCGCCGCTCGTCCTTCAATGGGAAAGACAGCACTTGCGCTAGACATTGCTCGCCAAACCGCGACAAAACACGGCACACCGGTGGGCATCTTCTCCCTTGAGATGAGCTCCCAACAACTTGTAGACCGAATGCTCGCATCAGAGTCCCGTGTGAATGCTTGGAAGCTCCGCACAGGAGAACTTAAAACCAGTACTACAGAATTTGGCCAAATTCGCAATGCGCTTGATGCACTTGCAAAAGCGCCGATTTACATAGACGACCAGCCGGCAAACAATATTCTCAAAATGCGCTCTGTAGCGAGGCGCCTCAAGAGTGAGCGCGGTGTGGGGCTTATAATAGTGGACTATTTACAACTTATGGTGCCAACTTCGGGTAAAAGCAACGACTCTCTTGTACAACAGGTTACAGAGATTTCCCGTTCGCTCAAAACTATGGCACGCGAGCTTGATGTGCCTGTACTTGCACTTTCTCAGCTTTCGCGCGCAGTGGAACAGCGTCGAGGCAAACCAAGGCTATCTGACCTTCGTGATTCAGGTTCTATAGAACAAGATGCGGATGTTGTGATGTTCATCCACCGTGATGACAAATTCAACGAGGATTCAAGCAAACCAAACATCGCTGAAATTCTTATAGAAAAGCACAGAAATGGCCCTATAGGAAAAGTAGAGCTTTACTTTGACAAACAAAAGGTAACATTCTTGAGTGTTGATAAAAGTGGTTTTGGTGATTTTGACGAAACTAAAGAAGAAATATTAGATGAACACGATAAATAAATTAACAGAAATTTTCTCTAAGTTCCCCGGCATAGGCCCACGCCAGTCAAAAAGGTTTGTTTATTTTCTGCTGACAAGAAACAACGGTTCTCTTGAAGAGCTTTCAAAACTTATACTAGAACTGAAAAAAGAAGTAACAGTGTGTGAGTCATGCCAACGATTTTTCCCAAAAACATCTCAGTCTAAAATCTGTGATGTATGTACTGATAAAAATAGAGAGAACGGGATGTTAATGGTAGTTGAACGAGATGCAGATTTTGAAAATATTGAAAAAAGTGGAGCATTTGGTGGTAAATATTTTATACTCGGGGGAAAAGTGCCAATACTTGAGAAAAATCCAGAGCAAAAGATAAGGGTGACGGAGCTTAAAGAAAGAGTGCAAGATAAAAATCTAAAAGAAATAGTCCTTGCTCTTTCTGTGAGTCCAGATGGAGAAAACACAGAAAAGTATGTGAGAGAACTTCTTTCACCTATTGTAGAGAAAAAGAAAATAAAAATATCAACTCTTGGGAGGGGGCTTTCAACAGGGATTGAGCTTGAGTATCCAGATTCGGAAACTCTCAAAAACGCATTCAAAAATAGAACATAAGAAAACCGCTCACCTTCAGGTGAGCGGTTTTTTGTTTATTTTAACGCTTCAATTTTTATAGTGTTGAAGATTTGCCTGTGACCTCTTTTCTTAAAGTATCGGCTTTTTGATTTGAATTTGATTACGTCAATTTTCTTCGCTTTTCCTTCACTCTCAAATGTGCCAGTTACTTTAGCTTTGTCTAAAAAAGGCGCACCGACTTTGGTAGTTTTGCCGTCGTCATATAAAAGCACCTTGTCAAACGCTACTTTTGCACCCTTTTTATGCTCCTTAGGAAGCTTTTCAATCTTGATAGTGTCCCCTTTTGAGACCTTGTATTGCTTCCCGCCTGTTTTTATCACTGCGAATTCTTTAGACATAATCACCATATATTACAGCATTTTCATAAAAAATCAAATTATTCCTCCTTTTCTGGCTTATCTATCATAACTGTCTCAATATCGGCAGAGTCGCCGGTTATTTTGAGTACGTCTTTATCAATTTTACCGAGTTCTTTTGAGGCAGAATTGTAATGATTCACAGTTGTAGAAAGCGAGTTGCCAACTTTCTTGAAGTAATCGTCATAACTTTTCAAATGCCTTGAGAGACCCTCTACTTGCTTCCCTATCTGCTTTGCTGACTCTTCAATCTTGAATGCTCTGAATCCGTAAAGCACCGATTGCAAATACGCAGCAAATGTTGTTGGAGAAACTATAATCACATTCTTATCTTTGTACGCATAATCAATCAAACTTCTTGTGTTTACTTTTACTGCACCTACCTCGTTCACAAGCAAATCATAATAAATCCCCTCTGCAGGAATAAACATAAACGCAAACGGCAGTGTATCTTCTTTTGGTTTTATATATTTTGCTGTCTCGTCAATTCTCTTTTTTAAATCATTTTTAAATTCCTTCTCAAGTTCTGCTTTCCTGTGTTCATCTTCCTCATTCACTAGACGATTATAATTATCAAGCGAGAACTTCGCATCAACTGGTATGATTCCTTCTTTTGTCATCACTACTGCGTCTACTGTTTCTCCACTTTCAAACTGATACTGCAGTTTATACGCAGTCGCAGGTAAGATATTGCTCAAGATAAGCTCCAAACTTGCCTCACCTAAGTTTCCCCTCTGCTTTTGATGCTTGAGAACTTTCTCCAAATTCTGCAATTGCTCTGCAATTGTGAAAACTTGCTTGCTGGATTCATTTGCTTCAGTCATTCCCTTTGAGACATCTGTCAAATGCTTTATCATCTGTTCATTCACGTCTTGGATGAGCTTCTGTGATTGGTTAAACTGATGTCTCACTGACTCACTCATCTGCTTTGTGCTTTCTCCAAACTTACTGTCCATTACTCTTGTAAGCTCTTGAAGTTGATTTTGTATAAGAAGTGACGACTGATTATCTTCTTTGTCACCACGCTTGCGCATAGCAAGCCAGATAATTACGCCATTTATAGCGCTAAAAACAACAAGGATTATTACAATAGCCCAAATAGTATCCATATTGAGCCTATTCTATCACAAAATTAATGCATAAAAAATGGCAACCCTGAATGTATTATTCTGGATCGCCATTTACAACAACTTTATCTTTTATCTTTTTGCCTCTTATCTTCACCATTTCTACACCATCTTTGCATTTTACTTTGCCTGTTTTTCTTTCTTCTTCTTCTGCACCCCAACCAACTGCTGTCTCTCCACATTTTTCACATTTATACTCTGGTGTATGTGACATTTTAATCTCCTAAATAAGGTCAACGATTTTCTTCCTGAGCTATATCATACATTATATAGGAAAGTCAAGCTCTTTTGCGGAAAAAGAGATAGTATTTTGTCGCTTCTATTGTAATAAGATTGAATATTCCCACACCCGTCAAGAACAATAACTGTGAAACTGAAAGTACTGTGAGCGTGAGAAGCGTTCTCAAAGGACTAAGTGAAACTGCGGCAATGAGAAGAAGTGTGCTGAAGACAAAAGCAATAATTAAGAATTTATTTGAGAATATATTCATCTTGTGGAGAGGTGTGTCAAAGCTCTTGAGTGAAAATGTAAAGAATATAGAATCAATTGAAATAGCAACGAACATCATTGTACGAACCTCTTCAATCGGCACTCCAATTTTAAGAAGTATAAAGTATAGAGCTGTTAAGAATACTCCTGTTACTATGCCGATTGTGAAAATAAATTTTTTGATTACAGGCGTTAATATATTCCTTGAAGCATGCGAACGCGGGTCTCTTTTCATTATGTTCTTATCTTTTTTCTCAAACGCAAAAGCAAAACTCATCAGACCCTCTTCTATAATGTTTGCCCAAAGAATCTGTGATGGAAGAAGTGGTATGGGTGCAGCAAAAGCCAGTGCACCAACTATTATAAACACCTCAACGAAACTTGTGGAGAGCAGATACGCGAGAATTTTCTTAAGATTGTCAATTATTCTCCTGCCCTCTTCAATAGCCGAGACAATTATAGAAAAGCTGTTGTTGAGAAGTATTATATCCGCCGCTTCTTTTGCAACTTCTGTACCGCTCCCTACTGCAACTCCAATGTTTGCGGAGCGAAGTGCTGGCGCATCGTTTATACCGTCTCCTGTCATAGCAACGATCTCACCCGCACCACGCAGAACCCTTGTGATGCGAAGTTTCTGGTCGGGCAATACGCGTGAGAAAATCTTCACTTTTTGAAGCGTCTTTAAGAGCTCGTCATCCTCTTGAAGTTCAATATCGCTTCCAAGGAGAACTTGGTCTCCTTTTTTTGATATGCCGACCTTCTCCGCAATATTCCCCGCTGTTCCTGGGTTGTCCCCTGTGAGCATTATGACCCTAGCTCCTGCTCTTTTGACTTTGGAAATCGCTTCTCTTACATCTTCTCTGACTGGGTCTTCAAATGCCAAAAAGCCCGCGAATACGGTTTTCTCGGTAAATTTACTCTTCTCTCCTTTCTTATCCTTAGCACTACTTTCAATATCCTCCCACAGTACATCTTTATATGAGATGCCTATGAAGCGCTTACCTTTGGCACTTTCTCGTCTTTGAACTTCTCTGAAGACAGAGTAGTCTTTGTCCATAAGTATTTTGATTTTGCCGTTTTTAAGAACATGAGTTGAATGATTAAGTAGTGACTCTGGCTCACCACTTAAGTAAATTCTGTTTTTTTTGTATTCTTTGTGCTTGTTTAAAGAAGCGCTAAATCTTCTTTTTGATTCAAACTTAAGAAAATCAATTCTTCCATTTTCTTCCTTGAGTTCATCCTGCGAAATTCCCATCTCAAGTCCCGCAACTATAATCGCCTTTTCAATCGGCCTGCCTTGAACAGTAAGTTTCACCTGTTCATCTTTTTCTTCTTCTTTACTTTCCTCAACAAATGCATCGGAGGAGAGCACTGCCATAGTAAGCAAGCTTTTGTCATCTTCTGTCATACCTTTACCGCCTGTTTTCAGAGACTCAAGAGTGTAGAGAGATGCGAGTTTCATCTTCGCCTCTGTAAGTGTCCCTGTCTTGTCTGTCAGAATCACCGTCGTTGCACCCAATGTCTCTGCAGCAAGTAAGTTTCGTACAAGCCCTCCGTGCTTGAGGATTGACTCCATACCAAGAGCCAAAACCACAGTAACAGCCGCTGGCAAGCCCTCTGGCATCGTGGCAACAGCAATCGCTATTGCTATTAAAAACATATCGCCAAGTGGCTCCCCGCGCAATATCCCAAGCACTATAATAGCAATTATTGCGGTAAGTATGATATATATCAAAAATCTTGCGATCTTTCGTATGCTGTGCTGAAGAGGGGTCAGCTGTTCTCCTATATTACCCAACTGTTTTGCAATCATTCCAACTTGAGTGTTTTTCCCAGTTTCAACGACAATACCGATTCCATTTCCAGACGAAACAAGCGTTCCCATCCACACCATATTAGTGCGTTTGCCAAGTGAGACACTTTTTTGTTTTACCAGTGCATCTTTATGCACTGGTGCCCACTCCCCTGTCAGAGCTGCCTCATTAACAGAGAGATTTTTCGCTTCAAGAATTCTGATATCCGCTGGTACTTGTGAACCGCCCTCTAAAATAACCAAATCTCCTGGAATGAGATTTTCTGAAAGAATTATCGCTTTCTTCCCGTCTCTTATTACGGTCGCATGTTTTATTTGAGATTTGTTGAGCTTTTCAAATGCATTAGACGCCCGTTCTTCTTGGAATATGCCGACACCGACATTTATGAAAAGCGCCGCGAAAATTACAATCGTATCTAAAAACTCTCGGAGGAAAAGAGTGGTTATTCCTGCTCCAAGCAAAATTATTACAAGTGGACTTTTAAACTGTTTTGCAATCTTATCTGTAAATGTAAAATCTTCTCCTGCCTCAAGAATGTTCTTGCCGTGTCTTTTCTGCAGTCTTTCAATCTTCTCGGCAGATAATCCGCTCTTTAGATCAGCAGATAGAACTTTTCTAAGATTTTCCCGCGAGAAAGTTTCCCACAATATATGCCTTGGTTTCATCTATTTAGTATAGCAGAAGTGCTATGATATATGGAGATTTTTTGTTAATATTACTCTATGGTCCAGAAGGAAATAAAAGAAAAAATAAAAGACGCAATGAAAGCTCGTGATGAAATAAAGCTTTCTGTCTTACGGGGACTTTCCGCCGCATTTACAAATGAGCTTGTCGCGACAAAGCGAAAGCCCGATGAAGAATTAACTGACGATGAAGCAATTGCAGTGATTAAAAAACAGGCAAAACAAAGAAGAGAGTCAATTGAGCAGTTTAAAAGTGGTGGTAGAAATGAATTGGCAGAAAAGGAGGAAAAAGAACTGGCTATACTCTCCGAATATCTACCAGAGGAAATGAGTCGACAAGAGATTGAGAAAATTGCCAATATAAAGAAAGCAGAACTTGGAGTGACAGATAAATCAAAAATGGGAATACTTATGGGCGCCGTAATGAAAGAAACAAAAGGAAAAGCAGATGGCGCTGTTGTAAAAGAAGTCGTTGATTTACTTTTCTAAAACAAAAACACCCCCCACCTAAGGCGGAGGGGGGTGTTTTTGAAAGCATTGCTTAATAAATAAATCTGAATTTACTCCTCTGTTTCTTCTTCATCTACAGGGGCAGTTGCATTAAACTCAACCTGTACAAGATTTCCTTCAATACCTGAGAGAAGTAAATCTCTTGTAAGGTCAAACGCTCGGTCTCCGTCGTCCTGTCTTATTGTTGCGAAATATGTATTTCCAGCTTCCGTGCCTCTCAAAAGCTCAACAACTCCTTTACTTGGACCGCTATCGAACAACTGCGCACCGAGAGCATTTCCCAGAGCCCCATTGTTATTCTCGTGTATCACAACCCAACCTGCATTTTCAAGTGTCACGAGCTCCACTTCTACATTAATTCCCGCTTCTTGACTGCGAACCAATATAGCGTTTTCACCTGAAAGTGCAACTTCCGATGAAGTATCAGATACTTCATCTTCTGCCACATCGCTCATTGGAGCTTGCAGATAAAACCATGTACCCCCAAAACCTACTGCAATACCGACTACAAACGCTATAATGACTTTTGTAGAAAATATATTGTCTTTTTCCATACTTTTATTATCACTATTTTAATAAATATGAATATATAGTACACAAGATTAAATACGGCACAAGGCTTGACTTTCTGCCATAACGTTTTCAATTTTTTGCGCTCCTAAGCCTAAAGAGTGAAGAATTTCTTCATTGCTTTCAATATTTTTACATAAAATTACCTTTTGTTCCATCAATTTCTTCTTCTCTGCACCCGAAAGTGAGGTCAGTGCGGTTATTGGCTGTATACCTGTTTCTTCAATTAGGTCATGTAAGTTCCCTTGTTTGGGATAAGTCCAAGATATCATTTTCATATTAATGCAATTACTGTATTTGATCGCATTGCTTGAAAACCTTGTATTTGTGATAAGCCAATCTTCATCTATCTGAATTTTCCCGCTTCTTATATCTTCAAATCTTGCATGTACATAAAGTGCAACTTTAAGGTCTGAGCGAATACCAAGTTTATTGTGGAATTTAACTTCAGCTCCTATCTTTTGTCCGTTCATCTCTCCAATAATGTCAACTTCATGCTCTACGCACGCACCTTTTACTACACTCCCTACTTCAACTTTATATCCCTTAGTTCTAAAAATTTCAGCGATAAAATTCTCAAATGGATAGCCAGATGGGCCAAGCGCAAGCACTGCACGCTTCATAGAGTAGCGAGCTGCAATTGGTTTCTTTTCATGTTCAAGATAAGAGAAAGCGTGTTTATAAATTTCCGATGTACTCATTCCCTCTTTTAAATCTTTTTTCACATAATCTACAACTCCATCAATCTCTTGTTCAGAAGCGCCAGAACGTGTAAGAGAATGACGCAGTTTCTCTACATTAAACGGTTCTTTTGTCCCGTCCTGTTTTGTAATTAATATTTGTTTCATCAAATTATTATACCACCTCCCAGACACTCATCGCCATTATACAAAACAAGCGATTGGCCGGATGTGGCGGTGTCCTGACTCTCATCAAACTCAACAATCACTTGGCTATGCGATAGCCAAGTGATTGTGCAATCCTGAAGCTCTTGGCGATAGCGAATTCGTGCTTGGTAATTCATGGCTTTACTTGGGGCTTTCCCGCTTATCCAATTTACATCTTTTGTTTTTATGCTCTTTTTATCTATCTCTTTACTTTCAATATCATGCGAGACAGTAATTGTGTTTTTTGAGATATCTTTTGAGATTATGTAATACGGCTTGTCGTGCGTACCCTTATCTTCAATTGTAAATCCATGTCTCTGACCGATAGTTAGAAATGTCACGCCACTGTGGTGTCCTATCACTTTACCTTTTTCGTTCAAAACATCTCCTTTCTTTTCTTCAATATAGTTTTTAAGAAAATCTGCAATATCAAGTTTACCTATGAAGCACAGTCCTTGGCTGTCCTTTTTCTTTGCAGTTGAAAGTCCAAATTGCTCTGCTAGCTCTCTTACTTTCGGTTTAGTAAATTCTCCTGTCGGGAAAAAAGAATGTCTTAGTTGTTCTTGTGTAAGCGTCCAAAGGAAATAACTTTGGTCTTTATTGCTGTCATTCCCCACTAACATTTTATATTCACCATCTTTCTCAACTTTCCTTGCATAATGTCCCGTTGCGATATACTCCGCTCCCGAGGAGAGTGCTTTTTTGAGGTATGCGCCAAACTTAATCTGTTTGTTGCACATTACATCGGGATTTGGAGTTCTGCCCTCTCTATATTCAGAAATCATATAATCAATGATTTCTTTTTTATATTCCCTCTCCAAATCAAATGTAAGGAATGGGATTTCAAGTTTGGCGCATACACGCATTGCATCAATCCTGTCCTGTCGCCACTGGCACGGCAAAAAATCCGGATGCCATACCTTTATAAAAACGCCTGTTACATCAAAGCCCTCTTTTTTCAAAAGCGCGGCGGCAACAGAGCTATCCACCCCGCCTGAGAGCGCAACGAATACTTTTTTTCCTTTAATTTTATTCATAATCTGTTTAAGTTTGACTTAAACACAGTCTTAGTTCAAATAAATCCTCTTTTTGCGTATATGTTCCTCAAATGTGATGCTGTAATGCATATTTCCATTCTTGTCTGAGAGAAAATACAGATAGTCAGATTCTATTGGTGTAACTGCAGCAAGGATTGAATCAAGCCCTGGATTTGAAATAGGTGTTGGCGGAAGGCCTTTATTTGTATATGTATTGTAAGGGTGATCTTCTCTCAAATCCTCTGTAGTGAGCGTGAATGAGTTCTTGCCGTTTGCATAAGTAAATACCGCATCAACTTGAAGTGGCATCCCTATTTCAAGCCGTTTCCACAAAATCCCTGCAATTGTTCTTCTTGTTTTTGTGGTGCGAGCTTCTTCCTCTAAAATTGAAGCCATATTTATAACTTCATCAATCGGCTTCCCAAACTTTCTGATATCTTCATCAACTTCCGCAAGTTTCTCTACAAATGTATTGCTAAGTATTCTTGCAACTTCTCCCTCCTCTACCTTTGGAAGAAAATGATAAGTATCAGGAAAAAGGTACCCTTCGTTGTCTCCTACAAGATTCAAGAATACTTCTTTATTAAATGATTCAAATCTTTTCTCAAAAATCTGGCCAATCTCATCTACTGTCGCTCCTTCTGGAATCACAACTCTAACTAAATCAAGGTCAAAGTCCCCTTTTGCTATCCTCCGCGCCATACTGAAGATGTTTTCTTCTCGTCCCAGATAATAATCACCAGAGAGTGCTCCGTCTTCCCCATTTAATATAATCACAATATTTCTGAGCCACAGGGATGACCGTACAACGCTGTCTTCTTTCAATTTCTCTGCAATGGAAGACAAGGTGCTTCCTTCCTCAATCGTTATCGTCTCTTTAATTGGAAAATCTGCAGGCGCTCGGAAAATCCCAACATAAAAAGAAACAAGTACGACAAAAAGAGCAACTAAAAGCGTAGATGTTTTTCTTTTATTATTACTTAGATATTTAATTATTCTGTTTAAAAATTTTGATATCATATCGGCAAATCAGATGGAGCTTCTGACTTTTTGGAAGGCACTCTCGCTACTGTAGGTGTCTGCACTGTAGCGCCTGGGAAATGAAACATAGTCGCAAGTTCCTCGGTATTGAGTACAAATGGCTGTGTTTTGTATGGATAATGAAAATATGAACGTCTGCGGTATGCGTCAAACACTCTCCTCCTCTGACGATCTTGTCGCAATCCTTTGTAATCTTCCCATGGATATTGAAACCCGTATACATATCGTGTTGGAGTAAATTCATTTAGAGTATTAGAATTATATTGCTTCATAATACCTATAAGACCAGCGATATTCCCTGGATTGAAATTTTCCTTCTCTGCTAAGTAGATTCCACGGATTCCAACATCAAAAGCTGGCTTAGTGATACTTCTCTCAATTGCTTTGATTATATCTTTTTCTCCTTCGCTTAAGGTTGTTAACATCTGAAAACCCGCTGTTGTAAGTTTTTTTGTGCTTTTAGTTTCTGGGTCTCTTAGCATTAATTTGTCAATTTCAGCGTGAGCCTCTTCTTTCCAACCAGTTTTTTTAAACCATGTACCTTTTTTCTTTCTTTCTTTCTTGGTTGCCCTGATTATAAACTGAAACCAAAACTGTTCGCCTTTACCAAGAGAGCCCATAAGCTCAATCATGTGAGACATAGGGTCCACTTTGAATTCTTCTTTGGGGTCTTTGTCCAGATTATAGTCAACATATGTCTTGATAGGATAAATATCAGGTTTTTTTAACTTGAAATCAACTCCCCACACATCAATCTTTTTTAGATCAAGTCTTATCGCTCTTGTATAATCATCGGCATCAACTATTTCCACTTCAGGATATTGAGCATAGATTTGAGCCTCAAGTGCTTTTCTGAAAAAATCCCTACCCCACACGAAGAAGCGGACTTCACCATCTATTGAAGCTATTTCAAATGAAAACCATGTTCTTAATTTTCCAAACCAATAACGAGCGAATTCTGTTGACTCGCCCAATGTATGATTAAGACCAGAAAATACTGCTTCCATTGCAAGTGGTGACTTTTGTATCTCCCTTGGAAGTTTAATCTCAAGTAAAAAATTCTCCTGATTTTTGATAAAATCAGACTTTATATATATCATCCAAAAAAACCAAAAGAAATAGAGGAGGAAAAGCGGAAGCCATATAGGAGAAAGGATTCCTATAACCAAAAATATTTCCTTAAACGTTTCAGGTGACAACCGCAAAACCATATATAAAATGACAATTACGACACTTGCAAGAAAAGCAGGAATTGGGGCACCGTATTCTCCGACCCAATTTTTCAGCGTCTTATCTATTTTTTCAGTAGCCATATGTTTATATAATACACGAAAATAACATAAGAAAAAACACCCCCGACGTTACATCGGGGGTGTTTTTTTAGTTTACGCAACTGAATATTTTCCTGCTTTATTAACTTTAAATTGATCTCTGTTTTGCAAATTCACTATAATCGTATTATCTTTTATGTATCTTTCTTTGCGTACTTTGTCTATTATATCTTCTCGTGTAAGTGGGCCATTTTTCTTCAAAATTTCAGAGATAACATCTCGCACAACACCACTAGTGTAGCCCCACTCTGAAAGTGCATAGAGCCCTCTTCCAATAAGCACGAATCTCGGATCTTTAATGAGTTCATTGTGACATGTCGCAGTATGCGCCTTTCTGCCAAAAAAATCAGAAATCGCCTTTGAAACTTCAGTAAAGTGCATAGGAGAACCGTGCTTCTTGATTGCCAAGTACGCATAGTCCCGCATACCCTTAACTTTAACATTTGAAGAGTCTGCAACACCCCATTCTCCAAGCGGATTCTTACCGAGTGTCTTTGAAACTGCAAGCCATCTTTTTGCAATCTCTTCGTTCTTGTATTTTTTATTCAAATCTTTAACTTCCCCTAAAAATGAATCTATAAGTTCTGATTCTGGGACCAAATCTTCTAGTGAAAGACCCTTGTAAACATTTTTAAGTGCTTTATGTACAGTATCTTCTAGTCCTTCGTCCACATACCAATGGCTTCTAAATTCATCATCTTCTTTTTTCTTTTTAAACTCATCACCAAGTACAAGAAGAAGGAGTGTGTGGTTTTGAGTATTTTTATCTTTAGAAATAAGTTCAAGGAATTCGTCTTCTGATACCATACCTCCGAGAGAATCAATAGCAGAAGCAAGCTCGTTAAGAGCTCGTTTTTCACCTGTAAAAGCGTCTGATTTCCTAATACTACCTAATGCTGCATTTTCAATCTGTCTTACTCTTTCTCTTGTAATACCGTACTGGTTTCCTATTGCTTCAAGCGTCATCTTTCCAGTGCTTTTGCCGAGACCATGTCTATTAGTCACAACCTCTCTGGCACGAGGGAGAAGAACAACGAGAAGCTGTTTTGTGACTTGTTTTGGCTTGAATGTGATTATTGCAGACATATGCCTTTATTACTTGATTATTTGACTATACTATACTTTTACCACAAAAGCAAATGGGGTGCAAGAGAGATTAACCTGTCACAATACTGATGATTTTGCCTTTTACATAGAGTACTTTATTTATATTTTTACCATCTGTCCACTTTTTGACATTTTCATTTGAGAGAGCTTTTTCTTTTACACTATCTTCGTCATCATCAATAGATACTGGAATTGTGGCTCTTACTTTGCCGTCAACCTGAACAGCTATTTCAGCTTTATCTGTAATAGTTTTTTTAGAATCATATTTAGGCCATACTTCTGAAAGTATAGAATCACTATTTCCGATTTTATCCCACAACTCTTCTGCGATATGTGGCGCAAATGGTGCGAGTAATATTAATAATTTTTCATAAGTATTTTTAGAAATTTCTTTTGTTTTCTCTAATTCATTTACCAAAATCATCATCGTGCTCACTGCAGTGTTGAATTTCATCGCTTCTATATCGTCAGTAACTTTTTTAATTGTTCCGTCAAGAATTACATCTGAACCGTCTCCGATTTTTCTCTGCAATCTCCAAATTTTTTCAAGGAATCTTCTTACTCCCACCATATTGTTCGTGCTCCAAGCTATTACTTGGTCAAATGGCCCCATAAACATTTCGTACGTTCGCAATGTATCGGCACCAAATGTTTCTACTATTTCATCAGGATTCACGACATTTCCCTTTGATTTTGACATTTTCTCCCCGCCCTCTGCGAGTATTAGCCCGTGGGAAGTCCTTTTCTGATACGGCTCTGGTGTCGGCACTACTTTTATATCGTAAAGAAACTTGTGCCAGAAACGAGAATAAAGTAAGTGAAGTGTTGTGTGTTCCATTCCTCCGTTATACCAATCAACAGGAGTCCAATATTTAAGATTTTTAGCATCAGCGAGAGCTTTATCATTATTAGGGTCAGCGTAGCGCAAGTAATACCAAGAAGAGCCAGCCCAGTTTGGCATCACATCGGTTTCTCTTTTCCCCATCTTTCCACACTTTGGACATTTTACATTTACCCAACTCTTTGCTTTTGATAGTGGTGATTCCCCGCTGTCAGTCGGCTTGTAATCTTTTATATCAGGAAGTTCAACCGGAAGATGCTCTTCTGGCACTGCCACAGGCCCGCACTCGTCGCAGTGGATTATAGGAATCGGTTCACCCCAGTAACGCTGTCTTGAGAACACCCAGTCACGAAGTTTATATTTAATAGTTTTTTTGCCTTTGACTTTTTCTATAACTTCATCCATATCGACAAGATCTGCTTCAACAATTGGCAGATTAAATTTCTTCGCAAATTCAAAATCACGTTGGTCATGCGCAGGAACTGCCATTATTGCTCCTGTACCATATTCCACCATTACATAGTCAGCTATGAATACTGGGATTTCTTCTTTGTTAGCAGGATTGATAGCTGTCACTCCTTTTAGTTCAACTCCCGTCTTTTCCTTACCCTCTGCAGTTCTTTCAATCTCTGTTTTTTTCTTTGTATCATTAATATACTTTTCTGCTTCATTAAAATTCGTAATTTGTGATTTAAGTTCTTGAACAAGTTCATGTTCAGGCGCAAGCACCATATATGTAGAACCAAACAATGTATCTGCTCTCGTGGTAAATATTTTTATTTTTCTATCACTATTTTTAATATCAAAATCAATCTCTGCGCCTTCTGATTTACCTATCCAATTTCTTTGCTGGATTTTTATCGGCTCTGAATAATCAACGTCGTCCAAATCCTTATCTAATCTGTCTGCATATTTTGTTATTGCAAGCATCCATTGTTCTTTTTGTCTTTTTTCTGTCTCGCCCCCGCATCGCTCACACTTACCATCTACTACTTCCTCATTTGCAAGACCAATCTTACAAGAAAGACACCAATTGACTGCAACGCTTGCTTTATAAGCGAGACCTTTTTTGAAAAGTTGTAAGAAAATCCACTGCGTCCATTTGTAATACTCTGGGTCAGTTGTGTTTATTTCTCGCGACCAGTCAAACGAAATGCCGAGTGATTTGATTTGCTTTCTGAATATATCAGTGTTTTTCTTTGTTACTTCTTTTGGGTGGACACCTGTTTTAAGCGCAAAATTCTCTGTTGGTAGTCCAAATGCATCCCACCCTATCGGATACAGCACGTTTTTGCCTTCAGCCCTTCTTTTGCGCGCAATAACATCCATGCCAATATACGGACGCGGATGTCCTACATGAAGCCCGTCGCCCGATGGGTATGGAAATTCAATTAAAAGATAAGACTTTTCTTTTTTGGAAAAGTCTTCTGCTTTGTGCGGCTTATCTTTATCCCATTTTTCCTGCCATTTCTTTTCAATTTTTTTATGATTATATTTTTCCATTATCTATCTTTCATTGGTGGAAATAAATCTGGGTCTATTGTTCTTTCAAAACATTCTTCTCCTGCACTGTGCTGCCAGTTTGCATTTTCAATATCAAATTCTCCTCTTGTAGGATAATCATAAAGAGATGGGAAAGGATCAGTGTTTTCTTTATTAAAGTTCGCGCAAAGTTCAAAAGTCAGATTGGAAACTACTTTGTATCCGTATTGTTCTTTGTTCTGTGCGTCAATTGGCACAACAAATCCTTCAATAGGGTCTTCAAGCTCTGAAAGTATCTCCGGCAGTCTCTCTTTATTCTGCCAGAAATTCACAACTTGCCATTGAATATTTTGCAAGTCATTTACTTTGTCTTGGTCAAATCGTACCAATCTCTGACTAGCCGGAGATCCTATAATAAAGAAGCCCGAGACAACCGCTATAAGAACAACGAGAGCTGTAATCCGACCTATAGTTTTCGCTCTTTTTGCATCTGCCTCCCACTTACCCCTCAAATCATAGAGATAATACCCAAACACCGCACCTGTTACAACAAGTACTGCAAGAACTTTAAGCCCAAATTGTATTGTAATCTCCCCGCCAAGAAATTCATTAACAAGTCGCACAAGATCAATAATAATGGTAACCCCTGCTATAAACAGCGTCAGATAAATAAGCCATTTGCGGATCCAGATGTTTTTCTTCTCCGGATTTTGGCGCAAATCTTTATTGAGTATTTTTGTGAGAATAAGATATGTCGGGAATATTATGATGAGTGATGCTATTGAGAAACGAATAGCTGAGGAAAATTGTCCACTGAAAACTTGGAGCTCGTCTGGAAACAGGACATTTATATATTCAAATAAAAGCGCGAGAAGCGAAAATGCGCTCACATAAAGCGCCACCATAGCGGCAAAATAAAGAAAGAAATCCTTCGGCGTCATTTTTACTCTTGTATTTTCCATATTATCAACTATATCTTAAACTCTATCACATCTCCGTCTCTGACGATATATTCTTTTCCTTCTGTGCGAGTCCATCCTTTCTCTCGCGCGGTTGTGTAAGAGCCAGCTTCAGTAAGTTTTTCATAAGAGATAACTTCCGCACGGATGAATTTATCTTTAAAGTCATTGTGGATTGCAGTACCTGCCTGTGGCACCGCCCATCCATTTCTTATCGTCCATGCGCGAGTTTCATCCACGCCTGTTGTGAAGAATGTTATCAAATCCAAAAGCTCGTATCCTTTGCGTATCAAACTATCAATCCCGCTTTCAAGTACGCCGAACTCTCTTCTGAATTCTTGTTTGTCGTCTTCACTTACATCTTTAACTTCGTTTTCAACATTTGCATCCACCTCAACCCACTTTACGCCCGAACTTTGCAAAAAGTCCATAAGTCTCTGGTAGCGGTCATCATCAATATTTAGTCCTTCCGATTTTTTATTAAGCACATAAAGTATTGGTTTCATCGTTAGAAGATTTAATTGCTTTATTGCTCCCGCTTCCTGCTCGTTAAGCTCCAAAGAATTTGCAAGTTTACCTGTAGTGAGAACTTGTTCTATTTTCTTTAGTACTTCTTGCTCCAAGACCGCATCCTTATCCCCGCTTCTTATCTCTTTTTCTATATTTGATAATCTTTTTGTAACAGTTTGCAGGTCTGCCATTATGAGTTCTAAATTGATTACTTCTATGTCGTCCATTGGGTCAACTGTCCCACTCACATGCGCTATGTCTGAGTCGTCAAACATCCGCACGACTTCGGCTATCGCATCTACCTCACGAATGTTTGAGAGAAATTTGTTGCCAAGTCCCTCACCTGCTGACGCTCCCTTCACAAGTCCAGCAATATCAACGAAAGAAACCGCCGCTGGAATCGTCTTCTCCGACTCTGACAAAGAGCTCAAGTGGTTTAGCCGTTCATCTGGCACGGCAACGACGCCCACAGACGGGTCAATAGTGCAGAATGGAAAGTTCTCTGCAGGAACTGATTTTGCTGTTAAGGCATTAAAAAGCGTTGATTTGCCTACATTTGGCAGACCAACAATGCCTATAGATAGTGCCATGATTTATATTGCTTTCTTGCCAAAATTATAGACCTTCTTGTGCCAAGATTTCTTATTCGCGTCCGTTGCCCGCTCTGACGGGCCAAAAGTAGTAACCTCAACTGGATTAAACCCTGCAAATCCTAAAATGCCGCGTGAAATCTCATTGGTAAAGTCGCCAAAATTAAAACGGATTTTTATAGGATTCATTCCTGCCGCAATAATTACCCGTGCACTTCTTCCTGTAAGAAGCTTTTCCCACTTGGCGGAATCTTCTTTTGAAAACCTGAATGCAAAGCCAGGCAAAAACATCCTATCAAAGAGCCCTTTCAAAAGCGCTGGCATCGTGCACCACCAATTTGGATAAACTATTACCACGTGTTCTGCCCATTTGAAATTCTCCTGTACTTTTATCAAATCTGGCTCAAGCTCTTGTATTTCTTTGTATCCCTTATGCAGAATCGGATCAAATTCCAAATCGCAGATGTTGATTCTGCGAACTTCATGGCCTCCATCGCGTGCGCCCCTCTCATATGAGTCAGCCAAATGTCCGGAGAGTGTGTCACAGTCAGGATGACCGAGTAATATTAAAACTTTTTTCTTATACATGAATTAAATATTCGTATAAATAAAACCCTGTAATTGAAAGCGCTCCTAAAAGCGCAATCCAAAATACAATATTAAGCATTCGCGTCATCGCTTTTTCACTATCAGACATTTTGCAAATCCCAAGAAAACCAAGGAGGTAAAAAATCACAATTGCTATTACGCCTTTCCCTATCCAGTGATGATTAAATGTTTCTTTGAGCCAGTCTTTGAAAGGGCCGTAAAGTTCGCCGAATATTGTCGCAAACACGATAAATGCAATTGCAACTACTGCCGCAATTCCAAATGAACTTATAATTTTGTTTCTTTTATTATCCATATTTTATCTGGCAGCCCCTGATATTACTATTCCGCCCAATGCCATTGATATGGCTATTATGAAAGTTATTAAAGCGACAAGTGCGAGCGTATTGCATAGTCTTTTATTTTCTTTAAGTCTGTCCCCTTTCAGCCATAATGTAAGTAAAACTACAAATGATAAAGCTGGCAGAAAAAGGAATATATGCTCTTTTACTTCCATTATTACAGAATGTACCCATGGAGTCGGACCTTCCTTAATAATCGGCTTAACATTGCTCCCATAATATACAACATAATAATATCCTCCTGTAATCCAAGTTATAATGTATGCAATAAAAGCAATGAGTGAGGATACTTTAAGTGAGCAAATAGGAATGTTTTTCTTAAACAACCATATTACTGTCATATAAGAAGCCATGACGCCAATCACGCCAATGAGAACATGTATAGATAATAATATTGAAAGTGTTTGTGTCATGCTGTTTGTTTTCCTAAGTATAACCTTTTAATAATCTTGAGGATACCTACAACAATGAATACTGCGACGATATAGTAAATCAAAAATGTAGTGTATGAGTACACAGCACTTTGCATTATTCCAAGCACAAGTGCCCCGTACCACGAAGTTATTGAAAGCGATTCGCCAAGCCACATCGGAACCTTTCTCATTTGTATCAAAAGCGCATTAAATACAAGAACTAATATAATCGTCATCTTTGCCCAAAGGCGTGGGTCAAGAAGCCGTTCCTCCTGTCCTGTAAATCTATATTCTAAGAAAAATCCAAAGCCAGATATGACCAAAATAACGAGCCCTATCCTAAGTACTGTAAAGACAACTGAAAGCCATTCCCCTTCCATCGGGTCAATCTTGCCGTCTTTCATTGCTTTCATATAAAGAATGCCGACAAATGTCGCACCGCCTACACCGAGGGCTACTCCTACAAGATGTGCTGTTATGAGAATCGAATGAATATCCATATTACATTATCTTTTTGAGTTCTTCTTGATGGTTTTGCATAACTTCCATCATCGCTGTCATTTGATCTTTCCCCTCCTTCATTTTCGCCTGTGCTTCCTTGGCAATTGTCTGGAAGAGCTCGGGATTCTTCTCAATCATTGAGAGTAGACGCTCCTGCTCCGCCTCCGGCACGTCTTTGAGCTGGGACTTGAGCATTTTTTTCATTAGAAAGTTTTTTAACATAATCTCAATTATAGCTTTTCTTGGAATTCGGAGCAAATGTGAGATATACTTACTTTTATGAATGGAGATAAATTAAATGACTCGGAAAAACAAATATTTGAAAACGCCAAGAAAATACTTGAGAAAAACTGGATAGAGCTTGAAGACGGTGAGGGTTATACTCGCCCTGCAGAGGGCATCTACCCGCTTCAGTGGAGTTTGGACTCCAGCTTCGCGGCTTATGGCTACTCACACTATGATGTACCGAAAGCTATCATAGAGCTCCGCTCACTCTTCAACGGCCAATGGAGCAATGGCTTTCTTCCACACATCATCTTCCAGCGTGAAGTGGAACATTATTTCCCTAACGAAGACTTCTGGGATTCTAAAAATGTAACCGACAAATCCCCACGAGATGTCGGCACATCGGGCATCTCTCAACCTCCTATCGTCGCTATGGCTGTGTGGCATATATATAAACGACTCAAAGAAGATGGAGAAGAAGGAGCGCAAGCGTTTTTGGACGAATTCTACCCTAAGCTCTACAAGCTTCATAAATATTTCCACGAACACAGAGACCCTGAAAATTGGGGACTTGTTACCATTTATCATCCATGGGAATCCGGCTTTGATAACTCTCCTCGTTGGGACTCTGCAATGAAAGTTATAACACCCAAAGACCTCCCCAAATACGAAAGAGTGGACACAAGATACGTGGAAGAAGAAAACAGACCGACTGATGAGAGTTATGACAGATATGTTTATCTCGCACTTGAACTGAAGAAAAAGAATTATGACGATGAACTTATCTACAGAGACCATCCTTTTAGAGTAAAGGACAAGGTAACTTCTTCTATTCTCTATCTCGCAGACAAACGCCTTAAGATGATGGCTGAAACCGCAGGCAAGAACACAAGTGAGATTGACGGATGGCTTAAGGTATTTGAAGAAAACTTAAACAGTAAGCTCTGGAATGCAGATGAAAAATTGTTTTATGATTTTGACCTCAATAAGAATGATTATATAAAAGTAAAAACCGCAGGTGCTTTGATGCCTTTTGCAACCGGTATACTTTCAAAAGAGCAAGTTGATGATGTTTATGAACATATAAAGAGCGGTGATTTTTGCGGAGATACCTCTTGCAAGATAGAGCTTGTTCCTTCAAATGCAGTAAGTGAATCAACTTTTGATGACGACCATTATTGGCGCGGACCTATTTGGATAAATGTAAATTGGTTTATGTGGAAAGGCTTTAAAGAGTACGAAATGAAAGATGAAGCAGATCATGTAAAGAGACACCTTCTTGAGCTCATGGAAAAAGAAGGTTTCCACGAATACTATTCCCCTACTACGGGCAAAGGAGAAGGCGCGAAAGACTTCTCATGGACCGCCGCACTTGCTATTGATATTCTATTTGATGATATGTAGTAGACTTTATTTTTTCTCTCGCCACTTATTTATTTTTTCGTGATGTCCTGAAAGTAAAACTTTTGGTACTCGGTGTTTTTTATCTTTGTACTCAAGAACTTCTGGGCGTGTGTAGACGTCTTTGCTTGCAGTCCTTCCCTCTTCTATTGAGTCCTTGTTGCCAAGTACTCCTTTTATCTGCCGTGCCACAGCATCTAAGATAATCATCGCAGGAAGTTCTCCTCCTGTGAGCACATACGGACCAACCGTCACAACTTCAGCTTTTAATATTTTTCTTACTCGCGCGTCCACTCCTTCATATCGCCCTGCGATTATCACGATGTCTTTGTATGTTTTTGAGAGTTTTTTGGCATAAGTATTATCAAACTGCTTGCCGTTTGGAGCGAGAAAAATTATTTTCACCTTTTTCTTCTTGCCAACTGCTTTCTCCACTGCTTTAAGCACTGGTAATGCTTCAATAACCATTCCGGGACCTCCTCCATAAGGACTCTTATCAACTCGTCTATTATGTTTGCCTGCCCCGTGAAAAATCTTTGATTTTCTTTCGGGGTCTTTAGTAAAGTCGCGAGGATTATAAAATTTGATTTTTATTTTTCTCTCTTTAACTGCACGCGCGACAATAGACTCATTTATATATGAGTCAAAAGCATATGGCAATAATGTGATTATATGAAAATTCATAGTATTTAATAGAAAATCCGTAGTACAAAAGTACTACGGATTTTCTATTTTGTCTATTTTAAAATAATTTAGACCTTTAGGTCTTCCATCGCCTCGTCAACACTTCTTGAAGCAGGACCTTTGCCTCCTTCTGGTTCGTTAATCTTTAGATTAACGCGAGCGTTGTTTTTCATTCCAACGACTCTAAGAAGTGTACGAATAGCCTTGGCTGTGTTTCCCTGTCGGCCAATGATTTTCCCCATATCTTCTGCACTGATATCAAGAGTAAGAAGTACTCCCATCTCATCTACAGCTCTAACGACTTTTACGTCTTTTGGGTTATCAACCAACTCCTTTACTACAAATTCAAGGAATGCCTGATCTTTCTCTGTTGCCATAATTCTAATCGTGTATTTACTGTTCTTATAATCCACGCAGTTCTCGACTTTCTGCTACGGCTATTATATACGATTACACCTAAAATGTCAAGTATAAAAAAGCAGATTGCATTAGGACAATCTGCTTCTTCTTGCATATTTACCCTTTCCCCAGATAATTTTTTCACCAATTTGTATAAAATCATCAGAGTGTTTTTCTACAAATTTTTGGAATTCTAGACATTTTTTCTTATCAAGGATAGCATCCTTTCTCATACCTTTTGATCTACCTCTACGTACTTCATGTCCTGTTACTTCTATAACTTTATGTTTCTCAAGAAAAGGAATAATGTAGGAGTTATCCTGCTTTGTCCATAGTTTTAAATAATCGCGTAAACCTTCCAAAATGATTGTACTTTTGTCTGTATCTTCAAAAAACTTTATGAAATTTTCTGCTATAGTAAGCAACTTGCCCTTGCTTGTTCTAACTGGAATCTTCCTCAGATTCAGTTTGATATCACTCATTGAACACCTCCTTTATTTAAAATAAAGAACTAAAACCTTTATTAAATTAAAGCATTAACCTATTCCGTTGTCACGCCGTCAAAATGCTCGTCGTCTGCCTCTGCTTCCTCTTTTGTTTTGTGTATTACGCCGTCTTTGTGGTTCGGCGGTGAGTAAATAGTATAGAGTTTTAGGTCTACATCCCCTGTGTTTATAAAATTATGCTGTGTACCTGCAGGCACCACTACAGCAGAGCCGTCCTCTACAGAACTCTCCACACCATCAAGTACAGCTTTCCCTTCACCTTGTTCAAAACGTAGGAACTGGTCAAGACCGTGGACTTCCATCCCTATCTCCTCTCCTGGCTTTATACTCATCAGCACGAGTTGGCTGTTTTTAGATGTATATAGTACACGACGAAAATCAGTATTTTCTTTTGTCACTTTTTCTATGTTTGTATTGTATCCTTTCATAATATTTTAAATTCAGTTGGTACTAGCCCAATTAAATCCCAATTTTAAGTGATTTATAAATTTCCTAACCTAATAGTTAAATCGGTTTAGCTGTTTAGAAAAACAGTTCTTTTAGTACCCAGATGGACAAAGCAAGCCAAATCAATATCTGAAGCCAAGACTTTCCTATAAGGTGTTTGTCTTTCCCGAACTGCTCCATAAGCGTTGCCAGCTTTTTAGGATATGCCATAAAGCCGGTCATAATTAAAAGCGCGACAAAGGCTGTAACCGCATAAATTTCTACAATGGTTAATGACTCTAATAAATACCTAAGAACCAATGCTGCCAAAACCAAAGATACAACCATTCCAGCAGTACCTGATTTCAACACAGGAAGTGATATCTTGCGCATCCAAATTGAAGGATCCTTCAGGACGACTAATATTTTAATGATAGTAACTATTGCGACTACCAACGCAATTATTTCTATGGGTGTCATATGTTTATATTTTAACAACAAAGATGCTGGAGTGTAAGAGTTTAATTGTGGATATTGTGGATGTGGTTAAAAAATTAACTATAGTACAATATAAAAACAACAAAAGGCAGATAAAACTTTACCTTTTGTTGTAAAATTTATCCGCCTTTTTTTATCTTTCGCAGTTTTTAGAGCTTTTCTTACAGTTTCAATTATTTCAGATAAATCCTCGTCTTCTTCAGCGGTTTCAAAAAGAGCTCGAATAAGGTCTTCCATCTCAACTCTTGCGTAAAGAGTCTTTCCTCCATTATTATCGTCATTAATACGGATGCAATAATCACCTACATTGTGGCCCATAATTACAGTTATTCCCAAATTCAAATGTTCTCTTGAATCAAATAATTCTACCACTTTTAACATGACATCCTCCTTCAAAATAAAACTACCATATAAAATAAAAGTGTCCATCCCCACTCTCCGTGCTCACCGAGTGGAGAGTAGAGGGGAGACTTTTGTCGGTGTGTGATGTTTGAAGTGAGACCACACACCTTCCAATGTTTCATTTTTTTCTCCTTAAAAAGATGAAATGAAATATAGAAACGGAAGTTTGAGGAAAAATATAGATGAACATATCATCTATAGTGTAGCAACAAACGAAGCTTTTCTCCCAAACAATAATGTTTTTCCTCTTCTTCTAATTCTTCCGCTGCCCTCTTTCGCTCTTCATTCATTAGCAACCGAATCTGAAGGACTTTGTAAAGCTCTCGGAAACTGTATCCTATCATTTTCATTTTATACTCCTTTCAAAAAAGTTTAAATGAAACAAAATTTATTAATGAACTTTCACCATAAGAATAACATACATTAGATAATATGTCAATAGCTGTGGACATAGCACTAAAGAATTGGAACCGCTTGGAAACCTATATATTTGAGAGTTGTGCACTGATAAACAGTAGGAAAACAGTTAAAAATACAGTTTAGTTGTTTGAAATAAGTTTGTTTTCATAACAAACATAGTAGGAGTTGAATGAATGATATTAGAATCTATCTATTTTTACTTTTGTGCTGTGAGACTAGGGCTTCTGCCTCCTTCAGGAGATTCCCCATTTCCTCTGCGATTTCGACTCCAAGTTTATCAAAACTTGGAATTGCTTTGTCTAAAACTTTTAGCAGATTTTCCGCATTTTCTTTTTCTTCAAGGTTTTCAGTTGTTTCTGCTGTCAGTTGGGTTGCATTTTTAAGCATTTCTAATTCCACCAACTTCATTATAGTAGCCGTATGTATTTCTTGAAGTTCAGCTACCTTATCTTGAATCTTCATCAATTCAAATTTAAGTAAGATGTTATCGGCCATCTCAATACCCATCTGTTCAAATGTTGTGCCATCTCCTTTACTTCTTAGTTTCTTCCTTTTTTCCTCAAGAACTTCTTGCACAATTTTTTTCTTATCAAGTGCCATATCAATACCCATCTGTTCAAATGTGGTGCCAGAAGAGTCTTCTGTAGCTTTTCCTTCTTGACTTTCTTGTTGTTCTGTCTGTGTATTGCTCTCGGACGCCTCTGCTTTACTGACACCCATCTTGCCAGCTGACCAAAGACATGCCATTAATGTAGCTCCAATAAAAGCTTTTCTTAAAAATGTTTTCGTACGAGATTCTTTCTTTTCTTCAAGCGCTTCTTTTTCTTTTCTAAAAAAACTGCCCAGACTTTGTATATCGTTAAGTTTTTCTTCAATTTCTTCATGTTTAAGTTCTTCTTTAATTTCTTCAAGAGACGCTCTGTAGTTTTCGAGCGAGTCAGTAGAAGCTGTACCTGATTCTTTTTTTTCACCCTCTTCTTTTTCACCCTCTTTTTTATTTTTATTTTCAAGTTCAAATCCTTCCATAATTTTAATTTAATTTATTTAACTTTTCTTCCTCTTCTTTTAATATTTTGTTTAGCTCTTCTTTATCACCACTTTCAAAAGCTTTGAATTTACGCTTTAGAAAATCAGTAAATTGTTCTAATTCATCTGGCTTTTCTTCTAAATATTCTATAAATGACTCTATTACAATAGACGGGAGTTTCATTGAAAGCTTTTCATTCCAAAAGCTTTTGTCTTCGTCTGATAGTGATGAGTCTTTTATGATATTTTGTAATTTTGTTAAATTATCCATACCAAAATGATATCACCACCACTCAATTATCACAATATGTGTGTGTATATAACTGTCTCTTTTATATATTCTTATGTTTTCAATCATTAGGAAGTCTGCCTTCCTTCTTTCGTTGCTCGTATGTTTCAGATTTGGTGCAGCGATTGATTATATTCCCCATATGCCAGTAAGTGAGACCATTGTAGTCCCAATATATCTGCTTTGTGTCATAAAAACTACCCTCATATCCATGCGTGTCTATATGCTCCGCCAGCGCCAAAAACAAATCGTGTTATCTACTCTTTCTTGCACAATGTACTCATGTGGCCATGTTTCTGCATACGTTTTTGCAAAAATCCACTCAGAATCCTCAATAAATTTTATTTGTTCTTTTTGTAACTCCATTCGTAGATTCTTCTATTTTTTACAGCTAAGAGTCTTTGTAACAACTGTATTTGTAATAGACTCGTGCGTATCATTGGGATAAATAAACTCTGAACTACCGGGAACGTTGTTATCTTGTATTACTTTAGGGTTACAGAGCGAAGCATAATCCCCACAAAATGAACGGAGTGTCTGATCCTCCACTGTTTTGTGGTGAAATACTTTTATGTTAGTAGGTGGTTTAATGTACGGATCAATACCTAAACCTATTTCTTTAAGAAAACCAGTGAATTGTTGAGAAATTTGTTCGGCAGCTGGTCCAAATTTATAACCGTTAAGAGGTGACGCATGCGTATGGATTTCTATAAGAGTAGTATCTCCAAGCAGATGAGCCGTGTAGGAAGCTATTACTCCACCAGCGCTTAGTCCATATATGATGATTTCATCAAATTCTTGCGTAGCGAATGTATTGAATTCCGAAACAAATCTAGTCCCAATAGTATCTAGTGTTTCTTGACTAGAATCATAAGTAAAGTTTAAGAATCCTCCAAAATGAGAACCTGCTGAAACATTATTTTTTATCTTTGAAGTGTCAGAACCACCAGCACCTTCGATGACAACATATCCTCGGTTTGTAACAGACGGATCTGCAGTGCAGATGTATGTTTCAGATGAATATGATGTTGCCTGGCCTGAGCTTGCTTCAGTTATTTGTTTGGATAGTTCTTTAGACACTATGTCATATATTTCTTCATTAGTGAATTCTGTAAAATCAAAACCACTTAAGTCAATCTCTTCAGGAGAGACACCCATCTCTAAAAGAGTTTTGTTTATTTCTCGTTGAATAACTGTTTCTCTAATTTTATCATAAGTGACTTTACTGATAATTCCTGCTACAGAAACGACAATAATAATAGCTACTATTAGGATTATTTTTTTATAATTCATAAAGAATATGATATTTATATTATTATAATATTTATACTAATATATAAATATTTCTTTTGCAAAAATCCACTCAGAATCCTCAATAAATTTTATTTGTTCTTTTTGTAACTCCATTCGTAGATTCTTCTATTTATTATGTGGACCCGACAGGACTCGAACCCGCCACCTCCTCAGTGCAAATGAGGCGCTCTACCAGATGAGCTACGGGCCCATACTAAAATTATGTAATGATTATTCTACCTTATTTTCCATGAATCGCAAGTTCGATTAGATGATCCAAAAACTCCGGAAGCGAAGAGCCAGCGGCAGAAAGTGACTTCGGAACGAGAGATTTTTCCGTTAGCCCCGGAAGCGTGTTGACTTCAAGAAAATAGATTCCGCGAGGACTTACTATGAAGTCTGAGCGGGAGTAATGCCTTAAACCAAGCTCTTTATGGACCTCTCTTGCAATACGTTGTATTTCTTCCTTTATAACTCTATCAAGATGCGCTGGACAAACTTCCTGCGTCTCTCCACTATATTTTGCATTATAATCAAAAAAAACGCTCTTTTTTGGCGGGATTATCTCAACTGGCATGAGAGCATATAGTTTCTCACCTCTGAATCCTTCTATAACTCCACATGTGACTTCCCTGCCATTTATACATTCTTCAATTAAAATCCTTGGTGAATACTCCAATGCTTTATAAACACCTTCCATCAAGCTGCCGAAATCCTTTGCGATAGTCACTCCTATAGATGATCCGCCGATTGCTGGTTTAACCACAGAAGGTTGTATAAAATTTCTAAAAATATTGAGAATATCTTTTTTTAAGTCTTTTGAATAATCCAATACTATATGCTCCGGGGTATTTATACGACATGACTCAATCCCCTGCTTTGTAAGAAGCTTGTTCATGCTCACTGTGGATGCAAATGCTGTGGAGCCGGTATAAGGAACTCCAAAAGAATCCAAAATCTTCTGCACAGTGCCGTCCTCGCCGTACTGCCCGTGCATTGCATTAAATATCACATCAACTTGCTTCGCTATTTTTTCAGGAGTTGTGGGCATTCCACGAAGATGCCACTGTCCGTCTTTGGAGATAAAAATATCACGCGCATCATATTTACTTTCAGAAAGATTCTTTAGCACACTTGCACCTGTTTTGAGTGATATATCATATTCACTGCTCGGGCCTCCGCGCATGACTCCTACTTTAATTTTTGATGACATATTATAGAAAGTATAGCACGATTATTTTTTCCAAAAAGATTTTTTGCGATGAAATGAAAGAGCAAATCTGTGTGCTTCGGAGTTTGCCAACAGAATTTCTTTTTCATAGTTTGTCTTTATACTCTCATCAGCAAGAATTCCTTTTGGCTTATTCTTCAACTTTTTCTCAATATTGAATTTCATAAAAAAAGCATAGCATATTAGAGCGAAAGTTGGTCATTTATAAAACCTTTCGCAGTCGAGAGCAAGCATGGTTTTTGCGTAGCAAAATTGCTTCGACGAGAAGAGCAAAAAATCCCCGCTGGGGGATTTTAAGGCGTGTTTCTATAAATGACCAACTTGAGCGATTCTCTATTGTGCGTCAACTGCTAATAGCTCTACATCAAAGAGTAATGTTGAACCTGCAGGAATTGCTCCGATTGCTCTATCTCCATATGCCATATTTGCTGGAATCACAAGACTTCTTTTACCACCAACTTTCATGCCCGCAAATCCTTGCTCCCATCCTTGTATAACCTGCCCTGCGCCTAAGATAAACCGGAAAGGCTCTCCGCGATCAATTGAGCTGTCAAACTTCGCACCGTTCGTTAGAGTACCTGTATAATGAACAGTTATTATTTTTCCAGCTACTGCTTCTTCTCCTGTTCCTATTACTGTATCTGTTATTGTCATACCAGTTGTATTTACTGATGAAGGAGTTTCTTCTTCTACTATTGATAAATCGCTAAGTGATGCCGTATCACCCGCGCCATCACCCCTACCATTTGATATAAAACCAATTACACTCGCTGCCGCGAAAAAGAATAGTATGACAGCAAGTGATACAAACACAGCTGTCTTCTCATTATTGCCTAATTTCTTCATAGTAAATTATATAAAGTTAAGTTTAATATCTTTACATAATACCCTATTTTCAAAAAATAAAAAGGGGGGTGTGGAAAACCTGTCTGTCCTGCTTGCGCAGGTAGGACAGACAGGCTTGATATCTAATACATATATTGATATACTGGCTTTCACATATGAACACGATAATTGAATTACTTCCGTACGTCCAGATTGTTCTATCTATCATTCTCATAGGGGCAGTCATACTTCAGCAGACAGGGTCAAGCCTCGGTGGTGCTTTTGGCGGAGATAACTTCAGCGCTGGATTTCACAAAAGACGAGGTTTTGAAAAACTACTATTTAATGCGACAATCGTAATCGCTATACTTTTTGGAGTTACAGCATTTATAGCACTCATTATTTAATGAAAGAAAAATATCGTCAGATACTTAAAAAGAGCTTCTCAATACCAAGAGAAGAGTCAGTACAGAAAAATATAAAGACATTCTCGCCATCGGAGAAAATGCTGTTTTTCTTTTTGGTGGGAATCTTTGTCTTAAGCGCTCTCTTTATACTCTCAAATATTAATAAATTATTTCTTGTTGAAGTACCAGCACATGGCGGAAGCTTCGTGGAGGGAATAATCGGGTCGCCAAGATTCATTAACCCACTGCTTTCAAACTCAGACACTGACAGAGACCTAACAGCTCTTGTGTATTCAGGGCTTTTGAAAGCAACTCCGGAAGGCGAGCTTATTGAAGATTTAGCAGAAAGCTACACTATCTCAGAGGACGGTTTTATATATGATTTCACTCTAAAGAGTAATATATCCTTCCACGACGGAACGCCAGTAACTGCAGATGATGTGGTATTTACAGTTGGGAAGGCGCAAGATCCAAGGTTAAAAAGCACCAAACGCGCAAGCTGGGACGGTATTACTGTAGAGAAAGTAAGTGAAAGACAAATCCGCTTTATATTGAAACAACCGTACGGACCTTTTCTTGAAAACGCAACTTTAGGTATACTTCCAAAACATATTTGGGTAAAAGCAGGTACAGAACAATTTTCTTTCAGTAAGTTCAATAACGAACCAATCGGAAGTGGACCATATAAAATAAAAAAAATAAAATACAATTCCGGAGGAACACCAGAGTCTTATGAATTCGAGTCATTCGGTAAATATGCACTCGGAGAACCACCTATTTCAAATATTAAAATTATTTTTTATTCAAGTGAGAGCAATCTAATTGAAGGATATAAAAAAGGAGAAGTTGAAGGCATAAACAGCATCTCCCCTGATAAGCTCGGGGAGCTTGAAAAAATGGGTGTACGAATTGAAAGATCTCCTCTCCCAAGAATCTTTGCGGTATTCTTTAACCAAAACGAAGCGCAAGTCTTTGCAAATAAGGAAGTAAGGCGCGCACTTGATATGGCACTTGATAAGAAAAAAATTGTGCAAGAAGTTCTTGGCGGTTACGGCACGAATATTGACGGCCCAATACCACCAAGTGTGCTGAAGCAAAGCAAAGAAAAAATTCGCGGACAAAAAACGATTAATCCTGCTGATAGAAAAGATTTCGCAATAGAGATACTTGAAGACAACGGATGGGAATTTAATGAGGAATTGAAAGTATGGGAGAAAAAAACCAAAAAGGAAGAGAGTTATTTGCGCTTCTCGCTTTCAACATCAGACACTCCGGAATTGAAAGCTGCAGCGGAAATTATAGTAGAAGAGTGGAGAAATTTGGGAGCTGATGTTACCCTTAAAGTCTTTGAAGCGGGCGACCTTAATCAAAATATAATTCGTCCACGAAAATACGATGCACTGCTGTTTGGCGAGATAATAAGCCGTGAATTAGACCTTTTTGCATTTTGGCACTCCTCCCAAAGAAACGATCCGGGACTTAATATTGCTTTGTATGCAAATATCACAGCGGATAAACTGCTTGAAGAAGCTCGCACAGCGACCAATAGAAATGTTATGATTGATAATTATAGGAAGTTTGAAGATGAGGTTGATGCAGATGTACCTGCAGTGTTTGTATACTCACCAGATTTCATTTACATAACTCCCAAAAACATAAAATCACTTGAACTTGGAGCAGTAACAACTCCGAGTGAAAGATTTCTTAATATACATGAGTGGTACATAGAAACAGACAAAGTATGGAATTTTTTCGAAAACTAAAATTTAATAAACATGATACATAGAAATAATCCTGATAGAAGACAGGCTCCTAAAAGATATCCGTCATCAGACGCAAGCAGACCTGCCCGCACAAGCGGACGACACCCTTCACATGGAAGACCAAACGCACGCCCACATACGCCTGTCCGCGCAGGCGGGCCTGCGCGGACAGGCAGACGAACAGGCGCAAAGATGCGTATGTCAAGAAAAAACATGCCACGACTGACTCCCAAAAAGAAAGAGGATGTAATCCCTGCTTTAGGAGACAACATCCGCATAATCCCGCTTGGTGGAGTAGAGGAAGTTGGTAAGAATATGATAGTTGTTGAATATAAAGACGACATCGTTATTTTTGATATGGGATTTCAGTTCGTAACAGAAGAAGAAACTCCAGGAATTGATTATATTCTTCCTAATACTAAATATCTCGAACAATGGAAAGAAAAAATTCGCGGAGTTGTAATAACACATGGCCACTTAGATCATATCGGGGGAATACCGTATATAATGAATAGAATTGGAAATCCCAAAATCTACACACGCTCTCTTACAAAAATGATGATTGGGAAGAGACAGAGTGAGTTCCCTCACCTTCCAGAGCTTGATATAAGAGAAGTTGAGCCGGGAGATAATATCAAACTCGGAAATTTACCTATCAAATTTTATCCAATATCGCACTCAATCCCTGATGCTATGGCGGTTTCCTTGGAAACACCTTATGGAAATATTGTTATTACAGGAGATCTAAAGCTTGACCATATTGACAATGAACCCACTTCAGAAGAGAAAAAAGTATGGGGAGAAATTGGTAAGCACAGTAACCTTCTTCTCGTTTCTGATTCTACAAATGTTGAAAATCCAGGGTTCTCAATTACAGAAAAAAAGATACAGGAAAACTTAGAGGAAATAATAAAAAATGTTCCAGGGCGTCTCATTATAGGAACCTTCGCATCACAATTTGAGAGAATGATAAAAATAGTACAAATTGCAGAAAAGTACGGAAAGAAAGTTATTACAGAAGGACGAAGTATAAAAACAAATATAGAAATAGCCCAACTTGCAGAACTATTGAAACCAAAGAAAGGTACTATAATCCCCGCGCAAGACATCAGTAAGTATCCGCCAAACAAAATAGTGGTGCTTGCAACAGGAGCGCAAGGAGAAGAATTTGCGGCACTTATGCGCATTTCAACTAAACAGCACAAACATGTTGTTCTTAACGAAAGAGATACAATAGTACTCTCCTCTTCTATAGTCCCAGGCAACGAAGTGGCTGTTCGAAAATTAAAAGATAATCTTTACCGGTTTGGAGTTAAGATAATCCATTACAAAGTTTCCGATGTGCACTCCACAGGTCACGGTAATGCAGGAGAACTTACATGGGTCAATAAAACTGTTGGTGCAAAATTCTTCATTCCTGGATACGGATCATACTCTATGACTGCATTTCATGCACAAGTTATAAAAGATGCAAATATAATGAAAGCAGAGAATATAGTTATACCGAAAGGAAATGGTGCAGTAATAGAAATAGGAAATAAAGGAAAGACAATTAAAACACTGAAAGAGAAAGCGCCGTCTGGAATTACAATGGTTGATGGTCTTGCAATAGGAGACATCCAAGAAGTTGTAATACGCGACAGAAAGATGCTTGCTCAAGATGGAATGTTTGTTATCGTCGCAACTATAAACTTAAAAACGGGAAAACTGCGAAAGTCTCCTGATATAATCTCACGTGGATTTATTTATTTGAGAGAATCACAAGACCTTCTTCAGGAAACACGAGTGCTTATCAAAAAAACCGTTGAAGATACTGCATCTGCTGCACGACCTATAAATTTTGACAATATTAAAGCGCAGTTAACTGATTCAGTAAGTATGTTTCTGTTCCAGAAAACAAACAAAAGACCCCTTGTTATACCCGTATTATTGAGTATTTAAAAATGAACACCACACAGCTACAAAAAGTACAGAAAAAAAATATCTTTGGTGCAATATACACAGTGGGTTTTCTATCTGCTCTTCATGTATTTATGATTGTTTATATTAATTCAAGTTTTCTGAATCAATATATATCGGAAGAATTTGTTGGTTTACTTTACATCATAGGCTCAATAATGACTATAAGCGTATTGACTATCGTTCCTTACATCTTGAGAAATTTTGGAAATTATCTGACACTTGTTGTATTTACTTTATTTGAGATTTTAATTCTTCTTGGAATGACGTTCATTAAAGAACCAGCGATAATTATCCCACTTTTTGTTGCCCACTGGGTTATTTTCCAGATTATGTTTATCAACATTGATATATTCCTTGAAACCTATCAGAAAAAAGAATCCAGCACAGGAAATACGAGAGGGATTTTTCTTACAATAATAAATTCTTCTCTTATGTTGGCTATTGTTATTGTCGGTTTCGTTTTAACCGACAGTGACTTCTGGAAAATATATCTCATCTCGGCTGGAATACTTCTTCCTTTCCTTTTCGTTATATTTACTAAATTTAGAAAATTTAAAGATCCGGTATATGAAAACTTTAGAATCTGGAGAACATTTAAAAAATTCCGAACAGATAAGAATATCTCAAATATATTTATGGCGCAGTTTATCTTGAAATTCTTTTTCTCATGGATGGTTGTATATATGCCGATTTATCTTCACGATTATGTTGGTTTTGAATGGCAACAAATAGCTGTTATATTTTTTATAATGCTTTTGCCTTTTATTCTTTTTGAAATTCCCGCAGGAAAACTAGCGGATAAATGGATTGGTGAGAAAGAGCTTCTCTCGCTTGGTTTTATAATTATGGCGTTTTCAACTATGGTAATACCTTTTATCGCTATTGCATCTTTCGCGCTTTGGACCGGAATACTTTTTGTAACAAGAATAGGGGCAAGCTTGGTGGAAATCACAACGGAAAGTTATTTCTTTAAACATGTAAAGGGTGATGATGCAAATATTATAAGTTTCTTCAGGATGACTCGTCCTGTCGCCTACATCGCTGGTCCTCTTGTTGCTATTATTACACTTCAGTTTTTTTCGTTTCAATATATATTCTTAGTACTTGGAATAATAATGTTTCTTGGACTTAGATACTCTTTGGCGCTTAAGGATACGCTTTAGTATAGGTATAAGTATGGATATATATAAACTGTGGATTATTTGCTATTGTAGAAATTTTATTGTGCTAAAATTATATTAAGGGATGAGATTTAGACGAACATTCGTCGGTCGTATTTATTTAACAGTAATTTAATCATCTCGTTTAAAAAAATATGAAAATGGTTTTAAACATTGTCGGTATTATTGTTGCTTTGGCTGGAGTCATCGGATTCTTCAATAATCCTATAATTGGAATTCTTGAGACAAGTACGATCCAGAATATCGTTTACATAATTTTGGGTCTCTTGATACTTATGTCTGTAATGAAAGGTCAGGCGATGCTAACAAAGATTATCGGTATAGTCTTTGCAATCTTAGGAATCCTTGGATTTGTACTTTCAGGCAATACAGTTCTCGGTATTGTTGAGTCAACGACGAATGTGAATTCATTCAACCTAATAGTCGGTATCATAGTGCTCCTTATTGCATTTATGAACAAAGGTGGTTCAGGCCATTCAGCACCTCAAGGTGGTGGGATGGACAATCAACAAGCGCCTCCACAAAATCCACAAATGTAAATTTTATAACATTTGATCAAAATAAAAAACTTTCTAATTAATTAGGAAGTTTTTTATTTTGCTTTAGGCCAAATACTTACAGCTTTAGGATAAATCTTTGAAAGTACGTGTTCTTTGCATTCGTGCTTTCTTGCAGGGCAGATTTGTCTGCCATATTCAATTGCTCTGTATGTAAAATCCATCCACTGCCTCTTTGGAAGTATCTTTATCAAATCCTGTTCAATTTTATTCGGGTCACGACTGTCAGTTAGATCAAATTTCAGAGCAAAGCGTCTCACATGAGTGTCAACCGCTATCCCCTCCACTATCCCAAATGCATTTCCTAAAACTATATTCGCAGTTTTTCGAGCAACCCCAGGAAGTTCAGTGAGTTCTTCCATCTTATTAGGAACTCTCCCTTTATATTTTTTCTTTATAATCTTTGCAGATGCTAAGATGTTTTTTGCTTTGTTGTGATAAAATCCTGTTGATTTGATATCTTGCTCAAATTCTTTGATATTCACCTTTAGATAGTCGTCAAATTTCTTATATTTCTTAAAAAGCTTTTCTGTAACTTTATTCACCTGCTTGTCGGTTGACTGCGCTGAGAGAACCACAGCAACCAAAAGCTCCCAATTACTCCTATATTTCAGAGCGATTTTAACTCTTGGAAAGAGCTTTTTTAAGGCATTATTTAACTTTAAAATACGTTCTTTTCGCTCTCTTTCTTTCATACCCATATGATATACTAGAGGCAATCATGTCTCAAGATAAAGCAAAATTTGTACATCTTCACACTCACAGTCATTATTCTCTGCTAAATGCTTTACCTAAGATAAGTGAGCTTGTTGATGCCGCAGGGAAAGCTCAAATGTCCGCACTTGCGCTTACCGACAATGGTAATTTATATGGCGCAATTGAATTTTACAAAAAGTGCAAAGACGAGGATATAAAACCTATAATTGGCATTGATGCGTTTGTCGCAGTGCGCACGCGTTTTGATAAAGAAGCACAGATTGACAATAAGCGCGCGCGACTTGTACTTTTGGCGAAAAATGAAACTGGCTATAAAAATCTTCTGAAACTTGTCACTTACTCTCACCTTGAAGGATTCTATTACAAGCCACGCGTTGACAGAGAGCTTTTGGAGAAATATTCTGAAGGACTCATTGTAATTTTGCCTTCGTTCTCTGCTGAAACATCTTTAGCGTTAAAAAATAATTCGCCAGCTGGCGAAACAGGAAATGCAAAAGAAATATTAGAATGGTACAAGAACACATTCGGTAGCGATGATACATTTCTTGAGATTACATATCATCCTGAAATTGAAGGTCACGGTGAGCTTCAAAATAAAATAAAAAATCTTGGCAAAGATACCGACACCGAACTTGTCGCTGCTCACGATGTCTATTATATAAAACCAGAAGATAGGAAAACTCGCGAAACACTTATGAAAATCCAAACTAGTATAGATTTTGCTGAACAAGGAAACTTAAATGGTGACGAGGAGGATTTTTCATTCATCTCTGCCGAGAAGGCGGAAGAATATTTTAAAGATATGCCACAAGCACTTGAAAATACAATTAAGATTGCAAGTAAATGCAATCTTAAACTGGAACTTGGTAAATGGGTATTCCCCGATTTGAAACTTGAGAGCAGAAATTCATACGATGAAGAACTACACAAACTTGTTTACGCTGGAATAAAAAAACGCGCACTAAAAAAAACAAAAGAAGTTGAGAGTCGTATTGAATATGAACTTAAAATCATTAAAGACAAAGGATATTCTCCATACTTTCTTGTTGTTGGAGATTTATTGAAATTTGCTCATGAAAATAATATTCTAACGACAATCCGTGGCTCTGTTGCAGGCTCTATTGTCACTTATCTTGCAAACATTACAAATGTAAATCCAATAGAATACAAAATTCCGTTTGAAAGATTTTTAAATCCAGAACGCCCCTCTCCACCCGATATTGATATGGATTTTGCCGACAATAGAAGAGACGAGATAATCCAATATGCAAAAAGTAAATATGGTGAGGACAAAGTTGCACAGATTGGAACATTTGGAACAATGATGGCGCGTGGCGCAGTTAGAGACATTGCGCGCGCTCTAGGATACTCATACAACATAGGAGATAAAATCGCAAAACTTATTCCTTTTGGCTCGCAAGGTTTTCCGATGACAATAGAGCGCGCGCTTGATATAACACCAGAGTTGAAAACACTTTACGAAAAAGAAAAAGGTGCAAAAGAGATTATTGATATGGCAAAAAAGATTGAGGGTAATGCACGGCACATCTCTATACATGCCGCGGGAGTTGTAATCGCACCCATTGACTTGACATGCTTTGTCCCTCTACAGCTTGACCCAAAAGGAGGAAAAGTTATAACTCAGTATGATATGCACTCAGTTGAGGATGCTGGACTTTTGAAATTTGATTTTCTCGGACTTAAAAATCTTGCTGTACTTGCAGACGTTGTTAAACGCGCAAAGAAATTTCATAATGTAGATATAGATATTGAAAATGTCCCGCTAGATGATAAAAAAACATTTGAAATGCTCGCGCGTGGCGAGACAATGGGAATTTTTCAATTAAACGGAGCTGGTATGACAAGATATCTCAAAGACCTGAAGCCAACAACCATACACGACATCAACGCCATGGTATCTCTTTATCGTCCTGGACCTATGGAGTCAATTCCCTCTTATATTGAAAGAAAACATAATGCAAAACTCATAACATATCTTGACCCAAGAATGGAAGATATTCTTGACCATTCATATGGAGTCATAACATATCAGGATGATGTGCTTCTGATTGCAATAAAGCTCGGTGGCTACTCATGGCTTGAAGCAGATAAACTACGAAAAGCAATGGGCAAAAAAATTCCAGAAGTTATGGCGGCCGAAAAAGAAAAGCTTATTCAAGGATTTATTGATAACGGTACTACGAAAGAAAAAGCGGAGAAATTATGGAAATTGATTGAACCATTTGCCGCATATGGCTTTAATAAAGCCCACGCTGCAAGTTATGGGAAAGTCGCATATCAAACTGCTTACATGAAAGCCAACTTCCCAGTGGAATATATGGCGGCTGTTTTAACTGCGGATTCCGGCGATGTTGATAAAATATCTGAGAGTATTATAGAGCTAAAGAGAATGGATATCCCTGTTCTACCACCGAATATAAATGAGAGTTTTGGGGACTTCACTGTCGTGGAGAATAGTATTCGTTTTGGACTTCATTCTATTAAAAATTTTGGCGAAGGAATTGGAGATTACATAATTAACGAAAGAGAACATCCGCCAGCTGGCGGAGGAAAGTTTAAATCGCTTGCTGATTTTCTTGAGAGAATACAGGATAAAAATTTAAACAAAAAATCACTTGAAGCGCTTATAAAATCAGGCGCATTTGATGAATTTGGAGAACGAGGAGTACAACTTTCAAATCTTGAACACTTGCTGGAGTATAGTAAGGAGCATTCTTCTGCACCTGAAAATCAAGATTCTCTTTTTGGAGGTATGCTAAAAGAAAGTGGCGCATCAAAATTGATTCTGGAAAAAGGAGAACCTGCAAGCCAGACAGATAAATTGTTTTGGGAGAAAGAACTTTTAGGACTTTATATCTCTGGACATCCGCTTGATAAACACAAAGATAAATTTAAAAATAAATATAAAGAAATAAAAGAAACTAAAGAAACAATGAAAAATGGTATGACAGTTGTCATCTCTGGAATTGTTGAAGAGGTAAAGCCAATCCTCACAAAAAGAGGAGACCAGATGGCGTTTGTACGAATTGCTGACTTTAGTGACAATGTTGAAACAGTGTTTTTTCCTGAAGTATTCGCAAAATTTAAATCGCTTGTGGAGCAAGAAAAATGCGTCGCCATAAAGGGACGAATCTCTGACAGAAACGGCGGGATAAGTATCATAGCAGAAGCAGTGAAAGAATTATAAAATGTGATATTATTACACTATGAAATCAGGGAAATCAGATTCTAAATTAGAAAATATTCGGCATTCGCTGGCACATCTGCTCGCTATGGCAATACTTGAAGAAGATAAGGATGCAAAGCTTGCAATAGGCCCGACAATAGAAAACGGATTTTATTACGACTTTGAACTCTCTCAAGCAATTGGTATAGAAGACTTGCCAAAACTTGAGAAGAAAATAAAGCATTATATAAAGCAAAACCTTGAGTTTAAACATCTTGAAAATGCTGACATCAAGAATCAGCCGTATAAAGATGAATTAATAGATGAGCTGGCGAAAAAAGGAGAAAAATTAAGCTTCTTCCAATCGGGAGATTTTATTGACCTTTGCGAAGGCGGGCACGTAAAATCTACAAATGAAATTGATGCAAAAGCATTCAAACTTACTAAAATCGCTGGCGCATATTGGAAGGGAGATGAGAAAAATAAAATGCTCACTCGCATCTACGGTGTAGCGTTTGAAAATAAAAAAGAACTTGATGAATATCTTAAGATGCAAGAGGAAGCAGAAAAGAGAGACCACAGAAAACTCGGAAAGGAAATGGGGCTCTTTACATTCTCCCCTCTTGTCGGCACTGGACTTCCGCTTTTTATGCCCAAAGGTGTTGTAATACGAACAGAACTTTATAATGAACTTCTTAAAATAAGTAAAAAATACGATGTACAGCAAGTTGAGGTTCCTCACATTGCCAAAAAAAGACTTTATGATGTATCTGGACATTCTGAGAAATTCGGCGAAGAGCTTTTGAAAGTCGTCGGGCATTATGATGAATTTGTAATGAAGCCAGTTAATTGTCCGCACACTACGCAAATTTACGCAGCAGAGCCGAGAAGTTATCGTGATTTGCCACTTAGGTATGTGGAATCAACAATGATGTATAGAGATGAGAAACCCGGCGAACTTGGCGGTCTTACACGCGTGCGAGCTATTACAGTTGATGACGGACACATCTTCTGCACAACTGATCAGATAAAAAATGAAGTAAAAAACATAGCAAGTATTATAGAAGAGTTTTACAGTGGACTTGGTATGTATGGAGAACATTCTGTAGCGCTTTCTGTGAGAGACCCTAATAATTTTGATAAATATATTGGTGAAGAGAAGGACTGGGATAAAGCAGAAAAGATGCTTAAAGAACTCTCTGATGATTTGAATCTAAAAGCAAAAAGAGTAGAGGGAGAAGCAGCGCTTTATGGCCCTAAGCTTGATTATGTATTTAAAGACTCTCTTGGTAGAGAGTGGCAACTTGCAACAATTCAGATTGATTTTTCAATGCCAAAGAGATTTGAGCTTACGTATAAAAATAAAGATGGTAAAGACGAAACGCCTGCTATGATACACAGAGCGATCTTAGGATCGTATGAAAGGTTTATGGCAATATTGATAGAGCATTTTGCGGGAGCATTTCCTCTTTGGCTCTCCCCTGTTCAGGTCAAAGTCCTTCCTATTGGAGAGGCGCATCAGAAATTTGGGGGAGAAGTGTTTGAAAAATTAAAAGAAAATGATATTCGCACAGAATTTGATGATAGTAATGAAACACTCGGCAAGAAAATTCGCCAAGGAAAAATGGAGAAAGTCCCTTACATGCTTGTAATCGGCGACAAGGAAGTTGAAGAGAGAAAAGTAACAATAGAAAACAGAGACAAAGGAAATCAAGGTACTCTAGAGATTGATGAGCTTATAGTAAAACTCAAAAATGAAATAACAAAAAAATCCTAATGAGTTATATCAGTGTTCCTTTTACAAAAAGCCCATTTATTATCACAAACTCTCTCAAAACATCTTGATTTGCAACTATTCGTATAATAACATCTAAGAAAATGACAAGAAGAGGGACACCAACAACAACAAGTGCTGTTACGAGAATTTTTCTGTCCTGTTCCCATTTATAGCTATCATCGTTCCATAAGTTATTTAGGAAGAAAATCGCATATAAACTGATTGAAAACGGTATAACTAAAGTTATTATAAAGGCAACTCCCCAAAATAAATAACTAAGCCCTAAAAGAGAAACCGAGTTCTTAAGCGTATATGCCAAAAATCTATACGCAATTAAGACATGCCCTGAATAAAATACTGTGAAATATAGGAAAAACAGCAAATATAAAATCGTGAGGAATGAATACCACACCGGCGCAAAGTAGAACGATATTAGTCGTTTTAAATAAGGTTGTTTTTGTTCTTTTTCTTCTGTCATAATTAAACGTCTAGATTAGCTAATTTCGCATTTGACTGGATAAAAGACTTTCTAGATGTTACATCAGTACCCATAAGTGTGTCAAATACTTTATCAGCTTCTCTGGCATCCTCTATTGTCACCTGCTTCAGAACTCTTTTTTCAGGATCCATAGTTGTCTCCCAAAGTTCTTCTGGATTCATCTCTCCAAGACCTTTGTATCGTTGGATTGAAATTTTTGGTGTCTTTTTAGTTTCTGTTGTCTCTTCTTTTTCTTCAGTATCCTCAACTTGCTCGCTTTCTTCCTCTACTTCTTCTATCTTTTCCGCGTCTTTCCCAAGTATTTTTATTTTTTCATTTTCTGTGTATGCATAAATTATTTCTTTTCCTTTTTTTATTTTATAAAGTGGCGGTTGCGCAATATAAAGATACCCTGTTTCAATAATTGGTTTGAAGTGTCTATAGAAAAGTGTCAAAAGAAGTGTCCTTATGTGTGCACCATCAACATCGGCATCGGTTGCGATAATTATCTTGTGATAACGAATCTTTGAAATATCAAACACATCCCCAATTGCAGTTCCCATTGCTACAATAAGCGCTTTGATTTCTGCAGATGCAAGCATTTTATCAAGTCGCGCCCGTTCTACATTAAGGATTTTACCGCGAAGCGGAAGTATCGCCTGTGTCCGTCTGTCTCTTCCCTGTTTGCTGGAACCGCCAGCGGAATCCCCCTCTACGATAAATATTTCTGATTCTTCCGCATTCCTACTCTGACAATCAGCAAGCTTGCCAGGAAGCGTCATCCCTTCAAGCGCACCTTTGCGAAGGACGCTGTCTTTTGCAGCTTTTGCGGCTTTTCTTGCTTTAAGAGCGAGAGTAACCTTCCCTATCATAGATTTGGCGTCATCTGGATGCTCCTCCAAAAAGGCGCCAAAACTCTCTGCAAATACAGCATCCACTGCCCCACGCGCCTCCACACTTCCAAGTTTACCTTTTGTCTGCCCTTCAAACTGAATCTCCTGCATCTTTATAGAAACAACTGCTGTAATCCCTTCTAGCACATCATCTCCTGTAAAATTATCCTCTGCGCCTTTTATGAGATTATTTTTACGAGCGTAATTATTTATAGTTCTAGTTAAGGCAGTTTTGAAACCAGTTATATGCATTCCTCCTTCTGCATTATAAGTATTGTTTGCAAAAGCAGATATTCGCGCTGATATGTCATCAACATATTGAAGAGAGATTTCTACATCAACACCATCTTCCTCCTTTTCTACATAAAAAATATTCTTATGAATCGGTTTCTGATGCTGATTATAAAATTTAACAAGCGAAAGTAGTCCACCTTCAAAATAAAATGACATTGTTGGAACATCAAGCGCAAGTTCCTTGAGATAAAATTTACTTTCATCAATTTTCTCTTCTGTCTCTCTTGCATCAATAATTGTGATTCGCATCCCCTTTACCAAGTATGCCTGCTGACGAAGATGCGCAGTGATTTTACCCCAATCATATTTGATTTCTTTGAAAACACTAGGGTCTGCTTCAAAAGTTATGATGGTTCCTGTTTGTTTTGATGTCCCCGCCTTTTTAACACCTGCTTTCTTTTTACCTTGTTTGTATTCCTGCACATATGCACCTTCGTCACGATGAACTTCAGCTTTTGCATAAATTGAAAGCGCATTGACAACAGACACACCAACTCCGTGAAGACCACCAGAAACTTTGTACCCCTCACCTCCGAATTTACCTCCGGCATGAAGTGTCGTCATAATTGTTTCAAGCGCAGATACCTTTGTCTGCTTGTGCTTGTCTACTGGAATACCACGTCCGTTATCTACGACTCTTACTCTGTTATTTGGCAAAAGGGCAACTTCTACATTATCTGCAAATCCACCCATCGCTTCATCACGAGCATTGTCAAAAACCTCCCATATGAGATGGTGAAGTCCTTCAACACCAGTAGTGCCGATATACATCCCAGGACGCTTTCTGACGGGTTCTAGGCCCTCTAGAACGGTAATATCCTCGGCATTGTAGTGATGTCCCTTTGAAGACTGTTTAACTTCTTTTTTAGCCTCTTTTTTAGCCATAAAATGACGAGCTTTACACCCTCTTAATACCAAAATTATAGCAAAAAATCCCTTAAAATTCAAGGGATTTTCCAAATTTTGTGGATATTATCTAACCTGCCAATTGCCCTCTTTTTCAAGAGTTTTTGTGACCTCGTCCATGACTTTATTTACCTCATCATCAGAGAGTGTCATATCTAGCGACTGGAATACTAAATTAAACGCATAAGATATCCTATCGTCTTTTTCGAACTCATCAAATAGTTTTGTATTTACAAGAAGTTCTCCGGCTTCTTTTTTAATTATATTTAATACATCATCACTAGATTTTTCTTTCGGTACCCAAACTGCAATATCTCTAAGTACAAATGGATATGCAGATATTGAACTGAACATTACATTTTTTGCTTTTTCTAATTGCTCATATGAACTTGGTGGTTCAGGAAGTTTCTCTAAAAGCTCATCAAAATTAGTTTCAAAAATGTTTAGGTCTTTTTTACCTTCAACTTTAACACTTAAAGTTTCTGATAATTTATTTACAACTTCTTCTACTTTTCCTAAACCACCTGAATGCACTATTCCTAAAGATGTATGCTCTTCATCTTTAGTAAATACATTTCCTATTTCAAATATCTTTATTTTGTCTCCTTCTAATAACGGCAGATTTTTAATATTTCGCTGTTCTGCAGAATTCAAACCATAAAAAAGATCCTTCCTTAAAAAGTTCTTATCAGCTGCAAATGGTTTTATCATCTCCACTTCCCCACTATTTCTAAAAGTATATGTGTAGATTTCAGAAAATCCCTCTTCTATCAAAAAATTCTTGATTTTGTTTGTATAATAAAATTTCTTATTTATCTTTGGCGTTGTATCTCCCTTATCTGGCAAAACTGCTTCAATATCTTCATATCCATAGATTCTTCCAACTTCCTCTACTATGTCTGCTTTTACTTTTAGGTCCGTACGGTTGGATGGAACTGCTACATTAAATTCCTCTTCCTTTACTTCATACTCAAATCCCAACCGCTTAAATATACTTTCAATCTCTTTTGCAGGTATTTGAGAGCCCAAAAGCTTATTTATTTCTTCTGCTGAAACACTTATCTTCAAAGTACTTTCTTTCTTTGGAAGCTCTTTCTTAAGCGGGATATCTAAGATCGCAGAAATCTCATTTGCAACACCATTCTCATCTGATGAATCTCCTTGACGATTAGGAAGCACATCGATATCAAAGATACTATCTCCATCTTTTTCTTCAACATTCTCAACTTCATATGAGTGAAAAGTCAAAAGTTCGACAATTTTACTCGGCTCCGGTAACTTATCACTAAAATATTTTTGTAGTTTTTTGTAGCTTACTTCCATATTTAAAACTGATTTACAAATCTTAAATCCCCCTGATAAAGCAATCTTACATCGTCAATCCCATACTTAAGCATTCCAAGACGATCGATGCCAACGCCGAACGCAAACCCCTGATATTTTTTTGAATCAATCCCAACTCCGTCCAAAACATTTGGATGAACCATACCCGCCCCAAGCACTTCTATCCAGCCTGTGTTCTTGCAGATTGAACATCCTTTACCTTCGCATTTGAAACACGACATATCCACTTCAATACCTGGTTCAACAAATGGAAAATAGCTTGGTCTAAATCGTATATCTATATCTTTATTAAAAAATTTCTCAAGAAAAATTTTTATAACCCCTTTTAGAGTTCCAAGTGTGGTGGTCTCGTCAACCATAAATGCTTCCACCTGATAAAACTGCGCCTCGTGCGTTGAATCAGTAGCTTCATTACGAAAAACCTTACCCGGAGCAATAATCCTTAAAGGTGGTTTATTGTTCTGCATATAGCGAATCTGTACATTGGAGGTATGAGTACGCATTACAGTACTCTTTTTATCTTTTACCCAAAAAGTATCTTGCATACCTCTTGCTGGGTGGTTTTCAGGTATATTTAAAGCATCAAAGTTATAGTGTTCAGACTCCATTTCAGTGCCATCGGCAATCTCAAAACCCATATCAAAGAAAATAGAGTTTATCTCATTTATCATCTGTGTCATCGGATGTAGATGTCCTTTTATCTGTTTGTTCATTTATATTATATTAGCTTAAAAATACACAAAAAAACAGGGGCTAAGCAGACCCCTGTTCTACACATTCTGTACATACTTTTTTTTCAAAAGAATAATCTCCCATCTTTTCACTACCAGGTACACCTTTCAAAAATGGCTCAATATACTTTTGAATAAAATCTTTCCCGACCTCTCTCCAATTCATCCATCTAGCTGGTATAATTCGTTTGCGGCATTCAGGACATACTTTTATTGATTCCAAAACAAACTCTCCTTTCTCTAATTTGTGAAACGAAACTTTTTATAATTAAACTCTCTAATTAATATCAAATTCATTGGCTACTGTCAATTATTTAGCTATCTGAAGTGCCTCTTCAAACTTCACAGAAAGGAGTTTGGAGATGCCATCTGCCCCCATTGTGACACCATAGAGTATGCCAGCTCTACCCATAGTCTCGCGATTGTGCGTTATTAATATAAGTTGTGAGTATTTAGAGAGAGTCTCTATCATATCACCATAGCGTTTTGAGTTCGCCTCATCAAGCGCAGCATCTGTCTCGTCAAGCACCAAAAACGGCGGGGGGTTCACCTGCGACATTGCAAACAAAAGTGCGATGGATGTCAAAGCTCGCTCCCCTCCAGAGAGCATCACGAGTCCTTTGATTCTTTTGTGAGGCAAGCTCACAGAGATATCAATTCCCTCTTCTCCTTCCTCCTCTCCCATATCAAGCTCTCCTTCTATAACAGTAAGATCTGTATCTAGCTTCTTTCTCTTTTTTTCTTTTATTACAGAGAGAGATGCGTCTCCACCGCCAAACATAAGTGAGAAGAAGTTTTGGAATTCTCTATTTATTTTCTCTATCCCACTTTTAAACTGCGTGCTTAGTTTTTCTTCTAAATCCTTTATCAAATCTTTGAGAGACTCCGCAGATTTTTCCAAGTCCGCAATCTCACACCCCAAGAATTCGTCCCGTTCTGCCGCTTCTTTATATTCTTTCATTGTTTCCTCACCAGAGCCACCACCAAATTCTTCAAGTCGTATTTTAATTTTCTCAATCTTTCGTCTTCGCTCTTCCTGTATACTTCTTTCTTCGTTTGCAATTTCTTCAGTGTCTACACCTAAGTCATGGTTTTCATAATCAAGGACCGCTCTCCCTACAAGTATGGCGACTTCTTGAAGCTCTCTTTCAAAATCCTCTTTCGCATGGGAAATCGCACTCTCTGTACTCTCAATCTTCCCTAAGACCCCCCTCAATTCACTCTGGCGTGACATTATTGCGAAAACCTCTCTCTCCGCATCTCTGCTGTCATCTTTGTCTTTCTCTATCTCCTTTTTTAAAGCAGAATATTTTTTGTTATATGAAGATTCGTTTTGGGATATATCTGATAATTTCTCGTCCAGTTCACTTTTTTTGCTTTTCAAGTTTTTAAGTTCGTTTTCATCTACTCGAGTGTCCTTTTCTCTTGAAAATGTTGTTGAAATAAAATCTTTTATTATAGAACCAACTCTCTCAAGTGTACTCTTCACTTCACTTAAATCATCCTGTTCTTTCGCTTCATCAATCTGGTTATATACTTTCTGCGCAATTTCATTTAGTTCATTGAAATTTACTGTACGATTTTCAAGTTCTTTTTGTTCTCTTTTCTCTTTCTCAATTCTTCTTTCCTCATATGCAATCTGCCCTTCAATACGCCCTAAATCACGCATAACTGCATCTTTTTCAGAGCGAATACTGGTCAAGCCTTTCTCAATTTCAATCAATTCTTCACTTTTCTCATCGCTTTTTTCGGATTTTAATAGAATCTCTTTTGCTTTCTGGAGTTTATTTTCAAGAATATTAAGTTCTTCTTGGGGAGTATGTCTTTCTTTTTTTATTTTGTTTTCATTATACGAAATATACTCTGACTCTCTTTTTAGATACTCAAGTGAAAGCTCTTTGAGTTCGTCTCGCATTGCGATTGATTTTTCAATCTTATCAACTTGTTTTTTCAGAAACTTAATATGCGGCGCAATCTCTTTTCGTAAGGACTCAACTTGCGCAATATTCTCTTCTGTCTTTTCAAGCTTTCGCGCACTTTCTTGTTTTTTATATTGAAATACTTTAAGTCCTAACGCATCTTCTATCATCTCTTTTCTCTCTTTTATGTTTGCATTTAGAATCCTGTCCGCCTCGCCTTGTGAAATGATGTGATGCCCTGATGAGCCGATGTTTGCACTTGCCAGAAGTTCTGCAATGTCGCGAAGACGGACTTGTGAGCTGTTTATAAAATACTGGTTAATGCCGTCGCGATGAACGGAGCGTTCAACTACAACTTCATCAAAATCAATATCTAAAAACTTTTTAGAGTTATCAAAAACAACCTTAACAGATGCCCTGTTTGATCTCGGTATTGCCTTTGAGCCGTTAAATATAAGATCTTCTCCGCGCTTGCCGCGAAGAGATTTGATTGACTGTTCGCCAAGCGCAAAACTAAAAGCCTCGGCAACATTTGATTTACCCGAGCCGTTTGGCCCTACAATGCCTGAGATATCTGATGTAAAATCAAAGATACTTTTTTTAGCAAATGATTTGAAACCAGAAAGTTCTAAGGATTTGAGATACATTTAGTTATTATACAATTTTATAAAAATAAAAAAACCGTCATGGATTCTTGTATATTACAGGAGTATTGACATATATAATTATATATGTCAGACTACAGATATAATTGTATTATTGAAAATTGAATAGAAAATATTCTAATTTTTTAAGAGAAAGGTAGGTATATTTTGAACAATGCAGAAACTCTAACAAATATAGGAAGAGATTATGCGGTATTTGGAATAATTTCAGATTATCAAGATGGTAAAATCCCCCTTATTCAAGAAAAAGAAGAGTCCGAGAAAAAACTTTGGAAGTTGCCTGGTGGAAGACCAAAAGCAATGGACAATCATTCTCCGGAGAGAACAGTTATGAGAGAAATTTCCGATGAAGTAGATGTAATTATTTATGAACCAACTGAGAAAGATGTATTATTTATAAAACATCTCGACAGTCATGATTTTGTTGTATTTAAAGCAGATTATTATAGTGGTGCATTAAAACCAAAAAAAGAAATTGAGAGGGTTGAAACCTTTTCTCCTGATGAAATAAAAAAGATGATTGCAAAACGAGATATTGTTCAAAATCATGCAGAAGGGTTGACGGAATACTTTGTCGACTTTGGCGACAAGCCATAACGAGCCTATTGACGGGAGGAACTGAATCAGTTCCTCCTTTTTTATTATATTGGCTCAATCCATTTTAATACCTCGCGCCAAATGGTTTTTAACTCCAATTTCTTGCTTCAAGTGCTTTTTGTGCCGCTTCCTGCTCTGCTTCCTGCTTTGATTTACCTTCACCTTTCGCAATCTCCATATCACTAAGATATACTCCGACGATGAAATTCTTCTCATGGTCAGGACCTATTTCCTGAACAGTTTTATATTGAGGTGTAGTATTCTCCTTCTCTTGCGCAATCTCCTGAAGACGACTCTTAGCATCCTGCCAAAGACCCTTCTCTACTATCTCATCTGTTAGAGGAAAAAGATTTTGGGCAATGAAATCTTTGGCCTGTTCATATCCTTGATCAAGATAAAGCGCACCAACAAATGACTCAAAAGTGTTAGCTAAGATGTACTGCCTTGCTCGTCCTGTATCTTTCGCCTCCCCTTTTGAGAGAAGAAGGTAGTCATTCATAGAAAGCTCTGTCGCAACGGCAGATAAGGTGGAGGTGTTCACAAGCGCGGCTCTGTATGAAGTTAAGTCTCCTTCCGGTTTTTTAGGATATTTGCTGTAGAGATACTCCGTAACTACAAGTTCAAGCACTGCATCTCCCAAGAACTCAAGCCGTTCGTTGTGGTCCATTTTAAGTCCCTTGTTTTCGTTTAAGTATGAACGATGAAGAAACGCCTGCTTCAGCAAGTTTTTGTCTTTAAAAGTGATACCTGTTTTGTTTTCAAATTGTGGAAAATCCATAATTTATTTCTTTAGTAGTATATTAATCGCCTTTGTCACGATAGGAAGTATATCATCATAAAAATTTAGGTCTACAATGTCTCCAAGTTTGAACCATTTTGCGTCATCAAGCCCGCCTTTATTTTCCAGTTTCAAATCCTCAAATTTTGACTCTGCCAAAAAGTATGTAACTTGTTTTCTTATCTTACCCTCTTCTGGATCAGAAGCCACATATTCATTTTCTCCAAGTTTTTCTTTTATTTTTACACTAATTCCAAGCTCTTCTTTTATCTTCCGCATCGTCCCCTTTTCTTTATCTTCTTTTTCTTTTATCCCTCCCTTTGAGAGCGTCCAACGCCCAAACACATCGTGGACAAGTGCAAGGTATATATCTTTTTTATCTTTTGCATATATGACACATCCACCAAGTCGTTTGATAGGCATCTTTTCATATGGAGTATCCTCAATTGGTTTCTTCGTCTTCTTTTTTGAAACCTCGTCTTTGCCGGGTTCGCCTATTTCTTTGTACACTGCTCCTAGCACTCCGTTTATAAACCTACCACTTGATTCCCCGCCAAATGTCTTTGCAAGCTCAATCGCTTCATTTATAGCAACTTTCGCAGGAACTTCTTTTCTATCGGCAAACAAAAGCTCATAAAGACCTATTCGGAGTATATTTCTGTCAACAACTGATATTTTGTCAATCGGCCATTCAGGAGCAGCTTTTTCTATAATTTTATCAATATCCTTCTGTTTTTTAATAAGATTATCTAAAAGCTCTTTTACAAATGAAAAATCTCCCATACCGGGAGCAAATTCTTTAGCGACTCTAGTGAGAGTCGCCTCAGTCTCTTTTATTTTTTTTCCTACACCAATAAGCCCGTTGAAATCTAATTCAAATAGTGTCTGAAGAACTATTGATCTTGAAAGGTGCCTATTGGACATTATTTATCCTTTATACCATCAGATATCAATAAGATAAAGACCTTATTGTAGATAACTTTTTATTTCTTTGACAATTCTGCTGCATCAAGTGGTTTGTCTTCCACTACTTCCGGCTCCTCCGTTGCCTCTTCGGTTCTGTCTTTGTTTTTTGCTTTTTCTTTTGCATGTTTTTTCTCAAGTTTTGCCGCCATATCAATAACAACTCTGCCTCTATATCTTCCGCATGCATTACATACAGTATGCCTCTTTGTAGGCGCCTTGCAGTCAGGACACGTCGAGAGTCGCGGCTCTTTGAGCGCGTGGTGTGAGCGTCTATTTCCCGTGTGCCCGCTTGTATGTCTCATTCGTACTGACATAGAGAATAATGTATCAAATTATTGCTTTTTTAGCAAATTAACAAAGCTTCTCCTGTGAATATCACAAATTCCATGTTTTTTGATTTTTTTGTAATGCTCTTTTGTGCCGTATCCTTTATGCTTTTCAAAATTATATTTTGGGTATTTTTTAGAGAAATTTATCATTTTTTTATCTCTCTCAACTTTAGCAGCAATTGAAGCAAGTGAGATTACAAGCTCTTTCTCGTCTCCTTTTATTATCGTTTTTTGATTTTTAAATTCCTTTGGCGCTTTAAGTGTGCCATCTAGAAGTACCTTACATTTGTTGGGAGCAACTTCAAATTTCTTCAGAGCTCTATTCATTGCTTTCTTTATAGCACTCACGATGCCAAATTTATCAATCTGTCCTGCGTCTGTAAAACATACGATATATCGTATGTTCTTGTTTTCTTTTATTTTCTCAAACCATTTTTCTCGCCCAATTTTTGTAAGCTGTTTTGAATCTCGAACACTACTGAAAAGTTTTTTGTTAAAATTTGCGGACATAAGAACAACACCAACGGCAACAGGCCCTGCAAGAGGGCCCCTACCTGCTTCGTCTATGCCGATTGTGTATTTATACATCTTTCTCATACCCTGCCACGATGGCGCGTTGCTTGAATTATCCTGTCTACTCCAAGTGCAAATGCAGTGTCACGAAGTGGAATGTTTTTTTCTTTTGACATTTTCCAAATATCTGTAAACGCCTTTATCATAATCGGCTTTAGTTTCTTCTGCACCTCTTCTTCGCTCCAGTAAAAACCATTTCTGTTCTGTGTCCACTCAAAATATGATGCCGTTACTCCTCCTGCATTTGCAAGAATATCGGGAATTATTGTAATACCTTTTTCTTTGAGAATTTCATCTGCCTCTGGTGTTGTAGGGCCGTTTGCAAGCTCAAGAATAACTTTTGCTTTTACATCTTTTGCATTATCTTTGTGTATCTGTTCATCAAGCGCTGCTGGTATAAGAATGTCACATTCACACGTTATGACATCTTCATTTTTTATTATTTTTGCTCCATCGCGTTCAAGTTTTTCCAAATCACAAACTGTACCCTCACAGTACATATGCGTAAGATCGTCCTTTTCATGCTTTACCTTGACTGCATGCTCGGGATCAATACCATTACTACTATACACACCACCTTTACTATCAGCCACAGCGACTATAGTGTAACCCATATAGTGAAGTATTTTTGCAATATTGCTTCCCGCATTTCCAAATCCTTGCACAGCAACGGTCAAATCTTTCTTCTTTGGATGAATAGTGTCTATGAATTCCTGAAGTACGTATGCTCCACCCTGCGCTGTGGCATTTTCTCTTCCTAAGCTTCCACCGAGTTCTATTGGCTTACCTGTTATCACTCCTGGTTCGCTTTTATTCACTATTTTTTCATATTCGTCCAACATAATAGCCATAACACTCGAATTTGTATATACATCTGGTGCTGGAATATCTTTATCCACCCCTATGTCATCTGCAAAAGCATTTGCAAATGCACGCGAGACTTTTTCAATATCTCTTTTACTCATATGTTTTGGATTAAACTGCACGCCACCTTTTGCTCCACCAAATGGTATGTCTGCTACAGCACATTTAATAGCCATAACAGCAGCGAGTGCTTTTACTTCATTTATATCTGCGTCCTGATGGAAACGAATACCTCCTTTATATGGTCCGCGTGCATTGTTAAACTGCACACGATATGCATTAAGTTCTTTACTTCCTTCTTCTTCAAGCTCTACTTTAATTTTTTTCTCTATTATATTTTCTGGTTCACGCAAAATATTTGACTCTTCTTTTGAAAGTCCTAGCACAGAAACTGCTTTTTCTAAGTTTAATAGATAATTTTGAAATGGTGTATTCTTCATCTTTTTATCGCTTTGCAAGTATGCTTTTTTTGTAAATATCCAAATGATCAAGGGCAATGCCAGTGCCTTTGGCAACGCAAAACGCCGCCTCATCTGCCAAAACCGCTTTTACCCCTGTTCTCTTAAATACAAGGTCTGGGAAATTACGAAGTTGTGACGTACCGCCCGTTGTTATAATCCCGCGGTCTATGATATCCGCTGAAAGCTCTGGTGGGGTTTCTTGAAGAACCGTCTTAATAGCTTTTATCATCTCTCGCAGTTCCCGCCCGATTGCTTTTACAACTTCATTTGTCTTGACCTCAGCAGAGCGTGGAAGTCCTGTCAAGAAATCTCTGCCTTTAATAATCATCGTCATATCTTCGTCCACTATTACCGCCGAGCCAATCCTAATTTTAATATCCTCCGATGTCTTGTCTCCAATTGCTAAGTTAAAAGTTCTTTTTATGTAATCTGCAATTGCTCTATCTATCCTGTTGCCCGCGCATTTTACTGAAGTTGATGCGACAATCCCGCCGAGAGAAATCACTGCAACATCAATGGTCCCACCTCCACTATCAACTATCATATGTCCACGCGCTTCGTGTATCGGAATACCAGCGCCGATGGCAGCAAGTATCGGCTCTTTAACTACATAAACGCTTTTTGCTCCGGCTTTCATCGTCGCCTCAATAACCGCACGCTTCTCAGTTGAGGTAACTCCAGCTGGAACAGAGACCATAACTTCTGGCTTGAAAAAATTCCATTTGCCGAGCGCTTTTCTCATATAGTAGCGAAGCATCGCCTCTGTCACTCTGTAGTCAGCGATAACTCCATCTTTCATCGGACGATATGCGATTATACTCTCGGGAGTTCTTCCTATCATTTCTTTCGCGTCATTCCCAACTGCCAAGATTTTATTGTCTTGTTCAGACACTGCAACTACAGAAGGTTCGTTTAGAACTACTCCTTTGCCGGGCATATATACAAGTGTATATGTAGTACCCAGATCTATCCCTAATTTTGGATTGAAAAATGACATTTTAATTTATTGATTTACTCTTTTTATATCTACTCCTATGTCCCTCAATCTCTCTTCAATCTTTTCATATCCTCGGTCAATGTAGTGTACATTATTCACTACTGAGTCCCCTTTTGCAATGATTGCCGCAATCACATATGCAAGCCCTGCCCGCAGATCTGGACCCTCAAGTTCTTTCCCGCGTAGCACTGTCGGGCCTTTAACTGTAACTTGATGGGGATTCCACATGGTTATGTCAGCGCCCATTTTTATAAGATCATTAGTATGATTAAGCCGACCTTCAAAAATCGTCTCGTGTACTTTACTTTCACCTGTTGTCTGTGTCAAAAATACACACATCGGCGCCTGAAGATCTGTAGCAAATCCCGGATATTCATGTGTTCGTACTTCTATACTATTTAAAACATTGTTTTTAACTTTAGCGTTTCTTTTTATATGAATTTTATTTTTCTGTGTGTTTATAGAAATACCAGATTGCCTTAACAGTTCAATTAAAGAATCTATATGCTCCGGAATGCAGTTTGTAATTTCTAAATTATCCGCCGACAATGCTCCCAGTATAAGAAAACTTCCGGTTTCAATCCTGTCTGGTAATGTCTTGTAAACTTTTCCTTTTGTTGACAAGAGTCCTCCTCCTGTAATTTCAATGATTGGGGTTCCTGCACCTTTTATTTTTGCGCCACAAGAATTTAAGAACTCCGCTAAATGTTTTATCTCTGGCTCCATCGCAGAATTCTCAAGTATAGTTTTGCCCTTTGCAAGAACCCCTGCGAGCATTAGTGTTTCTGTCCCTGTAACACTTACTTTTTTTAAGAAAATCTTTGCGCCTTCTAGTTTTTCTGCTTTAATTTTTATATGATATTTCCCATTTTTCTCCGTTACTTTCGCCCCCATTTTTCTATACCCATCAAGAAAAATATTAACTGGTCTTTTGCCGATGATGCATCCACCGGGATGGCTAAATGAAACTTCTCCAAATCGCGCCAAAAGTGGTCCTGTTAGGATTATTGAAGCACGAAGTTTGTTTGAGATATCTACATTAATCTCTGACCTATTAATATTTTTTGTTTCTATGCAGAGTGTTTTTTTTAATTTTTTTGATGTTTCAGCGCCTAAATTTTCAAGAAGTTCTATCATGTATTTTGCGTCGCTTATCTCTGGTGCATTTGAGATACAGAACTTATCTTTAAATAAAATAGACGATGCAAGTGCTGGAAGTACTGCGTTTTTCGCTCCTGCAACAGCGATTTTGCCCTTTAGCTTCTTCTTGCCAGCAAGCCCTTTAATGAGAAATTTGTCCTTCAACATCTGCCAATTGTACTTGTTTTTCTTGCTTTTTACAATTTATGACTTATTTGCGACTCTCTGATATGCTATATAGGATGCAGCTTATTAATGTCATCCCAATATCCAAGGGTGTGAGTAAAGAAACACTTACCTACTATAGCGCTAATCCAATTAAAGAAGGGTCTGTTGTGTCTGTGCCACTGCGGAAAAAGATGGTTCCGGGAATTGTACTCTCCTCAAAAGATGTTGGCGACTTAAAAGCAAAGTTAAGAAGTGCGAGTTTTGCTTTGAGGAAGATTGATGGAAATATGGCAAAAATGCTTTTTTTGCCGGAATTTATCTCTGCCGCGCAACGCGCGGCAGAGCATTTCGCGACAACAACCGGTGCTATGCTTAAAGCTACAGTGCCAAGCATAGTTTTGGATGAAATAGAAAAAACTAAAGTACCTGAAATAAAAGAGTATTCTAAAATTAAGTCAAATTCTGAAAAGCTTATATTACAATCCGAAATAGCTGACCGCTTTGTAAGTTATAAATCTCTTGTGCGTGAAGGATTTGCACGCAACTCTTCCGTGTTTCTTCTGGTACCCACAATGCAAGATGCCGAGAAAGCGCAAGAACTCCTTAAAAAAGGAATAGACCAATATACGTATGTCTTGTATGGAAGTTTAACAAAAAAAGAGATGCTCACGCGGTGGAAAAATGCCATCAAGTCCAAGCACCCCGTTCTTATAATAGCAACTGGAATATTCCTCTCCATACCAAGAAGTGATATAGCAACTTTTATCGTGGAACGAGAAAATTCTAGGAGCTACAAACAATTCGTACGTCCTTTTATAGATATGAGAATATTTGCTGAGTTTTTCGCAAAGGAGATGAGAGCGAAAATTATCTTCGGCGATCTGCCACTTAAAGTTGAGACAATGTGGAGATATAAGGAGGGAGAACTTGATGAACTCTCCCCTCCAAAACTGCGTACCATAAGAGGAGCTCGACAGACGCTCATTGACATGAAAGATATAAAGCATCAAAAGGCAGGTCACTTTGAAATAATAAGCACTGAGTTGAAAAAACTTGCCTTAGATACGATAGAAAGAGAGAAAAATATGTTTATTTTCACCGTAAGGCGCGGGCTCTCCCCCTCTACAGTATGCCGTGACTGTGGCAATGCTGTATTGTGTCACGAGTGCGAAGCGCCGGTTGTACTTTATTCAACCACGAAAGGTAATCGTTTTATCTGTCGTGCATGCGGTGCTGCACATAGTGCAAATGAGCGGTGCAAGAGTTGTGCAAGCTGGAAACTTGAAACATTAGGTATCGGAATACAGCTTGTAGAGAAAACACTTAGACAAAGTTTTCCCCAAACACAAATTTTCGTAATAGACAAAGACACTGCGGAAACACACAAAAAAGCAAAGGAAATCGCAGAGAAATTCTATTCTACAAAAGGAAGTATATTGCTTGGAACAGAGATGGCACTTTTTTATCTGGACAGACCTGTCAGATACAGCGCAGTTGCGACAATGGACTCATTGTTCTCACTTCCTGAGTGGAGAATGTCGGAGAAAGTACTGTCACTTCTCTTGAAGATAAAAGAAATTACAGAAAAAGAACTTCTGATACAAACAAGAAAACCTGACCAAAAAGTTTTTGATTATGTGGAAAAAGGAAACCTTGTTGATTTTTATAAAGAAGAAGTGAAAAAAAGAAAACAGTTTGGATACCCTCCATATAGCATCTTTATCAAAATAACAGTAGTTGGTGAAAATGAAAGAATTACAAAGGAAATGAAATACATAGAAAAGCTTTTGAAAAAATATGATGTTCAGATATACCCTTCTTCAATAAAAGTCGCTGGAGGAAAGTATGCAATGCATGGACTTTTGAGAGTTCCGAGGGAAAAGTGGCCCGACAAAGAACTTCTTGAGATCTTACGCTCTATGCCGGCATATTTCGCAATTGATGTTGACCCTGAAAGTTTGTTATAATTAAAATAGTGTTGTCGATAGGTCTCTTTTGTTCTCCTTTCTGGCCTTCGGCAAGACCCCCGCTTATTCACCCTTCGTATGGCGGGGGTTTTTTAAAAATGTTATACTATTGTTGTTGGCGGGCTTATCTCCTTTCGACCGCCATATGAGCCCCCGTTTTTATATTTTGCGTAGCCTCGGCGGGGGCTTTTTTTATTAGTGATTTTCATATACTATTGAAAAATGAAGAAAATAATACAAGAAGGAAGCACTGTTTTAAGAGATACAGCTAAAGAGGTGCCTACTGGCGATATTGTATCTCCTAAAATCAAGAGGCTTCTATCAGATATGTCAGAAGCGCTTGAAAAGGAGAAGGACGGAGTTGCTATAGCAGCGCCACAAATCGGAGTACCACTCCGCATTTTTATCGTGTCAGGTAAATTATTTGACTTAGGGGGAAATATCAATGAAGAAGTTTCTTCACCGCTTTCAGATCTTGTATTTATAAACCCAGAAATCACAAAGCTCTCAAAAGAAAATGAGGAGCACGAAGAAGGATGTCTTTCTGTGCGTGGTAAATACGGAACCACAAAGCGCGCTAAGAAAACGACCGTCCGAGCGTTTGATGAAAATGGAAAAATTTTTGAGCGTGGTGGAAGCGGACTTTTAGCAAAAATCTTCCAGCACGAGATTGACCACTTGAACGGAGTTTTATTTATAGATAAAGCAGAAAACATCCATGACACGCAAGTATAAACTTAAAATTGCATTTTTTGGAACTTCTCAAGGTGCTGTGATAGCACTTGAGGAGCTAAAGAATGTAGGACTTGCTCCAAGCTTGGTCATAACAACTCCCGATAAACCAAAAGGTAGAAAGCTTGTCCTTTCACCGCCTCTTGCAAAAGTATGGGCAGAAAAAAATAATGTTAATTTTGTACAATCTGAAAAGCTTGACGAAACTTTACTTGAGCTTTTGCGTGAAGGTGCTTTTGATCTGTTTGTGGTCGCCTCATATGGGAAATTACTTTCAAATGAATTTCTTGCTCTTCCAAAACACGGAACTCTTAATGTTCATCCTTCCCTTTTACCAAAGCTACGCGGACCGTCTCCTATTGTCTCTGCAATACTTGAAGATGAGAAAAAAACTGGAGTGACAATAATATTACTTGATGAAGGACTAGATAGCGGGCCTGTTGTTGCACAAGCAAGCATTGAGCCTGAACCATGGCCACCGTATGCAGGCGAGCTTGAAGAGCTTCTCCTCCAAGAAGGTACTAAACTCCTCATTGAGATACTTCCAGAGTGGGTCGCAGGTAAAATAAAACCAGAAGCTCAAGATGAAAACAAGGCGACATTCACCAAAAAGATTAAGAAAGAAGATGGACTTATAGAGCTTGATGGCAACCCTTATCAGAATTTGCTTAAAATTCGTGCATTTGATAAGTGGCCAGGCGCGTATTTTTTTGCTGACAAACAAGGCAAAAAAATACGCGTCAAAATAACTGACGCTGATTTAGAAAACGACACACTTAAAATAAATAAAGTAATCCCAGAAGGAAAAAAGGAGATGGATTATGAAGATTTCTTAAGAGGATAATTATTTCCTCCGCCTGCGAGCAAAGTCTCTAATACGAGCGCCTCCAGTGCCGAGCGTATTCATAAATGCCTTCATTGCGATTCCACCTTTTCTCAAAAGGCGTCTCTGCCTTCCTTTGAACCTGCGGAGTTCTTTCATTGTTTCTTTTTCAACTTTATCAATTGCATTGAAAAGCGTTGCCTCTTCCGCCGATGCGCGCATCTGCTTTCCAGCAACATGAAGATTGATTTCTGCTCTGAAGATATTTCCGCTTTGGTGATGTTCTGTCGTCTTGCCTATCTCAACATCAAACATCGCGCTTGTGTCTTGCCGGTCAATTAATTTTTCAATGGACTGTAATCTTTTATCTAAATAATCCGAAATTTCTGGTGTAAGTTCAATGTTCGTTGTCTTTACATTTTTTCTTGTATCCATAGTGATTGTTATTTAATCATTATCAACACTAATAATCTTACTAGGGCTTCTGTGCCCGCTTATAATTCTTACATCTGTCTTTATTATACCGTAGTGACGAGCAATAAGCTCTCTGACACGCTCATTCGCCATGTTTTGCTTTGCCTTTTGCCTGACACTAATTTCAAATAAATCTTCCTGTTTCTGCTTTAATTCCTCCTTTTTTGCATCAGGTGTTACCTTAACTTTTATATACATTTTACTGATTTCTCTCGTATAGCCCAATTAATTTTGTTTCTTGAAGTATGTGCCCTTCCATCGCTTCTTCTACTTGCTTTTTTGTCGCACCTTCTGGGAGTTCTAGCTCCGTATCAAGTGAGAAAAGTTTAAAGAAGTATCTGTGCTGTCTATCCGGAGGGCATGGGCCATGATAATCTCTGTTCCCTGATGTGCCAACACCCGAGACTCCATCTGGCTCTTCCCCTTCTTTTATTTCGGTTGTTGAAGTTGAAATATTGAATTTTATCCAATGATCCCATGTTCCGGTGGGAGCATCAGGATCATCCATTATCAAGACAAGTGACTTTGCATTTGGGTCAACTTCGCTTATAAAAAGTGCGGGACTGACCCCTTCTCCGTCACAAGTGTACTTTGGTGGGATTTCTCCATTGTGCTTAAAAGACGAGCTTGTAAGTTTTAATGTGTCCATAGATAATTCTTCATTATTTATAATTGTTTCTTCTTCATCAATAACAATTTCAGTTGGAGAATTTAGAGCAATAACAAAACTGCCTGCTATTATAATAACGACAATGATGAAAAGTATTATTCTCATATATTTATTATATCACTTGTAATACTACTTGCGCTTCTTTTTGCTTTTTCTTTTTGCCAGCATTTCACGCTTTATCGCAAGTCGTTTTTTAGTTTTGTGAGATCTTGATGTTTTCCTTTTTTCTATCCCTGTTGCTCTTTTTGCCATGATTTATATATTATACACTATTTGCTCCCCAAGCTGGACGCATTCAGAACTATAAACTGGAGGATGGTTAAAAAGGAACTTGATACACAACTTTTTAATTGACGCTAATTTGTAAAGAAATCTAATATATTTTCTGCAGTTTTTGTTCCGCTTTTATAAAATTCAGCATACCCACATTCTTTGCAGGTCAAACTAACAAACTTCAAATTTTGAATATTAAAGAGTTTTGTCCAAAATCCTCCAGCTGCTCTTAATTGACCAGTTTCAAATTCTATATTTTTGCACTTACTGCATATGTATGAGTTTTCCATATTCATTATTTAAATTTAATACTTAGAATATATCACAAATTCTGATGTATTACTAACGAAACATATGACAAAAAGCATAAAGAGCTTAAGGAAGAGCAGTATGATATTGAGCTACAACTTGAGGACTACACCAAGGCAGATGAAAGTTATCACATAACAGCTAAAACTGTATTATCTCTAGCTCAAAGAGCAGAAGAGTTGTTTGAAAGTTCTGAAGTTCCAGAGAAAAGGC
>Ga0208409_1000021_pt1 | contig 70184 bp, 51 predicted proteins | sample ETNtaG_29_FD_185784 | JGI IMG/M metagenome (GOLD analysis project Ga0208409, IMG submission 185784) | Marine microbial and viral communities from oxygen minimum zone, Eastern Pacific Ocean - ETNP201406SV201 (SPAdes) (version 2) | ecosystem: Environmental > Aquatic > Marine > Oceanic ...
TAACTTTGTTACCAATGAAAATGAAGTGACCGTGAGCTGGGATTTAAGTAGCCTGCCGGGGCATGTATCATTAACCTTAACAGATAATGTTACAGGAACTGCTGTAAACCTCACTGAAGAAAGTGAGATAACCTTTTCAACGGGAGCGAAGGGCAGTTTCCCTGCTTATGGTTCAAATGGAGTAAATATTTATCCTGAAGTGGGAGAGAGCCGGTTCACATTAACAGTTGCCTACAGCGCATTAACTTCCAATGATGAGCCAGCCAATGTCCCCGGGACATTTGCCCTGCGCCCGGCCTATCCCAACCCGTTTAACCCAAGCACAACCATTTCATTTGATATTCCGGACGCGACGGATCGTAATACATCTTTACATATATATGATATAACCGGAAAACTGGTGGAAACCTTAGTTAATGGTACAGTCCCGGTAGGCACACACACAATCACATGGGATCCAAAGAACTTATCTGCAGGGTTGTACATTGTGCAGTTAAAAGCTGGTAATAAAACATTCAACCAAAAATTAACTTTTTTGAAATAGGAGCAGGATATGCTGACAAAACTTATTCGAATCGCTTTATTTGTGTTACCCTTAATCACAGTTGTAATAGCCCAGCCAAGCTTCCCCGGCGAACCCGACCAGGCACCCATCGGCGGGCTTGGGCTGCTGGCAGCGGCAGGCGGTGCTCTGGCAGTTAAAAAACTGATGGACAAGAGAAAGAAGTGAGCGGTGAACAGTAACTTGGTAAAGAGATTGATAGTCTCAAGGGATTATATGAATCTGATCTTGCTGAAGTGATTTCCCATAAGCGCAATAGCTAAGGGACAATTGGTATCAATATACTAACGAAAAAAATGATTCTCTGCTTGGTCCTAACAATTTCAGTATCTTTTTTAAGTGCCACTGAATATTATGTTTCACCAAATGGTTCCGATGATAACAGTGGTACAATCGAAACCCCTTTCCAGACAATTCAGCATGCTGCTGATCTGATGCAATCCGGCGATAACTGTTATCTGAGAGCAGGAATTTATCACGAAGAAATACAGATCAACAATTTAAATGGCAATTCATCTGACCCGATCACTTTTACTAATTATCAGGATGAGCCTGTCATACTTGACGGTACGATCCCCATAACCAGTTCCTGGACTGTCCATGATGGAAACATCTATAAAACAACGCTAACAGAAGACATCTGGCAGCTTTTTGTGGACGGTGAAGAGATGGTCATGGCCCGCTGGCCCAATGCACGATTTGATGATGAAACCATCTGGGATCAGGAGGATCACTGGGCTCACGGTGACGAAAATGAAAGTGTGAATGGGACGGAGGTGGACGATCCTCACTCTGGTGCGGATCTAACATCGTTGTCATTCAGTATCGAAGGTGCATTGGCGGTTTTGAATGTTGGGTCGTTTAGGACCTGGACAAAGAATGTTGAAAGTCACAGCGCCGGGAGTAATTCCTTCACCTATGCCCAGGTGCCTGATGACGCGTATCGCACAAAACATCATTATTATTTTCTGGAGAAAAAACTAGAGTTTCTTGACCAGGAGAGTGAGTGGTTTTTCGATCATGAGACGAATGAGTTGTACTTCTGGCCGTCTGGTAATGCTGATCCGAATAATCTTAACATTCGTGGCAAGGTTCAGTCATACTCTTTTCAGATCGAAAATTCAGATTACATAGAGCTTAAGGGATTACATTTTTTTGCATCCACTTTCAAAATGGAAAATTCAGATTACATGGTGGTTGACAGCTGTAATTTTCTGTACCCAAGCTGCTATAAAAGAATGCTTGGTGTAGTGGATACAGAACCGGAGATGACCTTGATCACAGGTGGTAGTTACTGCACGGTCAGTCAATGTGCATTCAGGTACACCGATGGCGGTGCTATTGAGACATCCGGAGGTACTAATACAATTGAGAATTGTTATTTTTATCATATCGACTACACTGTCACTGACCTTTCATCAGTAATGACCACCATCAGAATGGGTGGCAGCAACAATGTATTTCGTCAGAATACTCTGCATAGAACCGGTGCATCATCCGGTATCAACCCAGGTGACTTAAGCATTGTAGAATACAATGACATGTATGATACGGGTTATCTTCAAAGTGATGGTGCTATTGTTCATTTGATGGAAGGGCAGCAACTTGATGCAGAAATACGCTATAACTGGTTGCATGATAGTCCAAAATACGGCGTAAGATTCGATGGTGATGGAGATGGAACTCAGGGATCAATGCATCACAATGTCTCCTGGAATATAAAGACAGGTCACCAGGTCAAGGGGCACCATCATTTCGTGTACAATAATACAAGTTTTGATACAGAACAAAATAGCATTGTCATCCTTATCGATCTAGGTGGCAATGAAGGCACCATTACACGCAATAATGCTGCCGATAAAATATCAGGCCATAGGCAAGATTCATACCAGGATTACCCGGTACCGGGCATTTATGACCACAACTGGAATGGGTATGAAACGGGCGGTGATGTAAGAGATCTTTTGATATCTCCGCCTGCTTACGAGAATTTTGAAGATTACAGTCCTGATCAATATGACTTTCGGCCAAATCCCGATTCTGAGCTGATTGATGCTGGTATACATGTTGAAGGAATAACTGATGGCTATGTAGGAAGCGCTCCCGATCTGGGTGCTTATGAATACGGAGGTGAAAACTGGTCACCGGGTATCACCTGGGACGTAAGTTCATATCAGCTTCCAGTAGTAGCAAATGCTGGTAATGATATTCTGATAATAAGTGATGAAGATGGAAGTGCAACTGTGACGCTGGATGGTTCCGGTTCGTACGATCCTAACGGTGATGCTCTTACATATTCCTGGACGCTTGATAGTACAGTAGTTTCAACAGATGTGTCATTTAACTATAATCTCAATGTTGGAGTTTTCACTTTTACACTTACCGTCAGCAATGGTGTATTGACAGCGAGTGACGATGTTGTTGTGACTGTGAACGAATATGTGGCCAATTCTGCACTTTCCTTTACAGCCGCTAATGAAGATTATGTTGATTGCGGGAATGATGCCGAGCTGCAGATGGGCACTCATGGTATAACTATTGAGTTCTGGCTTAAATCCAGTGCTTCCGGAACCAATAGAATTATTGGAAACGGTGGCAGCGGATCTTCGGATGATGGCTATACAGTCAAATTTATTGGTAATGGGAAATTAAGATTTGATTTCGGTGATGGTACGACAAGTGATGGCAAGCAAACCAATGCGATCGTAAATGACGGCAACTGGCATCACTGTGCGATTGTGTTTGACCCATATAATATGGTTGGAGAAGAACTGACACCTAAGTTGTGGGCTTGTGTTGACGGAGCTTGTAACACTAAACTTACCAACACCAGCATTGGTAATTGCGACAACACTAATGACACTTTTGTATTGGGACGTAAATCTACATCGAATGCCAATGATTCCTTTACCGGCAGTCTTGATGAGGTACGGATCTGGAACACTGCCTTAGATGAGGCTACTATGGATGCCTGGCGAAACGGAGAGCTGACAAATTCACACCCTAATATTTCCGATTTGCAGGTTTACTACAAGTTCAACGAAGGTTCAGGTACAACTGCAAATGATCTTACTGCTGATTATTTAGATAGCTATGAAAGCGATGGGACTATAACTGGTGCGCAATGGGTAGCCAGTGACATTTCCGGTTTCGCAGTATATGATGATGAAGATCTCCAAGAGGGGGGGGGGCCTAGCGAAGTTGATATTTTAGTCAGCAACAATGCTGGCTGGAATTTAGTTGGATTACCTGCTGGAGTTGAAGATGGCTCATTGTCGGCAGTATATCCTGGAGGTACAGGAGGAACATTGTACTCCTATGACGGGGCATATGTTGGAGTGGATGGATTAGTTTCCGGAGAAGGATACTGGTTGCACTTCCCGGATGCGGGAACGACAACCATCACCGGTGCACCCATCAGTAGTTTAACCCTGTCACTTACTGCTGGCTGGAATCTTATAAGCGGGATCAGTGAAACTACTGATGTTTCTGCTATTTCCGATCCGGGCGGTATCATTGTTGCAGGTACTATTTATGAATTTATGGCTTCATATGCTAATGCATCAGTGTTAACTCCTGGTCAGGGATACTGGATTAACGCAAGTGCAGATGGCGACATCACCATTTCCAGCGGTGGTGCTGCGAAAACAATAGCTGCATTTACAGATCGCACGAAAGAAGCTAATATGCTCAGTTTCAATGGAAATGACCTCTACTTTGGTGTATCCATACCGGAAGAAGATATGCTCAGTTATCAGCTTCCGCCAAAACCGCCGGCAGGTGCGTTTGATGTACGGTTTGCTGATAATATGAAAGTTGCTGAGAGCTCAGGCGCTATTGAAATAATGAATAATACTGATAAGCTTTCCATCTCTTACACCATCAATATTGATGCAGGAGAGCACCTGAGATGGGTACTAACATCTGATGAAGGGAAAGAATACGGACTGCTGAACGGCTCCGGAGAGATTGTTGTGGGTGGAGACATCACGGGATTTACATTGAATAAGGTTCCGGAGATTCCATTGACATACTCTATCTCACAGAATTATCCGAATCCTTTCAATCCATTAACGTCCATCAGTTATGAAATTCCAAAAGAATCTATCGTGAGAATCAGTGTATACAACCTCAGGGGACAAAAAGTTGCAGATTTAGTAAGCGAAATGCATCCGGCGGGTTATCACAACGTCATGTGGAACAGCATGGATATGAGTGGAAAACCTGTATCAAGCGGTGTGTATATTTACACGATACAGGCTGATGAATTCAGAGCGGTTAAGAAAATGGTGTTAATGAAATAGTTTTCTCCGTTAAAGAGTCAGGATAATGAGTATAAATGCCTATCTATTATTAAAATAGTAAAAGGTATCGTTACATGAAAAAAAATATTACAAGACGTAAATTTTTAGGAACCGCAGGTATCGTAGCCGCTGGTTTAACAGTTCCGCAAATTGCCCACTCAGCCATCGCGGGGAGGAAAAGAAAACCTCCCAATATTATCCTGATAATGTCCGATGATGTGAGTCCTGATCTATATGGATGCTACGGTAATGATTCTGTCAAAACGCCCAATATTGATTTTATGGCGCGTGAAGGTGTCCAATTTCAGACGGCCTGGTCCTGTGCAATCTGCAGTCCGACCAGGGCGATGATCATGACCGGTCGGTATGCTAATCGAACCGGATTCTATCATAATAATCTGTATATTTCCCAAAATGGTGAAACCAAAGATCTGCATAAGTATCATCACAGCTTTGCCAAGCTGATGAAACAGACCGGTTACGCTACAGCAATTGCTGGTAAATGGCATCTTGGAAAGGGAACGCCATATTCAGAAGAGGGTGGGTTTGATGAATACTGTCTGTGGGAATCAATTGGCAAAATCAGGAAGTTATCCGGGAACCAAGAATATAAGAATGGCTGGGAGAATGATAATACTACAGCCCGTTACTGGCATCCTGGCATTGTGCAAAACCATAAACTGCTGGATACGAAACCAGACGATTTCGGTCCTGATATATTTACTGATTTCATTTGCGATTTTGTTGAACGCAAGAAAGATCAGCCCTTCCTGGTTTACTATCCAATGGTGGCGCCCCATGGTACGAGGGTAGGCCCATCGACAAATCCGAAACGGGGATCCGTAGGAGAAATACAAAAGAGCGCTGATTCTGAGGAAAACGCTGCTCGCTTCCAGAGTATGAATGAATATATCGATGTTCTGGTGGGCCGGATAATCAAGCACGTGCAGGACCTGAGTTTACTGGAAAATACGATCATTATCTATTGTTCTGATAATGGTACCGGTTCGACGGCGAAATCTAGGGCGGTTGAACGAGGCTGCCTGATACCTTTTGTAGCTTATGGAGGCCCGGTGAAGAAGCGCGGTATAACAGCCGAGCTAACTGACTTGACTGATATACTTCCGACCCTTTTGGATTATGCCGGCGGTAAGTTACCATCGGATTATAGGGTAGATGGTACCAGTCTAAAACCATTCTTAAGTGGTGAAACTGACCGGCACCGCGACTGGATATACAGCACCATCGGTACCAGCCAGCTTGTCCGGACGAAACGGTATCTGTTGGAAGCAGTGAATCCGATCCTGGACATGCCCAGAGGCCGTTTCTATGATTGCGGTGACAGTCGTGATGGTTATGGTTATATTAATGTTACCAATTCGGAGGATCAACAGGTTCAGAAAGCGCGGACGGAGTTTGACCAGATATTGAAAAAATATCCACCGCTTACAAAAAATCATCCATTTTTCCAGACTAAACGTGGCCGGAAGGTTCTGGGAGGATTTACCAGTGTTAAATACGCCAGGAAGCACCTCCATAACCATAAAGATTTTCGGCGTTACGAAGAATAACACTGGGTGCTTTTTTTGCCTAATCTAATTTTTAATGACGTTTTTTCTTCGCAAAATTAGATACTTTTCAAATAGGAGAGAAAAACTGCTCAACCATACAAAAAAAACGTTCTTGTTCATCATTCTGGATGTATTGTTTCATAGCGCAACTCCGGCACAAGACATCACTCTCCTTTCCCAATTGGTTACAGGTGGAGCTGCTTTTGGTGTAGATTATAAAGACGATTTTGTCTACGTCGCAGACTGGTCAAACGATTTAACAATCGTAGATGCGGCTGACCCCTATAACCCTTCAATTATTGGAAATGTAGGCTTTGATGGAAGTGGAAGAAAAGTAAGAATCTTCGGGGATTATGCTTACGTAACAGGATCTTATGGGATACATATCGTAGATATCTCAAACCCATTTGAAGCCTCAGTTGCAGGTGAATTCATTAGAAGTTCTCCTGGTGGAGTCTACCCACATGGTGTAGATGTAAAAGACGGTAAATGTTATATCTCATTCAATGCCATGGGCTTGTACATTATTGATGTTTCAAATCCTGAAAATCCTGTTGAGCTTGGTCATTTTGATGCCCTGGACTGGGCTAGAGATGTTGTGGTTGTAGATAGCCTGGCATATTTGCTAAATCTCAATAATGGCGGTAGCTTCTCAGACGCCCTACAATATTTGCAAGTATTGAACATCTCTGACCCAAACAATATCTATGAAGTTGGAAATTGGACAGGCTCTAATGATTATGCCTGGTCAAACAGCCTCATCGTCAGAGAGGATCATGCCTATGTCCTTGGTGATAATGGTTTGTTTGTCCTCGATATTACTGATCCAACAAGTCCTCAAACTGTGGGAGTCTGGAATCCTGGTGGTTGGAATTTCAGAATGTCAGAGGATGGTGATCTACTCTATATCGCCAAAGAAGGCGGCGGGATGAAGGTGGTGGATGTGTCCGATCCAACAAACCCGACCCGAATCAGTACTTTTTCTACCTTTGATTACTGTGCCGATGTAGCTCCAAGAGATAATCTTGTATATATCGCCGATGGTGATGGAGGATTACTCATTGTCCAGCATACGTTCGCACAAGTTTCAATTGACATTGATCACAATGAACACTGGAACCTTGTTGGATTACCTCTTGAGGTTGAAGATTCCAACTATCAGACACTCTTTCCTGAAAGCATTGGAGGAACATTATACTCATATAATGGGGCATATGTACCTGAATCGTATCTTACTTCTGGTGAAGGCTACTGGTTACGATTTGAAAATTCTGGAAGTACCACTATTGATGGAATACCAATCAATGAACTTACCATAAGCTTGAGTGAAGGCTGGAATCTTGTTTCTGGAATTTCTGAGACTGTATCTATTAGTTCTGTTTCTGACCCAGATGGTATTATTGTAAGTGGTACTCTATATGGTTATGATGGAGCCTATCTTCCGAGTGAAGAACTTATGGCAGGTAAAGGCTACTGGCTTCGGGCAAATAGTTCTGGTTCTATTGCCTTAATAGGAAATTAAACTGCCCCACATCTTTGTAAAAAAGTGGGGGGGGGGCAGTGTCGGAAAGCAGGGAATTTTGATTTTATAGTATAGTTTTTAACTTATTTTGCGGGACTGCATCTAAATAATAATTTGCAAATTTCCTAATAACTGGAAAAAGCACATAAATGAAACGTAAGATATATCAGATTTATTTCACACTATTTGCCCTGTGTATTGGAGCCATTCATTCCCAGACTTATAAAGTAGTAGATACAGGGCAGGAAAAATTTTATAACAATACCGAAGAAATTACCCCTCCTTCACCCGGCGAAGATTTTTATGGTCAGGATGCCCATTTTGATGGGTATCAGCCTTCCTACAGCGACAATGGTGACGGCACTGTAACCGACCTCAATACCGGTTTGATGTGGCAAAAAGCAGTCAGTGATAAAATGACATTCGATGAAGCTCTTGCCGGGGCGGATACTTTCAGTTTGGCAGATTATGATGATTGGCGACTGCCGACCATAAAAGAACTCTATTCACTCATTCTGTTCAGCGGTGTCGATCCCAGCGGTTGGCAAGGCAGTGACACCGATTTATTAACGCCTTTTATAGATGCAGCCATTTTTGAGTTTGAATACGGTGATGAAAGTGCCGGTGAACGCATCATCGATGCTCAATATTGGTCCAGTACCGTTTATGTAAGCACAACCATGAACGGAGATGAAACGGCGTTTGGCGTGAATTTTGCGGATGGTCGTATTAAAGGATATCCGGCAGAACCGGTGGGTCCTCCGGGGCAGGAATTTATCATGACGTCATTTGTGAAGTATGTCCGTGGCAGTGAATACGGGGTGAACGATTTTATTGATAATGGTGCTGGGACCATTACTGACCAGGCAACTGGACTCATGTGGACACAGGACGACAGTGAAACTGGATTAAACTGGGAGGAAGCTCTTAGCTGGGTTGCTCAGAAAAATACAGACAGTTATTTGGGTTACGACGACTGGCGACTGCCTAATGCCAAGGAATTACAGAGCATTGTTGATTATACCCGTTCCCCCGAAACGACCAATTCCGCTGCCATTGATCCACTTTTTACCTGTTCCGTTATCACCGATGAAGACGGAGAAGATAATTATCCATTTTACTGGACAGGCACTACCCATGCCAATATGCAGGTTAACGGGAAATATGCAGTTTATGTCTCTTTTGGTGAGGCACTGGGTTGGATGGAAATGCCGCCAAACTCCGGTAATTTCCAATTATTGGATGTTCATGGTGCCGGGGCGCAGCGAAGCGATCCCAAATCTGGTGATCCCGGTGATTGGCCCTATGGACATGGACCACAGGGAGATGTGATTCGAATATACAATTATGTTCGTCTTGTCCGAGACATCCAATCAACCAGCACTTTAGAATTTCAGTCAGACTGGAACCTGGTTGGACTCCCCATTGAGGTTCAAGATTCATACTACTTGTCAATATTTCCTGATGCCATAGAAGGAACATTATACTCCTTTAACGGAGGCTACATATCCGAATCATATCTTACTTCTGGTGAAGGATACTGGTTACGATTTGCTAATGATGGCAGTACCACTATTGATGGAATACCAATCAATGAACTGACCGTTAATCTGAATGAAGGATGGAATCTCATCACAGGTGGAAGCACTTCTTTAAATATTTTAGATATACAGGACCCGGATGGGATTATCATTTCCGGCACGGTTTATGGATTTATTTCGGGTGGCTACGTAAACGCAGAAATTATAGAACCAGGGAAAGGATATTGGGTTAGGGCAAACAGTTCAGGTTCTATTACCTTAATAGAAAATTAAACTACCCCACCTCTTTGTAAAAAAGTGGAGATGGGGTAAATTGAAGGGATGAACAGACCTTTTTTTTCGATGTTAGATTGGTCACGATATGGTCACACTATCCCGTAAATGCAGTTATTGTTATAGGATTCCCGGGTTCGATTCCCAGGCGTTCCCGCCATTTAAAATCGTCTGAAAAAGTGAAAATTCACTTATGAAGTATTCTATCAAACGATACAGACCAAATAAATTCATCTTTCTTATCCTTTCTGGTTTTATTTATTCTCAGGGTTATTCTGGAATCCATCAGATGCAATCAGAATATTATAAAAAGCATTATGATGAATCTTCAAGACAACAGGAGTCCGGCTCTATCCAACCTAACCAACCAAGGGAAAGAACACCATCTCATGAAGTATTTGGTTATCACCCTTATTGGATGGGAACTGCGTGGCAGAATTACAATTTTGATCTCATTACAACATTAGCTTATTTTTCTGCTGAGGTGAATGGAACAGGCGGTTTGGACGATCTCCATGGATGGCCCATCACAGGACTCATCAATGAAGCACACGCCCATGGGACGGATGTGGTTTTATGTGCGACCCTTTTTAACAGTACCGACATAACAACTTTATTAAGCAGCAGCACAAATCGAACCAATTGTATCAACAATCTATTGGCACAAGTTCAAGCTGGGAATGCGGACGGCATAAATATCGATTTTGAATCTTTTCCATCTTCACAAAAAGATAATATGGTCACATTTATCACTGATCTGACTGCCACTTTCCACAGTGAGATTCCAGGATCTCAGGTCACCATTGCTATGCCTGCAGTGGATTGGAGTGATGGATGGGATTACAATGCCCTAGCATCCATCAGTGATGGCCTTTTTATTATGGGATACGGCTATCACTGGAGTGGTAGTTCTACTGCGGGGCCAGTATCCCCTCTTACCGGTTGGGGCACCTACAATATTACTTGGACCGTGAACGACTATCTGAACAAAACCGGCAATGATCAGGGCAAGATCATCCTAGGTCTGCCGTACTACGGCTACGAATGGCCAACAACATCCGGAAGCGCTGGGACATCCACCACAGGAAGCGGTGATGCCAAGTTCTATTCGGAAGCCATTGCCCTGGCGGAATCATGGGGTTTCCTCTGGGACAACGAATCGCAAACACCCTGGTACCGCTACCAGGATACCACTAACCACTGGCACCAAGGGTGGTATGACGATAGTTTATCTCTATCATTGAAGTATGATTTTGCCATGGATCAAAATCTGAAAGGTGTTGGAATGTGGGCCTTGGGATATGACGGATCAAACAGCGAATTGTGGAATCTTCTTTATGAAAAATTCACTCAACTCCAGAGTGGGACAGATGGTCATCCAATTGTACCGGCTTCCCTTCAAATCAACAGGATCTATCCAAATCCATTCAATGCATCCGTAACGGTTGAATTTTCCCTACCGTCAAATAGACAGGATGCTTCAATCATCCTTACAGATCTATTAGGACGAGTGATACAGAAAACTTCCATAGTACCAAACAGTCAACAAACAACATGGACTTGGACCGGCATTGACAAAAATGGCATAGTAAGCCCAACAGGACTTTATTTTGTGATAATCAATAATGGTGAACAAACTCGATCCAGGAAAATCACACTTTTAAAATGACCGTTATTTTCCGTTTTACAGCAATACTTTTTCTTTCTGTCTTATTTCCGCAGAATGAACACCCATCGATTCATGAACTGCAATCAGAACATTATAAAACAAAACCTGCTCCGCCTGTTGATAAGGTGCACGTACTGACAGGATTGGATTTGCTTCTTGACAAAAAGACGGACTTGATACAAGGTAAATCAGTTGCATTGGTCACTAACCATACCGGCATTGACAAACTGGGAACCCCAAATTATAAGCATCTCGCCTATATGAAAGATGTTGATTTAAAAGTGATTTTTTCCCCTGAACATGGACTGTTCGGGGAAGCTGGTGATGGAGAAAAAGTGTCCTATACGGGAAAAGATTCTGGGTTACCAATAGTGATCAGTCTTTATGGTGGAACACGAAAACCAACCGCTGAAATGTTATCCGGCGTTAATTTGATCATTTATGACATTCAGGATATCGGGACTCGTTTCTATACCTATATAACAACATTAGGCCTGGTCATGGAAGCAGCGGGAGAATTGGGTATTCCCATTCTTGTTTTGGACAGGCCAAATCCGATCCGGGGTGACATTATTGAAGGACCGGTCTTGAATTTAGAATACCAATCCTTTATTGGATACTATCCGATTTCAATAAGGTATGGCGGCACGGTAGGAGATCTGGCAAAAAAGATCATCAAACAGAATTGGATCCCTAAAGCTCCAGATTTGACTGTGATTCCATCGGAAGGCTGGGATCATCACTTGTGGTTTGATGAAACTGACCTACCCTGGGTAAGTCCATCACCGAATATCCCAGACCTTGAAACGGCAATCATTTATCCCGGGATGTGTTTGATAGAGGGTACAAATATTAGTGAAGGCCGGGGCACTCCCAATCCATTTAAATGGATTGGAGCGCCCTGGATTGATGGTCGGAAGCTATCTCAAAAACTGAACAAATTCAATTTGCCTGGAGTTGTTTTTGTTCCAATTTCCTTTACTCCTGTCTCGATTCTTGGAAAAGCGGTCAATCCAAAATTTGAAAACCAAAAATGCAATGGTGTTGAAGTCAGGATCATAGATCGTAATGGGTACAGAAGTGTGGATACTGGCGTTATGACTTTGTTTGCTTTGTTCAACATGGCTCCGGAAAAATTTGAATTTCGGGAAAAACACCTAAATCATTTATGGGGAAGTAATGAACTTTATATAGCAATAAAAAATGAAACTCTTCCACAATCGAAGAACTATTGGAAGACTATTGGGCAATAATCAAACAATATATGATTTACTAAAGAAGGTTTAACTCTACACTATGTCAATGGCGATTATTATATTACTGTTCTTGAGTACTCTATCTGCTGACACCATGAATTTCGTAGGGGACATGATGTTTGGAAGACGGTATTACTGTACCGGCGCAAACAGTTATCATAGCAATAACCAGACATTAGAAGACAGCCTATGTTATATGCCCGAAGATATGTGTGATGGATTTGGTGAATTAGGAATAATTCCCAACTGTGGAAACGAGATTTTATTAAATGGTGTAGTAGGATATCTTACTCAGGATCCGGATGCATTGAACATAGGTAATCTTGAAGCGGTGATTACTGAAGACACATCAACACCGCATCCCGGGTATGATGATTGTAAAATCGTCTTTCATTCATGCCCGTCCATTATTGAACCTGCTTTAGCTCCAATGTTTGATTTTCTTGGTCTTGCGAATAATCATGTATTGGATTATATGGAAACCGGATTAACAAGTACGCAGGAACTATTAGAACAATCCGGTATTTCATTTGGAGGTGCAGGACTGAATGACACACTTGCCTGTGCACCCTCGTTTATTCATCAAAATGGAATCCAAATTGCATTTTTAGGATCCAGTGATATCAACGGTGAAGATTTAGGTGATGAGTGCGAACCGTCATTGACTGCAGGGCCGGAATCACCTGGTCTCTGTGGATTAACTGAAGAAAATATATCCAGCCAGATTTCCAATATATTAGATACCTCAGACAGTTTATTAATAATCTATCAAATGCATACTGGGTATGAATATTCATTTGAGCCCGAAAGGGGCATTATATCTTCATCCGAAGATGAATATTACAATCCGTTTTACACGGAACCGTCTGAGAGATCTATCGCCATGGCGCACCATGCGATTGATGAGGGTGCAGGTATAGTTATTCAGCATCATCCGCATGTGCTTCAGGGTCTGGAACTCTATAATGGAAAACTCATTGCTCATTCACTTGGGAATTTTGTTTTTGACCAGAATTTCCCTGAAACTTTCCCTTCAATGATCCTGAATGCTGAATATGATGAAACTGGCTTTTTTGGATATCAGATCGTCCCTGTTTACCTGCATTACTATTTACCCCAGATAGCCACTGGAAATCTGGCGAATTATATTTTAGACTATATGGCAATGAAGTCCAGAAAACTGGATACCTACGTAAAGGTCGACAGAGAAAATCATATTGGTGAAGTTGTATATGATGCACCATATTTTTCTTATTCCACCGATGTAGAAGTCAATTTTCAACCTGATAGTGTCGTTCAATTTATTTCTGATCCCATCCAGCTTAATAAACTCCATCATGTTGTCAATCTTCAATCAAATGACGAGTTCATGTTCAGGGTGGGGCGGGAAACGATCTGGATGGGTGATTTTGATTTCAATCCTGAAATTGATGATTGTGTCAACAGGAATACCTACTACTGGAACCTACACAGTTCGGAAGTAACTGACACAGTCTCTTACAATGGAACTTCCTCGGTAAAACTGGTCAGGGATAGTGAAAACGGCGATAATGCATTGGTGGATAATTATTATTGTTTTCCTCTATCAGGTGGAGCAGGGAAAATAACTGTGAGGGGATTTATAAAAACAGAGAATGCAGAGGATGCAATGATCGGTGTTCGTTTTTATTCATCCCGGTGCAGCGGAACAATTGAGACTAAATATACTGAACCAGTGAATGGAACAAACCCATGGACAGAATATCACAGGAATCTGACTGTTCCTGAAAATACAAAATATATTGATGTGAGAATGGTATCCTTCCCGCCTGACAGTGGGCAATCTATTGTATATTTTGATAATGTAGGGGTTATTCAGTGGGAGGAATGGCACGAAGGGAACACAGAAATTTTATATCCCAATGACTACTATTATTATCAAGTGCGATCATCATTAGACTCAGTGAATATTACGTTGGATGAATTATCCTATTTTGCTTCTGATATTGATTTATCCCATGATTATTTATTATTTGATACAACGACCGTGGGTGATTATTCATCACAATTTTTGACCATTACAAACAGTGGTAATACAGAATTGATCGTACACTCAGTTTATACTGACAGCAGTGTTTTTCAGCCTGCGGATACAAATTTCACTATTGGAATAAATAATTCTTTCACTCTTGAGATTTTCTTTAATCCCACTGCAGGTGGTTTTGTTTCAGACACGCTTTATATTTCTTCCAATGATAATGATGAAAGTTTTATTACGGTACCACTATCTGGATTTGGTTATCAGCCGCCTGCAGTAGATATTTCAGTTGATTATTCTATTGATTGGAATCTGGTTGGTCTTCCTCTTGATGTGGAAGATGCGACATACAATATTCTCTTTCCTGAAGCGATAGAAGGTACATTGTACAGATTTGATAATGAGTATATATCCGTATTATATCTAACTCCTGGGGAAGGATATTGGCTGCGGTTCACAGCGGAAGGAAGCACGGTCATTAGCGGATTTTCAATCAATGAACTCATCATGAATTTAACCGAGGGCTGGAACCTTGTTTCTGGATTGTCGGAGGATGTATCCATCTATTCAGTTTTTGATCCAGACAGTATTATAGTCCCAGGAACTCTATATGGATTTGATGTTAGTTATGTACTTGCTCAGGAGCTTGTACCTGGTAAAGGCTACTGGCTGAAAACTTTTGAAGCAGGTGAGATTACTCTGACAAGCGGAGCATTAGCGAAAACTTCACAAAGAGACTTTAGTCTTATAGGTAAAGCCAACAGCTTAATTGTAAATGGTATGGACTTGTACTTTGGTGTTGAGATGTCAGCAAGTGATAAACTCAGTTACAGTTTACCACCCAAACCGCCTGCCGGAGCATTTGATGTGCGTTTTTCCGGTAACTGGAAATACTGCGAAAATGATGGTGTGATTGAAATAATGAATCCGCACGAAACACTTGAAATTCAGTACGATATCCAAAATAATGAAAAATGGGAAATCATTCCTGTCATTGCGAACGGAACGGAGTGGAGTGCGGCAATCCCATTATCTGATCAAGGGCAGTTAACTTTGGATTCAGGTGTTGAACAGTGGATATTGAGAAAATCCGCATCAACCGTTCCAAATATCTTTGCCTTACATCCTGCTTATCCCAATCCCTTCAACCCAATCACAAGCTTCAGGTACGACCTACCGGAGCAGGCACAGGTTACACTCACGATTTATGATCTGATGGGAAGAAAAGTAACCCATCTGGTAAACACTGAACAGGAAGCAGGCTACAGGTCAGTACAATGGAATGCTACAGACAGCTTTGGCAAGCCCGTAAGTGCAGGAGTTTACCTCTACCAGATTCGTGCTGGTGAGTTTGTACAGACCAGGAAGATGGTGCTGTTGAAGTAAGAAATTGATTCCATTCTGGGGGTCAATTTAGAATATTATATCTTGTTTCAAAGCACAGATGAGTCTTATGATATTGTGCTCTGTGCGATGGTTTTTCAAATCAAAAGAGGTTAAAAATTTATGAATGGTTTAGATTCATCGATCGTGAAAAACAAATGTCAGTTGTATGGCCTGGTTACCTTACGTGTGCTCATCGGCTGGCATTTTCTCTATGAAGGAGTATCCAAGCTTACCAATCCTTATTGGTCTTCAGCTGCTTATCTTCTGGATTCAAAGTGGTTGTTTTCAGGACTGGCGGAAACCATTGTTTCGGACCCTGTTTTATTAAGTATTTCAGATTATGTGAATATGTGGGGACTGACACTGGTGGGTGCTTCATTATTGTTAGGGTTATTTAGTCGATATACAGCATTGATCGGGATGGGATTTGTTATTTTATATTATTTATTTGCACCTCCTTTATTGGGTTTGGAATATTCCAAGCCGGGAGAGGGGAGTTATTTAATTGTAAATAAAAATCTGATTGAAGCGTGTGCGCTGTGGGTAATTTATTTATTCCCCACAAGTCATGTTATCGGTTTAGATCGATTTTTATCCAATCCAGATTCAAATTAACGGAGAGTGTTCATGAGTGATAATACAAATAAAGAAAACGGAACAAATATGGATCGTCGGGAGATACTAAAAGGCCTGGCAACAGTACCTGTCCTTGGTTTATTCCTGGCAAATCTCTGGAGAAAAATGCGTAGGGACACGCTAAAAAAATCAAATCTTTTGGCCGATCTTATTCAAGAAAAATCAGCTCCAGCTGTAATCAGTGGTCTCTCTGATAGCCGCCATCTAAATCTGGGGATAATCGGATATGGCGGTCGAGGGTCTCATTTGATTCGCGGTGCCGGTTTTGCCACCAAAGGCTGGACTGACACTGTATCAGAAAATGCCCGTAAGAACAAGCTTGATAAACAGTTTAAAACATTTATGACTCAAGAAGATTTGAATTGTTCCCTAGTTGGTGTCTGCGATCTATTTGATGTCCGGGCCGGGCAGGCCATTGATGCATCAAAAAATGAAGTTCGATCGGGCGGAAAACCAAAGGCAACAGCAAAACGGTACCGCCATTATACAGAACTGCTGGCGAATGATGATATTGATGCGGTGGTTGTCGCCACACCGGATCACTGGCATTCCCGGATCACCATGGCCGCCGCCAAAGCCGGAAAACACGTTTACTGTGAAAAAGGTCTCACCCGAACATTTGATGAAGCAATCAAGGTTTACGATACCGTTAAGAAAACAGGTATCACCTTCCAGCTCGGGCACCAGAACCGACAGGTTGAAGCCAATGAAAAGGCAAAACAAATCATTGCGCAGGGCTTATTAGGCAAAATAAATCTGGTTGAGTTGGCTACAAACCGTAATTCTCCATGGGGGGCCTGGGTTTGGGGTATTCATCCGGAAGGAAATGAAAAAACCATCGACTGGAAGACCTTTCAGGAGCCAGTAGAGCCTAAAAAGAGAATCGACTTTGGAGAAGAAGCGCTTAAACGATTCTTCCGTTGGCGTTGCTGGTTCGATTATGGCACTGGTCTTTCAGGTGATTTGTTATCTCATGATTTTGATGCTTTAAATCAAATTATGGACTTGGGTATTCCAAAATATGCATCCTCATCAGGAGGAATTTATTATTACAAAGATGGAAGAGACGTTCCGGATGTCTGGAATGCAACTTTTGAATATCCAGATAAAGATCTGACCGTTCTTTATAGTGCAACACTTTCGAGTAATGACCCTCGTGGAAATCGGATCATGGGCCACGATGCTACCATGCAGATGGGCGGTCAGAGTGGTGGCGGATCAGTTCATGGTTTTATTGTCACGGCAGATGCTGAGTCTACTCAATACAAGGACCGTATTCAAGATGGGATTATTAATACAAAATATCCTATATATACCTATTCACCTGGCTCAAAGCAAATTGATGGTGTAACGTCTGCTACTTCTAAATACTTTGCGAACAAAGGTCTTCTTTATACGTACCGCGAAGGCAAGCGGGTTGACCCAACTCATCTTCATGTCAAAGACTGGCTTGATTCAATCAGAAGCGGTGGACAGCCGAAATGCAATATAGAAGTGGCACTTCACGAAGCAGTTGCCTGTCATATGGCGACAGAGTCTTATCTTAAAGGTCGTCGGATGGAATGGGACCCGGTAAAACGACGGATCGTTTGATCGAATATTTTCATTCTAAGGCCGAAAAGAGAAGAGAGTTATGAATAAAAACCAACGCCTGGGAGCGATGATGTTTCTCCAGTATGCGCTCTGGGGTGCATGGTTGCCTGTAACGGCCCGTTACCTCTCTGCATCCGTGGCAGAAGGAGGCCTGGGCTTTACTGGTTCGCAAATTGGCATGACCCTTGGGCTGGCCGGATCTATCGGAGCTGTTATGGCGCCTTTTATTGCCGGACAGATCGCTGACAGATATTTCAGTACAGAACGGATTTTGGCATTCCTGGTTACCGCTGGCGGTGTGGTAAAATGGATCACTTCCTATCAGACCGAATACAGCGCATGGCTGGTCCTTTCCATCATTTACAGTGTTCTGTATATGCCCACCCTGGCCCTTTCAAATTCCATTACCTTTGCCCATATTGATAACCAGGAAAATGATTTTCCAAAGATTCGCATATGGGGCACCATCGGCTGGATTGTCGCCAGTTGGGTTTTCCCCATGATCTGGCTACAAACGAATCTTAATTTTCAGTGGATGCCTCCGTTCATCGTAGGAGCGGAGGTACCCAATGTAACCAGCCGTCTGGCTGATGCATTAAAATTCTCTGGGCTGATCTCCATCACTTATGGGGCATTTTGTTTTCTGTTGCCTCACACACCGCCAAAGAAAGATGCAACAGAAAAACTGGCCTTCAAGAAAGCGTTTGAACTTTTTCGTTTTTCCTCTTTTACTACGCTGGTGATCGCCAGCCTGGCGGTCAGTGTGATCCACCAGATCTATTTTCTCCAGACCGGACCTTTCCTTTCCCATATCGGGATTCTGGACAGCCAGATCGGTCCTGCCATGACCATTGGTCAATTCGCTGAAATTCTGACCATGGCTTATTTAGGATTTTTTCTCAAAAGGCTGGGATTTAAGAAGGTGATCACCATCGGTGTAGCTGCCTATTTCATGCGTTATGCGGTTTTTGGTACGGAATCATTCCCGGTTTGGGTTATGGTAATCAGCCAGGCGTTTCACGGGTTCTGTTATGCTTTCTTTTTTGCCGCTGCCTACATTTATGTGGACAAGCTGGCGGATGAAGATGTTCGTCATTCTGCCCAAACCGTTTTCGGTATTATTATACTGGGTGGAGGGCCTGTGATTGGAGGTTGGCTCTCCGGATATCTGCAGGATATGTACACAGTCGAAAATATATTTAATTATTCAAATTTTTGGTATACCGTTTCAGCCATAGGGCTGGCTACCATGGTTTTTTTCTATGCGTTATTTCGTGAACAATTGGTACAGAGGGAATCTCAATGAGCAGTGAACGGCTCGGTATTGGGTTTATCGGCGGAGGATTTATTACCCGTTTTCACATACAGTCCCTGATTGGTGTACGGGATTGCCATGTATTGGGTGTGATGTCAAAGACAAAAAGTTCTGCAGAAGAATCTGCTGCTTTATCGCATGATCTTGGTGTAGGCAATGCCACGGCATATAATTCAATTACGGAAATGATAGCTAACCCTGATATCGATGCTCTCTGGATCTGTGCACCAAATTTTACCAGGATCGAAGTAATGGAAGAGATCGTTTCAGCAATTGAATCCGGGAAGGGTGAATTGATAGGTGTGACGTGTGAAAAACCCCTGGGTCGAAATGTGACGGAAGCGCGGCGAATGCTGGAACTGGCTCAAAAAACAGAACTGCTTGATGGATATTTAGAGAACCAGGTATTTGCCCCATCCATCACCCGCGGCAAGGAGATTATATGGGGCCGCGGTGCGGCCACAACCGGACGGCCGTATCTGGCGCGGGCTGCGGAAGAGCATAGCGGTCCGCACATGCCTTGGTTTTGGGAAGGAGAACTGCAGGGGGGCGGTGTACTCAATGATATGATGTGTCACTCCGTAGAGGAGGCCCGCTTTATGTTGACTGCGCCGGGCGCCAGCCGCGATTCGTTAACTCCCTTAAGTGTAAATGCTTATGCATCCTGCCTAAAATGGCAACAACCGAAGTATGCCAAAATATTGGCTGATAACAGCGATGGTAAAACGGATTATTTGAAACGCCCTGCGGAAGATTTTGCACGTTCTTTAATTGAATACAAGGACGAAAAAGGTCAAAAACTCGTGGTTGAAACCACTACGTCCTGGTGTTTTGTCGGTGCAGGCTTGAGATTAAGCATGGAACTGTTTGGGCCTGAATATTCCATGTTTGTGAATACGCTGGATTCGGATCTCAAAGTGTTCTTCAGCAGGAAGGTCACAGGGGCAGAAGGGGAAGATCTGGTTGAAAAACAGAATGCGGAATCGGGGGAGATGCCCGTAGTCAGCAGCGAGACGGACGCCTATGGATATACAGCTGAAAACCGTCATATGGTTCAAAGTTTTTTAGCAGGTAAACGCCCGGAAGAAAATTTTAGTGATGGCGTGGCAGTAACAGAGTTACTTATGACAGCCTATATGAGTGCAGAGCAGGATAAAACAATACAGTTCCCACCACAAGGGCTGGATGATTTTGTCCCAGCAGTGGCTAAGGGAGAATGGAATCCAAATCAATGATTGGAAAAAGTTTGGGACCAACCCTATTAATCAGTTTAATCTTCTTTATAGTGGGATGCAGTAAGACTACTACGAGTTGGACAATTCTTTTTGATGGACAAAAAGTTACAGGAATGCGCGGATTTAAAATGGGTAGTTTTCCATGGGGTGGCTGGGTGATTGAAAACGGAACGCTAAAAACGTTACCAGAAGGTGATCATATTGATATTATAACCACTGAGCAATACAAGAATTTTGAATTGGAGCTGGAATGGAAAGTTTCTGCTGGAGGAAATAGCGGGATTTTTCATCATGGTACTGAAACCAACTATGCCATATGGCAGTCAGCCCCGGAAATGCAGGTACTGGATGATGGTGTTCACCATGATGGTAAGAATACCAAAACATCAGCCGGTGCCCTGTATGGTCTCATTGCCCCGGTAAACAAAACACTGAAGCCCGTAGGCGAATTTAATAGAGTTAAAATACTTGCGCAGAATAACCATATAGAGTACTGGCTAAATGACAGCAAGGTTGTTGAATTCGAATTAAAGAGCCCGGCTCTGGCGAAACTCATTGTTGGAAGCAAGTTTAGGGACATGCCAAATTTTGCACAGGCTGACAGCGGTCATATAGGACTGCAACACCATGGGGAAGAAGTATGGTTCCGGAATGTCCGCATCCGCAAGCTCTAATTTGAAGCGCAGAGATTTCCTTAAATTCGGTGCATCAATTGCTGGGGGGTTGGCTGCAACAGGTCTCCGCGGATCTTTGCTCTCTGATATAAAAAAGCCTATGGCTTTTAAAATATCGCTGGCAGAATGGTCTCTGCACCGTGCTTTACAAAGCAAAGAAATTGACCATTTAGATTTCTACTCTGTTGCAAAAAAAGAATTTGATATTTCAGCCGTTGAATATGTAAATACCTTCTTTTTTAATAAGGCAAAGGATGCCACATATCTTAAGGAAATGAAAACACGCGCCGATGACCTCGGTGTGAAAAATCTGCTTATCATGTGCGACAGTGAGGGCAACCTGGGAGATCCTGATGACAGCAAACGTAAAACTGCTGTGGAAAACCATTATAAATGGGCAGAAGCGGCAAAATTCTTAGAGTGTCATTCCATCCGGGTAAATGCTCGAAGTGAGGGTTCATACGATGAGCAGATAGAATTAGCGGCGGATGGATTGCGACGCCTTGCGGAATTTGGGGACAGCATCGGCATTAATACGATCGTGGAGAATCATGGAGGTCTTTCCTCCAATGGGAAATGGTTAGCTGCAGTCATGGAAAAAGTGGATCATCCCCGCATGGGAACACTGCCTGACTTTGGTAATTTTAGGCTTGAAGGTGAGGAATGGTACGACCGGTATCAGGGAGTCCGGGAGCTCATGCCCTACGCCAAAGCTGTAAGCGCGAAGAGTCATGAATTTGATTCCGATGGGAATGAAATCAATACAGATTATTATAAAATGATGAAAATAGTGTTAGATGCCAGTTATAATAGCCATGTGGGAATTGAATATGAAGGTACTGCTCACAGCGAGATGGAAGGCATCCGCCTGACGCTTGAATTACTGAAAAAAGTGAGAGCATCTATTGATTGATTATTACCAGTAATGAGTTATTTCAGAAATGATTGCTAATGACAGTTTTGGATAATCAATCTTTCAAATCCATTCAATTAAAAGCCCGATTTTTGTTGGGCTTTTTGTTCTTATGGATGGGATGCAGTTTCCCTTTGAAACTATATACTTTTTCTGGGCAAACCATGGGGACGACTTATTCTGTAAAAATCGTTAGTGAAAATTCAGTGATAGATCATGGGAAGATTCAAAAAGGTATTGATTCTGTTTTAACATTGGTGAATCAGCATTTGTCAATCTGGGACCCAAATAGTGAGATCTCACAATTCAATCAAAATCGGCAAAAAGCATTGATAGAAGTTTCATCGCATCTGAGAAAAGTTATTTCCAAAAGTTTGGAAATTTCTGAAGCGACGAAGGGTGCTTTTGATATTACTGTATTTGACCTCATGAGTCTATGGGGTTTTGGCCCTAATCCGAGAGCGGGTTTACCCACTGATGTCCAAATTGAAGAAGTAAAAAATAGAATGGGATATCAAAATATCATCGTAGAGCCAGAAGGCGTGAGGAAATTAAATCCTGATATAAAACTGGATGTGAATGCGATTGCGAAAGGGTACGGTGTGGACCAGATTTTTGAATGGATTCTTGAAAATGGCTTTGAAAACGTTTTTGTAGAGATTGGCGGAGAAGTCCGCTGTGCAGGAATAAATCAGAATGGTCAGTTCTGGCGGGTTGGAATTATTGACCCTAAAATCTCTACATCTCCCGGAGAAGAATTATCTGCAATTGTACATCTTGATGGAAAAGCAATGGCAACATCGGGCAATTATCGAAATTTTATTGAAAAAAATGGGCAGATTTTGGGTCACACGATTGATCCAAGAACTGGTTACCCTGTTGAAACGGATGTATTGTCCGTTTCAGTAATTACACATTCCTGCATGGAAGCGGATGGTTGGGCTACCGCTCTCATGGTTTTGAATTTTGAAGAAGGGAATAAATTGATCTCTGATAGAAGAGATTTAAATGTGCTCTGGATTGTTGAAACTAAGGACGGTCAAAGAAGAATTGAAAAAACTCCGAAATTCGTCATAGAAAATCCAAAATATTAAAATCAATTTATTCGAATAAATTGAAGGGAGAATAAATCCATCTAAAATTTATTGATTTTTAATAATTATTATATACCCATCGCTATTAATTGTAATAACTTTGCCTGCTGATTTGGATTAAAAATCAGCAATTGCACTTTGCATGGATCAACAGCCAGTTGAAATGAAGTAGCAAGTAATAACCTTTTATTATTGGAGATATTTAGTACAGTGAAGTTAATTAATCGTGTAAAAAACAGGCTGAAGCGGTCTCCGCGACCAGTTCGCCTAAAGAGAAATCCTTTGGAATTAGGTCGATTGTCTGCTTGGCATAGATCAGATATATTTGAAGAGAAATATAAAAACTAATTCCAGAAAATAACTCAATTCAACATAGAGCCTATCTTCAATTGATGGGCTCTATATTTTTACAGTATGAATTGCCTAATAATATTCCAGGTGCTGTTGACGATTCATTTGAAATCGTGATATGAAAAATGGAAATGAGATTCCACTCATGCTAGGAATGATACAGTCTCAAAAATGGAGAATCTGTGTTTCCTTTTTTTTGTGTAGTTTCATCCTGCCTCAGCAGCCGGATCTCTTTAACCATACACCTACAGAATTTTCAGCAGTTATTTTAGGGCAGGCGACTATTGATAATGTGCCAGCCGAAGAGGGGGACTGGGTTGGTGTTTTTGATGATTCAGGAAACTGTGCCGGTGCTGCGGAGGTTGAATTGATTGATAACAGATCTGTATTTATCCTGACCGCCTATGGAGATGATCCTGCCACCGGTGAAACAGATGAAGGGCTGACAGGCTCGGAACCATTCACTCTTCAAATTTATGATTCCTCTGCTTCAGTATTTCTTATTCATGAGGGAAGCTATTGGGGGTGGCAGAATACTCAGGGACAATTTCTGGACTTGTTCACGCCTGATTCTATTCTAAATCTCGTGGATTCTCTTCGTTTAAACCAGCTTCAGGTAATCGGCAGCCACAACAGTTATCATATTGCTCCCTATGATACTTTATTGATGGTCATTGATGTTATAGCGCCGGACTTGGCATGGACCATTGATTATACCCACCTAACATTGGAAGAACAGCTCCTCTATTACGGGATAAGACAGATAGAACTGGATATTTACAGGGACCCTCAGGGTGGTCTTTTTGCCAATCGTCTCGGAAATTGGTTGACGGGACATTATGAAGATGTTCATCCGGACATTCCGGAGTTGTATGAGCCAGGGATAAAAATTCTCCATTTTCCAGATATAGATTTTGATACCCGGTATTTAACCTTTTCATATGCCCTTGAAGCATTGAAAAACTGGTCTGATTTCTATCCAAGACATGTGCCCGTTTTTGTACTGATTGAGTGCAAATCTGCAGGGCTGGAAGATTATTTTGATGATTATCCTCAAATGGAAGATTTTATAGAAAACATACAGAATATTGATTCTACCCTTTCATATGTAGAACCCATACCTTTTGATCTTGCAGGGCTGGAAGAGGCTGAGGCAGAGATTCGAAGTGTTTTTGGGGATTCTCTTCTGGGCATAATTACTCCGGACATGGTCCGGGGAAACTATGGAACTCTGGAAGAGGCAGTGCTGGATGGTGCCTGGCCTATCCTGGGTGATGCCAGGGGCAAAGTATTGTTTGGACTTGACAACGGTGGCAGTTTAATGAATGATTACATGGATGGTCATCCCTCCCTCAGTGGCCGCATTTTGTTTGTGGAAGCCAATCCCGGTACACCGGAAGCCGCATTTTTGGGAATGAATACACCCAGTGATGAAATCGCTGAACGTGTAAGTGAAGGATATTTGGTCCGTACCCGGTCGGATACGGACACGGAACAAGCGCGAACCGGTGATACATCCCGACGGGATATAGCACTTGCAAGCGGGGCTCATTTTATTTCCACGGATTATTATAGACCAGATCCACGTCATGAATCTGACACTACATGGACGGATTATTCCGTTCGCCTCCCTGGAGATTATTTCGCACGAGTGAACCCGGTGAGCGGGCCCCAGGATATTTCCTCTCTGGAATTTGATTTAGTGAATTTCAATATGATCTTTGATTTCGAAACTGAATATGTAGGTATTACACTCTACTATTCTGAAGATTGGAATCTCGTCGGTTTACCTGTGGAGGTAGAAGATCCATACTACCAAACAATATTTCCCACATCAGTAGAAAACACACTTTATTCATTTGATGTAACCTATAACCTTGACAGTACTCTTGTTCCTGGAGAAGGTTACTGGTTAAAGTTCGAAGAAGAGGGGAGCACTATAGTTACAGGTAATATCATCGATGAAACAACTCTGACTTTAGATGAAGGCTGGAACCTGGTTTCAGGACCTGGAAATATTGTGTCCATCTACTCTGTCACAGATCCTGATGGAATTATTATACCAGGGACGCTCTATGGTTTTGAATATAACTATGTTCCCAGTGAAGAATTTATTCCTGGCAAGAGTTACTGGCTTAAAACATTCCAGGCTGGAGAGGTTACATTAACTAGTGGTACGGTATCACAAGCATCCCATAAGAATTATAATCTTAAGGGTAAAGAGAACACCTTAACTATAAATGGGATAGAACTGTACTTTGGTATAGAATTGACTGACAGAGAAAGAATGAGTTACAGTTTACCTCCCAAACCACCTGTGGGAGCATTTGATGTACGCTTTACTGGTGATTGGAAATATTGCGGGGATTTAGGTGAAATTGAAGTAATGAACAGTTCTCAACATCTTACTCTTTCCTATGATATTATTATACCCTTAGAAACACAATACAAGTGGGTATTGACCTCAGAAGAAAGTGAGGAATATATTCTGGATGGTTCAGGAGAGATTGAAGTCAATTCCAGTGATAGATTCACTTTAACAAAGGAACTCATATCTGTACCAAAAACTTTTTCACTGTACCAGAACTACCCCAATCCTTTCAACCCATCTACAACTTTTCAATACGATCTTCCAATACGTAGCCATGTCACCCTGGTCATCTATGATATCCTTGGCGAAGAAGTTACACAGCTGGTGAATACCACCCAGGATGCAGGCTCCAAAACGATCAGCTGGAACAGCACAAACATGTATGGAAAGCCAGTGAGCGCTGGAGTATATCTTTATCAGATCAAAACAGGGAAGTTTAACCGCACAAGGAAGATGATATTACTAAAATAAACATGAGGAATAAGGCAACAATTGCACTTTTCATAGTTACATTCATCTGGGGCTGGACCTTCGTCTGGCTGAAGCAGGCTCTTGAAGCTTCAAAGATGTATTCAACTACTGATGGCACAACTGCGGTCTCCCTATTATTTGTATGTATCCGTTTTGGCTTGGCAGCATGTTTTCTTCCATTATTTATTAAGGAAGCCCGGATCAAGATTAAAGATTATGCTGTCTGGAAAGATGGGTTTATCTTAGCCCTGTTTATGCTTGGAGGTTTTGTTTTTCAGATGATTGGACTTGATGGGATTACACCAGCAGTATCTGCATTTTTAACAAGCCTGTATGTTATTTTTACGGCGTTAATTATGGTGTGTTGGAAAAAGAAATTTCCATCCATTCTCATTATATCGGGAGTTTTATTAGCTACATTCGGAGCGGGATATATTCAGGGTCCTCCGGAATTACATTTCGATTTTGCAGAATGGTTAACCGTTTTGTGTGCTTTGATGTTTGCCGGACATATTATCGCCACAGATGTGGTTACGAAACGTAGTTCACCTATCGCTGTTACCTTCACTTCTATTTTATTATCGGCTCTAATCTGTTTTTTTGTTTCTATTGTATATATGTCCTTGAATCCGGGGGAGCTCCAAATTATTGGACTTTTGAAGGACAGTAAATTTCTCATCCCATTGATACTGTCAGCCGTTTTCGGGACCTTCATTGCTCTGACTCTAGTGAATTATTTTCAAAAACTATTGGACCCTGTTAGAGCGTCGGTACTCTATGCTCTGGAACCTGTATGGGCAACCATCCTTGCCATAGGATTTGGGATGGAAAAATTTACTCTATGGCTTATATTAGGCGGATCTGCCTTGGTTGTTGGGAATATTATTGCTGAAATAGGCACTTACAAAGTTGTAAAATAGATCTGTTGGGTACATATTGTCTTGATGTGATCCAGATCACATTTCCCAAAGCCGGTTTGACATTGTCATTATAATAGTGTATTATGAGTTAATTATTTACTGGAAAAAAGAAGAAAATGGATATGATATTCAATACAACAAGTTCTTATAAATCATTGATAAATCTTGTCAGGGGAAGATGTTCAGGCTACTCTGTTTTTCTTTTTTCTTTTCTTTTTTTCATCTCCCAACCAAATCTTTTTAGCCAGGATTTTAGCCTTGATTTGGTAGGCAGGATTTGGTTTCCTTCCCAGGAATGGAATTCCGGAGACACAACCGGAGGTTCGGATGTCTGGGGTTACACAGCACCTGACGGCGAGGAGTACGCCATTATGGGCGTTCTTGAGGGAGTAGCTGTTGTAAGAGCTTCTGACCTGGAAGTTATTGGCATCATCCCCGGTCCGCAAAGTAACGACTACTACTACCATCGCGATATCAAAACCTATGAACATTACGCTTATGTAGTGAACGAAATGGTTGGCGTCAATTATGGGTTAATGATTATTGATCTTCAGTATCTTCCAGACAGTTTACGGTTTGTCGGTTCGTATGTTTATCCCCAGAATGTACGGTCTCACAATTTATCAATTGATACAGCAACGGGGTATGCGTATATCCCAAAACAGAATTATTCCGGTTTTCGTATTGTGAGTCTTGCTGATCCTGAAAATCCGGAGGATATAAATGAAGTCAGTACGCCCGATATTCATGATGTGTATGCTATGAATAACATCGTGTATGTTTCCGAAGGATCCAACTCATCTTATTCAATATGGGATGTGTCGGACAAAATGAATCCTGTGATGATGGAAAGAATAGATGTTCCCAATGGGGGATATGCTCATAATGCCTGGCCCACTGATGACGGCAAGTATCTGATGACCACGGAGGAGACAGTGAATAAAACCGTGAAAATGTGGGATATCCAGGATATGAACAATATAAATCTTGTGGGAAATTATCTGGGAGAAAACGATCTGGCCCATAATACCCACATTATGGGAGATTTTGCTTATATCTCTCATTATACAGTTGGAGTAAAAATTGTAGATATCAGTGATCCGGGAAACCCTGTGGAAGTGGCAGCCTATGATACCTACGGACTGCATGATGATGGAAGTTTTTACGGTTGCTGGGGTGCCTATCCATTTACTACAAACGGATATGTATATGCCAGTGATTTGGAAGGCTATCTCACTGTATTATACTTTAACCAACCTGAAACGGGGATAGAACTAACCGTTAATCACCAATTTGACTGGGATTTGGTAGGCTTACCGGTGGATGTGGAGGATTCTTATTACATGAATGTCTTTCCAGATGCTATAGAAGGAACACTCTTCTCCTTTTTAGGGGGATACAATCTGGAAAATGAATTAGATCGGGGTAATGGCTACTGGCTGCGTTTTCCTGATTCAGGCACCACTACTTTTTATGGTCAGACACTAAATGAATTAACCATAGAATTAATGGAAAACTGGAATTTGATTTCCGGGATCTCAAGTTCAGTTTCTGCAGCCAGCATTCAAGATCCGGATGGATTAATTATCCCAGGGACACTTTATGAGTTTACCGATGGCTACGTTCAGGCAGAGACATTGGCACCGGGCAAAGGCTACTGGATCCGTGCTTCCGGCCCAGGAGAAATAATCATTTCAGAATGATAGTAGAGCAATGATGCATCTGTTGAACTAGGTAAATTTCAAAATGTAGAAAACCCCGCTTGCAGCAGGGTTTTTTGTTGTTGTTTTGGGTAAACATGTGAGTTATAAATCTTTGGATTCTATTTTCCCCAGAATAAGAGTTTTTAGAGGTTCAATCATTTCAGTGTGGGGTGTATAAAACAGGTTTGTGTTCCCTCGGTCCGTATCTTCCCAGAAAACGGGAGTGTTGTTCTCAAGGCGTTTGAATGTATTTTCAACTACCTGTATAAAAATATCTTTCCCTAAATAAGGGAGGTCTTCCAAAATATCTTCTATGATTTGGGAAACAAACTGCTCTTCTCCAGCCTTGAAATAGTAGAGAGCCAGGGACATTTGAATATCTCTCACACCATCATTGGTTAATTGGCTGTCATCCATTTCATCCCTGTCCATGTCCGGGGGTGTATCCAACTCAAGGATTTGGTCCAATAGTTCACCTTGAATTTCAATATCCCAGGACTTTTTGTGAATATTAATGAGGATATTTTTCAGTTCAGCAGTAAGAACGGCAATAATAAAATACAGGGAATAGTTTTGTTTTGCGTGATTGAAAATCTCATTCCCATACATTCTAAAGTAGTGAAAACACTCTTTTACCAAGTCAATCTGGTGATGGCTGGCTAAGGAATTAACAAAGTTGGCATAATGGAATGCCAAGTTATAAAGATTCCGTGCTTCGTTAAAGCGTGTGGCCTGTTTGATGGCAAATCTCATCATGGTATTAAATTGGAAGATCAAAGCTTTTAACAGGGGATTATCATTACACTCTGCAGCTGTTTCCCCTACGGCTGTGAGTTCCGCTGCACATAATGATGCTAAGTCAAATTCATTGCGATCCAGAAAAATGACATAGGCATTTCCCAATAATCTGAAACTTTTTACTTCAAAAAATATACGGTGTTGTTCTAATTCACTTAGCTGTTTTTCCTCCACCATGGTCCGGAAAGAGATGTCGGAACGTACCGCTTGAGTTATCCTGAAAAAATTTGGGTTTATGTGAGGTTTTTCTTTGACGTAAACCTGAATAGAATGGCTCATTTTTCTAATAACTTCTGCCCTGGGTTCTTTAAAACCAGCATAATCAAGGAGGTTATCTAATTGATTCAGGCATTCCATCAGGTATCTTTGAAATTCTTCTGTTATTTCATCAATCTCAAGGAAATCTCTCATTTTTCCGGAACCCAAGCGCTGAATATATTTAAGATTATTTTTGTGAATAATGTCAATGACATGGTTGGCTTTGGTGTACCGAAGGATATAAAAAATATACGGCATTGAAAATAAAATGCAGACCGGCAGAAGCAAGTAAATATTTAGTACTGGACTCCCAGGGCGGATCAGATCCTGGGTAAAAATCATAATAACAACTGCATGAATTGAAGACAGGACGAGGAACCAAATGTAAAACAGGCTTCTCCAGTCATGCATATACAGATCAATAAGTTTCGGTGTATTTTGCGAAGCGATAGAAATAACAATAATCAAGGTTCCTAAAACCAATCCCAATAAAGATAACCAGACTTCTGGGGCAAATTCCATGTTCACTGCGGAAAAGGCAACACCATTTGTTTGTAAAATTCTGTTAATGAGCCCAAGTAAATTTATAGAGCATAAATTAAAGAGAAAATCCAGGAGAACAATTGAGAAGAAAACGATGATAAAACTGGTTAATGACCGGTAATGATCCAGTAAAACACTGGCGCGATAAAAGTAATATTTTAAACGGCGGTTCATCTCGTATTGATTTTCTTCTATTCTGGTATTAGGGCGTTTAAATGGATATTACTCAAAATTATAAAATCATTACAACGGATTGTTTTTTTTGACTCCCTGGATATTAGGAGAAAAAGTGCCCAATATGTGTGATCAATTTTATGATAGCCTTCTTTGGTAGATTTTATTTTCTCTGTAAATTTATCCTGTACGGTTTGATATAGAAGAATGGCACATAATCCACTCATTGCAATTGTTGGTCGCCCTAATGTAGGGAAATCTACGTTTTTCAACCGGATGTTAAAAAGCCGGAAAGCCATTGTGGACTCCCAGGAGGGGATTACCCGGGACCGGGTATACGGAACCATTGATTGGGCGGGATATCCGCTGGAGTTTGTTGATACTGGAGGGTATATCCCCGATGATATGGACGTTCTGAATGCTGCGGTTCGGAAACAGGCTCAAGCAGCCATCGAAGAAGCCGAAATGATCCTATTTATGGTTGATGGAAGAGTACCTCCTACATCCAGCGATTCATTACTAGCTCAATTTGTTCGGGAATCGGGCAAACCACATCTTTTGGCAGTAAATAAATGTGATTCAAGGAATCAGGATGACCAATGTTATCTATACTATGAATTGGGATTTGAAACCGTTTTGCCCATTTCTGCTTTGCATGGACGTTTGACTGGAGATCTTTTGGATGTAGTAATCGAGACACTTAAACTGGGCCAGAAAGTATTTTCCGATGAAGATCAGAAAGTATTGCGATTAGCCATTGTAGGGATGCCCAATGTTGGAAAATCGTCTTTGACAAATGCTCTATTAAAAAAAGAGCAAACGATTGTAACCCCAATAGCAGGAACGACGCGGGATTCTATTGATACCCCACTCCGCTGGTATGGAAAAGATATTACACTGGTGGATACGGCGGGATTAAGGAAAAAATCAAAGGTTGCAGATAATATTGAATATTACAGTAATGTTCGGACACACCAGGCAATTAGCCGGGCTGATGTTGTTTTAGTTATGCTGGATGCAGATAAGGGTGTGATGAAACAGGACAAAACTATTGCACAATATGTGATTCAGAAGGGTAAAGGGCTGGTCATTGTTGTAAATAAGTGGGATTTAGTGACAAAGAATTCCAGTACATTAAAGGAGTTTCAGAGGAAAATCACACACCAGTTTAAGGCGCTTGATTATTATCCCTCTCTTTTTATTTCTGCTCTTACGAAACAACGGGTATCAAAAGTGCTGGATTTTGTATGGAACGTGTATCAGGCCCGGCAGCAAAAAATCAGCACAAAGGATTTGAATGCCTGGCTGGAAAAGGTACAGAGGATTAAGGCGACTCCGGCACCAAAAGGAAAGGAGCTAAAGATTAAGTTTATGACACAGGTGAATGTATCTCCTCCCATTTTTGCGTGTTTCTGTAATTACCCAAAACTGGTTCCTGCTTCCTATCAAAGATTTTTCGAAAATCAATTCAGGGAAAGCTTCAATTTTGAAGGTGTTCCCTTAATATTTTCTTTCAGAAAAAAGTGAAGGTCACTCCAGGTGAACAATTTGAGGGCTCTTTTAAAGAAAAATGGTCAGAGTTCATTGCTGTTTGTCACTTGGTCAAGGTGACTGATTGAAGAAAGGAATTGAGTGAGGATTAAATGAAATCATTTTGGAAAATAGTGTATATGAGTGTTTTTGTTGTTCATTTAGCCTGGAGTGATGATGCACGTCCCCTGAAGGTTGCGTTTTGGAACGTTGAGAATCTATTCGATTTGATAGATGATCCGAAAAAAAACGACAATGAATTTGCAGTAGGAGGGAAGAAAAACGTTACTCAAGAGATTTACGCTTTGAAATTAGTGCATTCTGCTGAAGTACTGGCAGATCTTGATGCGGATATTCTTGGAATTTGCGAAGTTGAAAACAGGTTTATGATGGAGGAATTGAACAAGGCTTTTACCGGGAGAAATTATAAAATAATCCATTATGATTCACCAGACAGGCGTGGAATTGACTGCGCACTGTTTTACGATGAATCAAAATTTACAGTACTGGAATCCAAGCAGATAAAAAACATCTTATCTTCAGGAAAACCAACACGGGATATAGTATATGTCAAGGGTCAGTTCGGTGGAGAAATACTTCATGTATTTGTGAATCACTGGCCTTCTAATTACGGCGGAAGGGAGCAGGCAATCCCAAAACGGGCAGAAACAGCCAGGTTTGTGAGAGAAAAAGTAGAAAAAATCCTCAATGAAGATCCAAAAGCGGAAATCCTTCTCATGGGTGATTTCAATGAGGGGCCAAGCGAACAAAACATTCAATACCTGGCGAAAGATATACTCATTAATCTCATGGAACCTTTCACGGGGAAGAAGGGAGTGGGAACTTATGTGTACAGGGGACAGGACAGCTTGCTGGATCAATTTATTGCAAGCAGCGGATTACTGGATGACCAGGGCTTGAAAATTGAGGATAATGCTGTCTCAATCCTTGATCTGCCAAAGTACAGACAGCAAAGGGGGAAATACAAACATTATCCGTTCAGGTTTTGGGCAGGGGAGAAGTTATTAGGAGGGTATTCAGACCATTTGGCTATTTCTGTAGAAATAAACCTGATTCAATGACAAAATAAAGATATTTGAGTCATTGCTTTTCCTTGTAGAAACTCCTAATATTGACTCCGTTTTTTGAAGATGAATATCAAGTGATCGCGGGGTGGAGCAGTCTGGTAGCTCGTTGGGCTCATAACCCAAAGGTCGCTGGTTCGAATCCAGCCCCCGCTACAAAGAATAAACCCTGATTTCCTGAGAGGAAATTGGGGTTTTTATTTTCATCTTTGTATTCGTTTGGTTTTGTTTCCATAACGTTGATTACAGGGCTATTTAGAGGTAAATTTTATCTGCCTTTTTAGGATAATGATATGAAAAAGACAGTATTACTTATAATTCCTCTCTTGTTGGTTGTGTTTGCCTGTGAGGATAAGGAGATTAATGTTTCAGGAAAATAATCTACTTAAAGCTCTAAATAAATTCGCTCACCGTCAGAATGAAAATTTTATTACTGAGTCATTTCTTCACTTATTAATTCATTTAATAGAATTTGAGCCTAAGGTAGGGATAGACCTGATAAATAAATTATCTTCCAAAAAAATTGATTGGAAAGAAGAAGAATCAAAAAGAATAAGCATTCAATCGCAAATTAAAACTGATGAAGGAATACCAGATATAGTAATTCGGTCAGTAGATAAGCTAATGTACATAGAAGTGAAAGTAGAGTCTGACTTTAGCCATAATCAAATAAAGCGTTATAAAAAAGTTTTAAAAAAGAGTGAATGTACTAAAACACATCTAACAGTATTAACAAGGTATCCGTATACGGAAAATAGTGAATCTGAAATACCTGATTCTTCATTTAGATGGCATCATATTGTGGATTGGCTTGATAAATTAGTGGAAGATATTGATAATAATGTCAGCCATTTTATTATTAATCAGTTTGTTAATTTTTTAAAAATGAAAGGTATAGCTATGGGAAAAATAAGTTGGGAATTAATTAATGGATTAAAATCCTACAATAATTTAATGGTAATGCTTCGTGAAGCAATTGTAGCAAATAAGTTGAAAAAGACAAGAGGTTCATCACAAGGTGACTCTGGATTTTACCTTGATGACTATTGGGTGGGCATCACCTTTGAAAACCCTAATATAATTTGTATTGCCACTAATAATCCTATTAAAGAAACAAAAAATAAACAAACTAAATTAGGACTTTTAGATGAAAACAAATGTTGGTACAATGAATTAGATATGGAAGCTGAAAAAGTTCATTTTTTTGCATTATCCAAAGAGGGTCAAGTTCAATGTCTTGAAAAGTTTATAAGGGAAAGTGTGAAATATGGTAATACTTTGATTAAATAGTAAATTATATTTTTTATGAAAGAACAGAAAGAAAACAAAGAAAAGCGTCAAAACCTTATAAATGAAATATTTGATTCCGTTTTTGATGAACCTTTTGGAAAAAAACGGGAAGCCAAAAAGAAAAGAAATAAGAAGTCCAACCCTCCAAATTGATTCCTCTGGGTAAATTGAAGAAAGAAGATTGAGATGAGTTACATTATTCTTTCTATACCGATTTTCTTTTTCCTCATTGGCATCGAGTTTCTCATTTCGTATCTAAAGAAAAGCAACCTTTATCGAGTTGAAGATGCGATCACAAATATCAGCTGTGGTATTCTCATGCAGGTAACGGGAGTTTTTTCCAAGACCGTTTTGATAATAGGGTACACCTTTTTATATAATAATTATCGATTATTTACCATCCCGGACAGTATTCTCAGCTACATTTTTCTTTTTATTGGGGTGGATTTTTTATATTACTGGTTTCATCGGTATGCACACGAGATCAACATATTGTGGGGCGCACATATTGTACATCATCAGAGTGAGGATTATAATCTTTCTGTTGCCTTGAGGCAATCTTCCTTTCAGATGTTTATTTCTATGATATTTTATTTACCCTTATCCCTGCTTGGATTTAATCCGATCGCTTTTCTAGCGATGAATGCTTTTCAGACGCTGTATCAATTTTGGATACATACTAAGACTGTGGATAAATTGCACCCTGCGATAGAATATATTTTTGCCACACCATCAAACCATCGAGTCCATCATGGCCGGAATCCCCAATATGTCGACAAGAACCACGGCGGCACGCTCATTATTTTCGATCGTATGTTTGGTACGTATCAACTGGAAGAAGAGGAAGTTGTTTACGGTATTGTCAAGCCGCTGGCAAGCTGGAATCCGTTTTGGGCAAATTTCGACTGTTACGCTGATATATGGAGGGACCTGAAACGACCTATGTCGTTCACTGACAAAGTGAAATTGTTGTATAAGAAACCGGGTTGGCTCCCAGCCGGCCAGGGTGGTTTTAGAAAGCCTGAAGCTGTTGCTGACAGTTTCAAAAAATATAGTACCTCGGTGTCTCCAAAACTGAATTATTATATTTTATTTCAGTATGTGGTACTACTGGCTGCTGTCTTCTATTTTTTATTTACTTTCAATAACTTTGATCAATTCGAGAAAATACTTATCGCTGCAGTTGTTACTTTATCAGTTGTAATCTTTGGCGGACTAATGGAAGGAAAACAATGGGCAAAACCAGGAGAAGTGTTTCGCCTTGCGGCTGTCACAGGTTTATGCTTTATTGTGATTTGGTGCAGGGTATAATTATATAGGTTTATTTTATAAGTTATTATTAATAACCTATACTTATGTAAATAGTATAGGATGTAGAAGAATAATATTGACAAAAAACCCTATACTATTGTAAGTTCTGAGTAAGCAATAATTTTGCAATGAATAATATGTTAGATAAGAGAAAATTAGAGTTTATCCCTAAAAGTAGACATGATAAACTCAGTGATGTGGAATTGCAAAATCTTCTTTCTTACAGAAGGTTATATAATAAGTGTATTATAAGGCAAAAGAAGATTGAGAAAGACAAAATACGATTGAAAAAGGATAAAGAAGCACTGAAAGAATGGATGTCAGATCTTACATCTCAAAAACATTTCATTAACAAATTGCGAGAGAAGTATGCATTCTCGTGCTCGGTTGTCTCCTTACCACCACGAAAGAGTGGAAAGGTTTATTACAACTTAACTATTTCACGAAAAGGCAATTATCCTAAGAATTGTTCTTTGGGCAGTGAAGAAACTATTAAAATTCATTTGCTTGAATTCTATAAAGGGAATTCCAAAGTCAGAAAAGAAATAAAAAAAGATTGGAAAACCTGGTTAAAGAATGAAACGAATAATGGTAATACTTATTTACGGATTTTGGATATAATATTGAAGAATCCTACTGGGTTTAAGAATGCAACCATCAACAGAGGCGTTCTATTCCCATGGAAAACCCTTTATTACTGATAGTTTCTCTTTTGTTTCCATAATTTGAATGGGAGAATTGAATCCTCTTGATAAATTGGAGAGATAAAAAGTCCACCCAACCTTTGCCCCCCCTGTTTATATGTTATATGCCACTCTCACACAAAACAGGGGAAAAGGGGTCGTTGATTGGACAAAAGGGGGATTTAGGGGTAAATTGGGGAGTATGGTATGAAAACAAATTATAAAAATATATTTTTAGGGATAATAATAGGTGTGATTGGTACTTGTGGAGTTTTTTTCATAGTTGGAGATGTTAATGTTGAGACTGAAATACAAATTGGAGAAAAGTTAGATGATGATAATAAAAATATCGATATAAGTATTGAAAAAACTGTAGATGATAATGGTAAAGAAATTATCAATATACTTGCAAATGGAAGTGGTTCTGTTACAAAAGAAGAAATAGAACAAGAACTTGAAAGACTTTATATAGAAAAAGACATAGACATTTCATCTGGGGATGTAGATATTAAAATCAATATAACTAACTAATCCATTCAACATTAATATGGACTTTTGGTGCGGAGAGCTAAATCACCATCCAATGTACATTCCTATTTGCCCTATGAGTTGTTTTTTTTTAAAGCCCCCTCCTTGAATGACATTTATAACCAAATAGGGCTTTTTTAGATCATTTTTGTTACATGCGGCTACATAAACCTGTAAGTGCTGATATTGCGATATATATGTTCAAATTGTACCTTAAATTTCGCGCTGGTTCGAATCCAGCCCCCGCTGTAAAGAATAAACCTTGATTTTCCATATGGAAATTGGTGTTTTGAGCATTTCTTTTGTATTCATTTCGTTTCGATTTATAATGTGTGTATTACTACACTTAGAGTACATTTATAATACACTTTTAGTATATTAATGCAACATAATGGCTACACAAACCTATAAGTACTAATATTGCAGGATATATACTAAATTATAACTTAAACGTTGCTTTGGTTTGAATCCAGCCAAGGTTATAGAGAATTAACCCTGATTATCTGACGACAAATAAGGTTTTGTTCCTTTTTAGTATGTGTACGTTTTGTTTCTGTTTATATTGTGTATAATAATACACATATAGTACATATATGGTACACCAATAATACACCTGCTGTATATTATTGTTACATTGTTATCCAAGGAAATTTCCATAAAATGGGTATTTAATTTATGTACCAGCAGTATCTAACTATTTTCCATTGACAATCCCAAATCCCTCCAATTCTATACCCATTTTAATGCCCTCTATAAAGTAAGGCCAACAATAATAAATGTTTTCAACATTATTAATAGATCTACCTGATCTTGATTATGTGCCTGCACTTGGGGTAATTTCAGATAATGCCTTCACGGGATATACTAACTTCTCCGTGTTTCATCTGGACGTCGTACTTCATTGCAAATAGAGAGTGATAAAATAAAACACATACTACTAATCATTACAGTCCTGATGCTGATGGATGGGTGTTCTAAAAAGCCCTTGGATGAAAGCATCTTGATTGAGAGAGATAAACTGATGTACGAACCAAACTCTGACGAGCCATATAGTGGTGAGGTTTTCACTAATTATTCTACCGGTGAAAAAGAATACCAAGGAAGGTATGAGAACGGTTTGTTAATTGAGTATTCATACATCAATAAGAATGGTAGTGTGAAAGAACCTGTCAATAGGGAAACACTGATTGACAGTAGTGGACTATTGTATGAAGCAAGCAGACGGAAACCATATACTGGTGATGTTTTTGAATTAAATAAGGATGGTGGTAGGAAATATTCTGGATTAATCAAAGGGGGTAGACAAGACAAACTTTGGACTTATTTGCATTCGAATGGACAGAAGGAGAAAGAAGGAACTTTCATTGATGGAAAAGAAGATGGGCAATGGACTTTTTGGCATAACAATGGACAAAAGAAGAAAGTGGGAAATTATAAAAATGGCAAAAGCGATGGAAAGTGGACATACTGGTATGATAATGGTCGTGAAATAATCCCCATTATGCCGGAATTAGTTACAATTAAAGGTGGTACCTTCCGGATGGGGAGCAACAGAGGTGATCTTCACGAAAAGCCGGCGCACACCGTAACCGTATCGGATTTTAACATGAGCAAGACGGAAGTGACTTTTGAACAGTATGACACCTTCTGTGATGCCACCGTTAGAGAAAGGCCTGATGATGAAGGGTCACGGAGAGACCGCTCGGTTAATGTAACCTGGCACGATGCTGTGGCGTTTTGCGAATGGATGAGCCAGCAGACCGGTAAAAAAGTCAGGCTCCCTACGGAAGCGGAGTGGGAATATGCAGCCCGGGGAGGAAACAAGAGCCAAGGCTATACATACAGTGGCAGCAACAACCTTGATGCTGTAGGATGGTATTATGACAATTCCAGCTATGAGCCCCCCCGTCCGGTGGGACAGAAACAGCCCAATGAACTGGGACTCTATGATATGAGCGGGAACGTGTGGGAATGGTGTTCGGACTGGTACGATAAGAACTATTACAGACGTTCACCACAGGCTGACCCCAAGGGGCCAGATTCTGGGACGTATCGCATTCTTCGCGGCGGCGGTAAGTACAGTCTTGATGACGTCTGTCGTTCAGCGAATCGCTGGTACAGTCTGGACTCCAGGAACCAAAACGTCGGATTTCGTTGTGCTCAGGACATAAAATAGTGTTACCCTTTGGCGCTATTATACTTTTACACTTTTCGGTGAGACGAAACAGCAATTGAGCAGGAGAAAGACTGTGCAGGGGTTGAGGGTGGAGGCTAATCTTCAGCTAAATAAAAAAAACTGAATTATCCCGACTCCAAGATAAAAATCTATCACAAACACAAGTCCTGCCGAAAATATTAGAAAAGGGGCAAAAGGCAAAGCCCTGTTCTTATTTAATCCCTTACGTGCAGAAATTCCAAGCCAAACCAGCAGGCTGATAAATGAGGCTCCAAAGAGTGTCAATGCCATATTTACCGATCCCAGCCATATCCCTAACACTAATCCTAACTGTAAATCTCCAAAACCCATTCCCTGTCTTTTTGTTAAAAGAAAGGTTAGCAACATGATCAAACCAAGGCATATAACGCCGATAAAGGCCCCTCCCAGGGCTTTTCTTAAAGAAATGTCTCCCAGTAGGCATCCCACTATTTCCACTCCCAAAACAAAGAATATGAGGTTAAGTGGGATATTCATAGTTAATCCATCAATCCAGGCAATTGTGATTAAAGTAGAAAAGAGGAGAACAATCAAAACAGCTTCTGTCCCTTCGAGATTAAGAAAACACCAGCTCCACACAACACCTGTAATTAGTTCCACCAGAGGATATTGAGGGGATATTTGCCCGTTGCACTCTTTGCATTTCCCCCTCTGGAGTATAAAAGATACCAGTGGAATATTTCTATAGAATGGGATTTTTGCTTTACAATGAGTACAATGGGATCGGGGATGAATCAGGGAAAGTTTGCGCGGTAAACGGTAAATCACCACATTCAGGAAACTTCCTCCAATAGTACCTAAGACAAAAAATAGTACAGATGATTCCCAATCCATTAAAGACCGGACTGGAGGGCAGCACCCAAATGAAAGACTGGTAGATAAGTGACGACCACCATAATAGCAATAACCACACCTACTGCAAGGATTAAAAGCGGTTCAATTAATGTAGTCATTCTATCGACCAAAACGTTTACCTGTTTGTAATAATAATCAGCCGCACGGTCCAGAAGATCACCCAATTCTCCCGTTTCTTCCCCAGTAGAAGTCAGCTGCAGCATAATGGAAGGAAAAACCTCCGTCCGTCGCAAAGCAGTGCTGATATTGTATCCTTCCCGAATATCCTTGGATGCATCGAGGGTGGCTTCCTCATAAACACGATTATCCACTACTTTGCTTAGGAGCAGGGTAGATTCCAAGACAGGAACTCCTGCTCCAACGAGAATGCCAAAAGTTTTACAAAATTTGTTTAGGATTGCTTGTTTATTTAGAGATCCAAATACGGGGAGATTTAAAATCAGAGAATCAATGAAAAATCCACCCTTCCTCGTCTTGGCAATCATCCAAATACTTACAATAAAAATAAAACTGAAAAACAGAATGGATCCAAAATTGCTGCTTATCCACTCACTCAGGGCAACAAGTGTTCGGGTTGCTTTTGGAAGTTTGCTTCCCAATTGGGCATATACTTCCGAAAATTTTGGGATTATCCAGATAAACATAGCTGTAATCATGGTCGCCATAAAAACCAGCATAAAGATAGGATAGGTCATAGCAGAACGCACCTTCCGGCGGGTGTCATCTATGTTTTCCAGATAGGTAGCCAAATGATCCAGTATTTCATCTAAATTTCCGCTGATCTCACCAGCTTTTATCATGGCAATATAGAGGTTGTTAAACACACCTGGATGACGTTGGAACGCTGCAGATAGATTTAAACCCTGGCGGACATTTTGAACAACTTTGTTCAATACTTTTTTCAGCCGGGGGTGTTTCTCGTCTGCAGCCAACCCTTGTACCGAACGTTCAATAGTTAATCCTGCAGCAAACATTGTAGCCAGCTGCCGGGTAAAAAATACCAGATTTGTTAGTGGGATACGGTTTTTCAGCCGCTCAAAGGAAAGGTTGATTTCATCCAGGAAGGGTCCTAGGAAATCCCAGGATGTATCCTCTTCCTTAATAGTAATAATAACCTGGTCCTGGGCGGTCAGTGTCTGGATGGCAGTGTCAAGTGTAGCCGCTTTAATCGCTCCTTCTTTCCGATTACCAGAGGTATCTTTTAGCACGTATTGGAATACAGCCATTTGATCTTATTTATAGGAAAAATTAATGAAACTTACTTACACACTGCCTGCTTGATAAAATTTGCTTATTTATATATCATCCATTGTAATCCGCAATACCTCTTGAATCGTAGTAGAAGCATCCAGAATTTTTCTCAGGCCACTCTCCCTCAGGGTTACCATGCCTTCTGCAAGTGCACAGGAACGCATCTCATCTTCATTAGCGCTGTCGTAAATCAGGGCACGAACTTTTCTGGTCATTGGAATTAATTCAAAAATACCAGTTCTTCCCAGATAACCTGTGTTCCTGCATTCCCGGCAACCTTTTGCCTGATGCAATTTCTTTCCATTTAACCTTTTCCGGCTTAAACCAACCAGTTTGAGTTCCTCATCACTGGGGTCATATTCTTCACGACAATGAGGGCATATTTTTCTCACAAGTCTTTGTGCCATGACCAGGTTCACACAAGCGCCCACCAAGAAAGGAGGTACGCCCAGGTCTAAGAACCGGGTAATGGTGGACACTGCATCGTTGGCATGAAGAGTTGAAAAAACCAAATGTCCTGTAAGGGAAAATTTTACAGCAATATCAGCGGTTTCTTGGTCTCTGATTTCACCGATGAGTAATATATCCGGGTCTTGACGCAAAATAAATTTTAATGAAGCTCCAAAAGTGAGTCCAATATGTTCAAAAACCTGAACCTGATTGATTCCATCTAAATGATATTCTACAGGGTCTTCAACAGTTGTTATGTTAATCAGGTCATTTTTTATTTCCTTCAATGAAGCATACAGGGTGGTGGACTTTCCGCTTCCCGTGGGCCCGGAAACAATAATCAACCCATAGGGGCGGGTGATTACATTTTGAAAAATTTGAATTAAATCTTTATCAAGTCCAAGAGATTTCAAATTAAAGGCAAACCCGGTTTTATCCAGAAGACGCATCACAATCTTTTCTCCATAAATTGTTGGAAGAATGGACACCCGGACATCAATTTCCTTTTCGGTTGTTTTGATTGTGAATCGCCCATCCTGGGGTAGCCTTTTCTCAGCAATATTCAGCTTAGAAAGAATTTTTATCCTTGTTACAAGGCCACTTAATGATGTGTTTGGTGGTGTCATTATTGTTTGTAAAACACCATCAATTCGAATTCGAACAATTACATTTTTTTCCTGTGGTTCGATGTGAATATCAGTGGCCCTTTCCTTTATTGCTTCCTGAAGAATCATATTCACAAGTTTGACAATTGGAGCATCTTCTTGAGAAGCATTTTCGGGAGAGAGGTCTACCTCTTCCTTTTTTTCATCATCTCCAGAAATAACCGTAATTCCTTCAAATACTTCTTTGACTTCTCCGCTTTTCTTGATTTCACCATACACTTCATCAAGAGCACGTTCCAGCGTATTTGGCCCTACAACAAGAACATCTGGCACCAGTCCTGTTAACCGTTGCAGGGCATCAATGCAGGTTATATCTTCCGGGTCTTCCATGGCGACCTTAATTGAAGAGTTACTTTTTTCTAACACCAGCACAGCATTCTGTCGGGCAAATTCTTCCGGAATAGTTGAGGCAATCTTCGGATCAATATTTAAAAGTAATTCATCATCAGCTTTCCGATATCCTAATTGCATTGAATACACAGTGACTAAATCATCCTCGGTTATAAAACCGTTTTTCACAAGTACCACTCCCAATTTATTCTTCGTTTTTTTTTGGACCAATAGCGCTTCCTGAAGCTGACTCTCAGAAAGTTTATTGATATGAATGAGAATTTCACCAATTTTACTGGCTTGGGGATTGAATTCTACGTTCATCAGGGGGGACCACCTTCTGTTGTTGGTGAACGAACCAGTTGGATCGTAATGGGATCCGACGTGATCTGTTGGGGAATTAACAAAGTACCCGTGAGACTTGCGCTAAACTCTTGAAAGAAATTCAACTCGGTATTAGGATCTTGACTCAACCAAATACATAATTCTTTTGGAAAAACCGCCGTGATTCTGGCAATGCCATCCTGGTCAGTTCTTACAGTTGGTCCACAGTCTATCATGTGATATCCATCCCATTCTCCGTTTCCTTCACCTTCGTCATTTGTATCAGGCAACCCGTCCAGACCGAAGTCATCAAACGGCTCAGAAACCTCTGATGTATCAATGACTCCGTCTCCATCCGGGTCAAAAGCATCATGGTCATCATTGCCTTCACCTTCATCCAGGGTTCCAGGGTCATCATCCAGGCCATAATCCCGCCAACTGAAACACCCATCCGCTTCAAATCCTCCTCCTCCATCCGTATAATTTTCATAGCCAATTTCACGCCACTCGGACACGCCGACACCGTTAAATGCAATGGGCGCCTCGGAAACCGCATTGCCGTAATAATCTATAAGCATAGCGGTGATCTGGATTTCAACTTCATCTGTTGCGACAGGAAGAGTAAAATCATGGTAGTAAGCTGATGCTGTCAGTGTCAACTGGCCAGGTAGAAAAAACAGCAATGATTCACCTACGTCCTCATTGATCCTTGCGGTAATTGTATCTCCATTGGCCCCATAAGTCGTAGCTGAAACATACCCAATATCACCAATGGCATCCGTAGAATAGACGATCGTTGTAAAAGCCATCCCGGAATAAATATCACCATCCAGGTTTTCATTTCCAGTAAAGCTCACTCCATCCACAAATGCATTAATCAAAGTATCAGGCGGGGTTGGTTCAATCGTCCAATACACATAGGTGCTGTCTTCCACCGGATTATACCATATGTCATAGACAATAGCCGCACATTGGGTCTGGTAAAATCCACCACCGGTTGGAGTGGTAGAATTCGGATCATATTCCGGTTCGATGTAATAGGGTGCCCCGGACGAGATAATAACCTGGTCACTGGCTGCCGAAAGATCAACTTCTCCGTCCTCATCACAGTCTACTTCAACTTCAATTCGAACAACACCGGGCCAAATACCACTATTTACTGATACAGAAGCTATACCGTCCACGGTGTATACAGTGACTTCGGTCTGACCTTCTTCATCCAAATAGCACTCTGATAACACAGGGTTCAGGCGGAAGGTAACAGGTGTGGGCGTATTCATAAGATTATTATCATCATCATAAATCTCAGCCTTAATCTGTGTTGACTCAATTCCACCTCCATCCCGAACTACAATGTGATCGGGATTGGATGGAGGGATTTCAATAAAAGCACAGGTAGAGAAAGAAATATCCTCAATAGTCATACTTGTAGTATCGGTCAGAGTGGTTTCAAAGCCGGGATGTGTATATGACGCGGTTACGATATCAACCCAAATTGTGGTAGTGTCAGGTGGATAGAAACCAAGATCAGAATATGTGACTTCCGCAATCCCTGCACTATCTGTTAAAGCTGAAGTAGTAATGGATCCAAGAACTGCTGAAAAAGAAATCGAAATGTTTGAAACAGGGAGATTATCATTATTGGTAAGACGGGATTTGATGAGAGCGATCGTTTCCCCCTCATCCAGGTACACTACGGTTGTTTCAGGGGGGATCAAAGTCAGTGTATATGGCCAGACCTGGGATTCTGGGTAAACATTAAATTCTACTGTAGCGGTAGTATTTTCAGTAAGAGAGGCTTCAACGGTGATACCTTCCCAGATATCAAATTCATCGGTACCAGGATTATTAATATAAGGTTCATTCTCATCATGATAGTACGCAAAAATTCGTCCAGTAGGACCTGTAAGAGAATCCTCCATTGTAATGGTACCAACTGTATTTCCAAGGTAATCCATTGGGGTAAGGTTAACACCAATATTACGTACAGGATCGGATGATCCACTGGTATCGTTTGTAGTCACATGAACTATGAGTTTAGTCATGGCAATATCTCCCACAATATCTTCCCCGACATTTACATCTGTACCTAATTCTAAAGCAACTGGGTAAGCTGTCAGGCTGATAATGTAATCGACATCAATAGAGACAAAGACAGAATCAAGGATAGTCTCAGGTACACCAGGATGAGTGAATTGAGCTATAATAACTGCCTGCCCTATATCTTCCGGCTGTCCTCGATCTTCAAAAATAAGGGAAATACTCCCAGTTGAATCAGTGGTAGCATTATTTGAATCCAGAAGGTTTCCTTTGTTCGGTTCAGGAAAATCAATACTAACACCTATCACCGGGTCTCCCAAAAAATTATCTAACTGAAAGGTAATTTCAGAAGTGGTGAGTCCATTATCCAGCATGATTTCGGCAGGGTCAGGATACAGGTCAAGTTCATAGGGCCAGACATCATCAAGAGACGGATAGACATTAAATTGAACTTGAGTTTCTGTATCTTCACCAGCAATTTCTGCTTCTATAGTCACCCCTTCAAAGATCAGAAACGTACCTGGGGCATTAATAGCACCGTCCCCGCCCCCATCAGAATAAATAGTTGATACGACACCGCTGGAATTAGTCAGGGCAGAATCATTACTGAAGGTTCCATAGGGAACGTTATTGACATGGGAAGTAAAATAGATCCATTCACCAGCCACGGGATTCCCTATGCCATTTGTCAATGTTCCTTCCACATGAGTGATGACGTCATCAGAGACCACATCTTCACCGACAGCAATATTGTTTGATAAATGATAGGCAGACATCGTGAAATTGTAATTAGTTCCAATTGTCACCGTTACCTGACCTGTCTCCTGCTCACTGTTTGATGGATGTGTGTAGGATGCTGTTATTATCGCATCGCCGGCATGGCCGTCATCCTCAAATTCTAAATATATTTCTCCCTCTCCGTTCGTAATGCTATCCGGCTTAATAGTCCCTATATTAGAGGAAAAATAAACATTAACGTATTTCACGGGCTCCTCTAAAAGATTTTCTAATTCGAGATGAATCGTCGATTTTGTCGAACCATCAGATAATTCAATTTCCTCAGGATCAGCATTCAGATTAAGTGTATAGGGCCAGACTGAATCAATATGAGCATACACATTAAACTCAGCGAATGCCCTGATATTGTCAGATTTTACATATTCTGCTGTAACTGTTACACCGTCAAAATCTTGGGTTTCAGGATTATCTACTGCACCTCCATCTTGACCATCAGTATAATAAACTTCCACAATGCCATCAACCTTCGTCGTATCTGAATTTATACTAAATGTACCATAATCTAAAGAAAGGCGTTTTGCTGTAAATGAAATGAGTTTCCCCGAAACCGGAACGCTGGTGGTTTTATCCTGTAGTTTAAACTTTAATTGTGTCCTAATTGATCCCACAACATCCTCACCCACAACGACTTTTGCTTCGTCATCACCATAAACGGGAACAGCTGAATACAGAATAAGTTCGTAATTATCATCTGCGGTGTCTTCAGGTTCCCGGTCATCACAGCTGAGCTGTGGAAGGAGTGCAACAATAATTATTACACTAATAATTTTCCATAATTTTTTCATAACAGAGCCCTATTCATCATCTTCTTTTAGCATGATTGTTTTTTCAAGCTTGATCATGGCTTCATTTTTTGGAATTCCACTGATATTGTCTTTCAATACAGAGGGTGTAATCTGAATAATTAAGTCAGTTTTTCTTTCCACTAGATCTGTGCTGGTAAAGAACTTTTTACCAAGCCAGGGGATTTTGTGAAAAAATGGAACTTTATAAATCGTATTCTTACGATCTTTGCTGATTAACCCTCCAATTATGATAGATTCTCCATCACTCACACGGATGGTTGTGGAGGAAGAACGGCTTTTAACTCTGGGAATATTTTTATCAGGTCCTATAAATTCAAAAATGGATGCAACTTCCGGTTCTACCCTTACGGTAATATCTCCATCCGTGTTGACTGAAGGAAGGACTGTCAGTTTAATTCCAACTTCTTCACGCTGAACCTGCACTTGTCCGCCTACTCCTCCTGAACTCAAAATATATGGAACGATATCCACCATTTTTATGGTAGCCTCCCGTCCGTTAAGGGTGACTAATTTTGAATCTGCCAAAATATCTGCTTTGTTATCCTTAAGGAGAAAATTCAGAGTGACATCGAAAGCCGTCATCTGCCGGCTGAACTTCCCGGGAATCAAGTTATCCTCATTTAAGCGATTAAAGAGTGCTGTAACTGGCAGTGTACCAAGAGTAGCAGGATCGGGGACGACGCTCCCCGCTCCTGTGCTGGGTGGCTCTGCATTTTCACCTAAAATACTTGTGTATTTAGCTAATTTTGACCAATCAATACCCAATTTTTCATCAACATCCATGGCAACTTCAATGAGACGTGTTTCTAATAAAACTTGAATTGCAGGAACATCTATTCCTTTGACGACTTCTTTAATTTCAGCAATTTTCCTGGGCGAGGTATTAATCAGAAGCTTGTTTCCGGAGACATCAACCTTGATCTGCTTTGAAAGATCACTCAGGAGTTCCTTCACTTCCACTGCATCAGCATATTTCAATTCGATTATGTGGGGTGTAATACCTACTTCCTTGTCTAATTTTTTCGGGTCTGCGATCAAGAAGGAATTACCTACAATTTCATACCCAAGGCCCACTGCTCTCACGACCAGGTTAATGGCCTCTTCTATAGGTACTTCATCAAGGTGGATGGAAATCTTATCCTGAGTATTTACACTCGGGTCAGTAACAATATTATATCCGCTTTCCTTCGCAAGTACTACCAGGATACCTGGTAAATACGCATCCTCGGCATGGATGGTAACCAGAAAAGGGAGACCATCTTCTTTCGTCAAGGTTGTATCTGTTTCTTCTCCTCCAAGAACAGAGAAAAATGTTAACGTACTGGTTAATATAATTTTAGAAATAAAATGTTTCTTCATTTTTTACCTGATGTTGTAATTGATTCGTCAATAAGTGGTGTTAATATTTGAATGTATTTTTTCTGATTGTCTTTCAACAGAATGATCCCATCACTTTTAATGCTGGTAATTTCCCCTCCTGCAATAGAATCCCCTTCAACCAAAGTTAAATTTTGTCCTCTATATTGGATACCAACATAACGGTTTTTTCCGTTCGTTATTATATGTTTAACTTCCATCTGGGCTGTTCTTCTATTGCTTATTCTTCTCCCACCTGCATCTGTCAAATAAATGACGCTTGTGAGAAGCATGGGATCCTTTTCCATTGTGAATTCATATTGCAACCGTTTTTTCAAGCGGTTTTCAAGAAAATTAATAATGTTTTCTAACTCTTCATCTGTTCCAATCCTAAGGTTTTCTGCTCTTTCGACTGCTTTCTGCCACTTGCCGGCGACAGGATAGAGCTTAACTCCTGCCAAAACTACTGACAAAAATGTGAGCAATAAAATGATCACCCAAATGGTTTTTTGGCGCTTATTCATGATAAGAGTTTTACTTTAGATTTTATTAAGGTTAAAGTGGAAATTTTCAATGTAATTTCCTGTTCCAATAAATCTTCTTCTTTCACTGTACTTTTTATGCGTTCAATTCCATTATTTATTGAGAATTCATCCACCGTAATTAGTCTGGGAGAACGCTCCATTTCAGCCAGGAAATTTCCCAAATTTTCAAAAGCACATTTGATAGTTAATTCATAAGGTGCTACATAATAATTTTCTTTCTTGTTCCTGGCTCTTGGCCTGATTTTGAGTAAAGCAATATTGTGCTTATTCATCAAATTAGTTATTTCTTTGAGAAAAGGAAGAGAGGCGTCTTCTGCCAGGGAGTCTTCTATGGAAAGAGCCAAGTTCCTGGAAAAGAGAGTATACACCTGATCCAGTTTTTCCGCCAGAATTTTAGCGCTTATAAATTGTTCATTCAATTCAGTCTGTTTCAACTCCAATTTTTTCAATTTGATTGGTTTAGATCCAATAGAAAATTTCACACTCATCCAAAATAAGACTGTCAATAGAGCTGATAAGATTAGGAATAAACTATTACGATTCATTTTGAAAGTTTTCTTTTTTAATATTATTATTGACAATATTGGATGATTTCTTAGCTGGTATTTTCACTTGTTTTGAAATATGTGGAACAGATTTTAATGTGGCTTCAATTTCAAAGGATACTATTTCCTGATTGCGAACTTTCAGCAATTCATGGTGTTTCAGTTTTAACCGAACAAAATTGCTGGAAAAATCCCGGTCCGAATTCAATGTGTGAATGAAATTTTCTATCTGCTCGAATTCTTTTTTCCCCTTATAAGTAGAAGCAATACCCTGGATTAACAGTTTCGTTTTTTTGAATTTCAACCCTGTAAGAGACATGTCTATGAAGGTCATATTGCCCAGTCGTTGAAGACAGTCAGCCCACATAAAACGGTTATTTTCCAGTTTTGCCAGCATCAATATATCCTGCTTGGAGAGATTTTTCCCCTTTTTCAGCAATTGGCTGATTTCCTCTCTTATCTGCGTAATTTCACTCTCTTTGCGCTGCAGCAACTTGTCATAATTAATTCCCATATACCAAACAAAAACATTCCCTCCAAAAAGCAGCAACACGAGGATGGTCAGTATAGACCAGCGCAGGTTTTCACGGAAACGGGCAGATCTAGATTGGTCCGACTCTACCTGATTCAAATTGATGAGAATAAAATTTTGTTTCATGCTTCAAACCCTTTTCGTACTGCCAGGCCCGTGGCTACAGCATATTGAGCAGGGTCTTCAATTGAGATCTTCTCCTTCGTTTCCAAGTTGGCGAAGGGGTCCATGACCTGAGATTTTATCTGCAAATTTTCTTCCATATACTCCTTTAAGCCTTTAACATTTCCGCCTCCTCCACTCAGATACAAGGCTGAGAAATGACTTTGTTTGGAATTCTTTGTATAAAATCGCAATGTTCTCCGTACATCTTCTAGGAAAATATCAAGGGATGAGCGTTCTGCTACTGAAATAAGACTAGTATCTTCTGGTTGTTCAACTTCAAGGGCAGCAGCTCCTTCGTTCTGCAAATAATCCTGTGCTTCACTATAGGTTATGGATCTTTTTGTTGCAATATCTTTAACGAGATCATGTACCCCCCTGGGGATATCCCGGGTAAAAAACATGTCCTGTTCTCCCCAGACAACCAAGGAGGTTGAGACTGCACCTATGTCCAGTAAAATCACAGCTCCTTCCTCTGAAGACTGGTGGCTTTGTAAAAATGCATTCATAATCGCGATGGGCTCTGAATCAATAATGTCTGCTTTTAAACCGATGTTCTTCAGTAATTTTTGATGGCTGGTTCTTACACCATTGGTACAGGCAACCAGAATTACGTCTATTTTATCAGCTTCAAACCTATTGGGACCAAGTACCTGATAATCGATCACCGCATCGGTGCCATCCATTGGCATATGTTTTCTTGCTTCAAACATCATGGAGGCTTTCAATTCATCGGTGGACATGTCCATGGTGGTAATTTGTTTGATAGAAATATTGGAACCGCCAATCCCAGTAGTCAGATTTCGGAGATGTTTTGGTTTTAAACTCATCCGATCAATTAATTCTTTTACCGCCATTACAATTAAGGGAGTATCAATATTTTCCGGATCGAAGGGTTTGTTTTTCTCCGGGATTAATTTGCTGTCAACATTCAATAGTTTTAACCCATCCCGTGTTTTTTCCACCACGACCATTTTTACATACTGGCGTCCAATGTCCAATCCAATTTGCATATGTTATTACCTAACTCCCCGGTTGAGTTCCATAAGATTTTATTTTCAACACGATCACACCGCTGACTGTACTTTGGTCTGGATAGTAGGGTGGGGGATTGTCTAATAGATTGTAGTCATAATGATAATTTTTTTCATATCCAATATCTCCAGAAGTATATGGACCAGGGTTATTCCTCATCATGTAGCCTCTTTCCTGCTGAACAATGGACCCCCATAGGTTTACTTTTCCTCTGTTGTCCTGGTTGTTTGTATAAGCACCTGGTAATCCTTCATCTCTGACAGGATTCCGATGGCCGCCCCGTCCATCTCCTAATGAATTTTCCCATACGTCCCCTGGATTTGGCTGTGCGCAGTAAAAACATTGCCCTGATTGAACCGAATTCTGCCAATAATGGCTAATAAAAGCTCCCTGCAGTGCCATTAAGGCACCGTTAATAACTATATGACGACTGCTTGGATTTAAATATCGGTTCCGTGCGCCATTTGGTGTGGTATTCGCAATGATGATATTGCTCCCTGCTACCAACCCCAACACATTGTCTGTTCCGCCATCATCGGGATGCATAACTTCTCCATCTGTTAAATAAGATGAACTTGTATTGGAATCTTCATACCTGATATCATCAATAAGCCAGATATTTCCCCAAATCTGATCAACAATAATGGGATTATCATGTCGGCGGTATTCGATCACATAATCTGTCACTACAGTGTAGGCTCCCTTAACAGTACCGTGGACCAAGACCTGGCCTCCCTTAATATAGATAACCTCAGGCCCTGAATAGGGAAAGAAAGTCCGTTGAAACAGCACAAAGGACTTATCTTCATTTTCATCATATTCTCCATCTCCATTGAGATCCTCATAACAGCCATTCACACTATAGCGGTCATTGCACAGCCAATAACGAAAATCGAAATGCTGAAAACCATCTGCCTGGCATATTGTATTCTCATTTGGGCCACCAAACCCAGTTGGCTCTGAATGATTATGAAAATATTGATATTCATTAAAGGGGACATGAGCATTTAGGGTGCTAGAACTCCCCTGGCGGGATAGAGTGACAGGTTCATCCTCCAAAAATCCAATGCCAGGCGGACCTTCATAATTTATAGGTAAAAAAGTATTAATTTGTAATCTCCATAGGAAACTACTAACCTGGTTGGAATTTAGGATCGTAAAATCGACTTTCTTATCTGGGTCTACTTCTGATTCAATGGACACCACATCATTTGATTCAAACGTGCTCATTGCGGCAGTATTATCATTGCCGTTAATATCGTTGGTGCTTACATATAACCAAACCGCATTATCGTAATTCTCAACTGGATCATAGGCATCAGTTCCATCTGCGAGAACCAGGCCTAAAGAGTATGGCTCAATAGGAGAGAAGGGAGCCGCTACTTCGATACTATCATAGTAAAATCCTATACTTGTACTGGCATCTTCTACTACCGGTGGCACCAGATACCACCACTGGGTAGCCCAAAATCCACCTGATTCATCAAATTCAATCTCGGTCATGATGAGAGTGTCTTTCTGGGTAGGGGAAAAAGTGATCATGTCATCAGCAGTGAATACCCTTGTGGCATTTGCTTTCAAAATGCCGATAGAATTATCCGGCGGGAATATAATTGATTCAACAGTATCTATTATTGAAACACCGTCTTCGTCCTCCATCTCATCCAGGCAGCCTGTATCTCCTTCGTAGGAGATGGGTTCAGTGACAGTAAATGTGCCAGTAAATTCAGGGCATCCCCATTCACTAAAAGTAACCGTGGGACTATTGGTATGGACACGTCCCTCCAGCTCATCACCGTCTCCGAAACTCACAAAGGACGATGGATTTGGTCCAAAAGGTTCTTCATCATTGGTAAAATACATAAATTCCTCAAAGCCGGAAGGAACCATTGACATAAAAACAGTTTTTTGCACGGTTACCGTCGATCCTACTGTGGAAGCATAATTCACTTCACCTGTGCTTTTTGCTACAAATTCCTTGCGGGTTGAACCATCCATCAATTGGGTATAACAGGAAATATTTTTATAAACGCCAAGTGGATCTCCATCGGAGTCTTCTCCAAATTCCATTCCCTGCTTACCTACAAGGATTGTGGTATCGGCATCCAGGTAAGGCAAATAATCTACCGCTTCACGGTTTAACCCTGCTTCCGCAACATATTGAGCCCGAAGTTCGGCAAACCGATATTTTTCCATCGTGGCTATCGTAGAGCTTTGACCCAAATAGGCAGCTATCAATAACATACTTAAAAATGTAAACAATATTGCCAGTGGGGCAACAGAACCTGAACTGTTATGAAACTTCTTTTTCATAGTGTTTGGATGTAGTTATTTGCTACAAACACAGATTTACTAAAATAAAATTCTTCCGCTACGGTTTCTTCATCAGTAAGTACATCGCTATCCAATTGTATAGTTAATGCTATTGTTATCATATTATTGTTAAAGTTGTTTAAGGACGGTCTTGGATCCGTTTCTTGACTCCATGTAAAATCAATAAGTGACACCCTGTGCTGATCGTTATCCCGGAAACGGCCTACTGTGGGTAACTGAAATGTTCCTCCCATAAGAGGCGAATTATTAACCAATATCCCTTCATCACTATTTGCCCTGATGGTTTCCGAGGGAACTGGATTGGATGAGCTATCCCAAATTTGAATAAGTGCAAAGCCATTTTGATGAACACCAAAACTAACCTGTTGAGCATTGTTTATTTTTTCATTCAACTCCCTCATCACTATATTGCCATACTGACGAATTTCCTGGCGTACATAATCAGTGCTGTAGTGAAGAAAGGTGGTCCGTAATGTCATAATTAATCCCAGTCCAATAATCCCAATGACAACGATCGTTGCGCTCATTTCCACCAATGTAAACCCGTTTATTTTTTGTGATTTTTTCATTAGTTATAAGCTATCATTACAGTTTCTAAGATTCGTTCGTGAACTACATCTCCAACATAAGGATCGTTTTCCTGAAGAAAATAGTCTTGCCAAGTTATCCGGACTGTAATTTTATAAGCATTGTACACGGGGCTATTATATTTAGAATTCTGTTTTACAAGGTTATAATATAGCTTGGCAGGGACTTTTAAATTCGAATTGCTGTTTCCCACAAGGTAAATCTGTTTGCCGAGATTATCTCCAGCTTTCTCAACCATACTCAGTCTATCATCAGCTATCCGGCCCTGCCAGTATTCCATGTAGTTGGTCAGTTCTTCCGTAGCCCGCTCCCGGAGTTCCAAGGACCGCAAAATCCCTCTGGAATGCACGGTACCATGCATTATTCCCAATGCTGTGATAGATATGATCACCACGGCAACCATCACTTCGATAAAAGTAAAACCTGAAGAAATACCTGGTGTGAAATGATAAATATCTTCTTTCGGATTTGATTCTCTCTTCAATTTCCTGAGTTTCAAAAAAGGTTTTTTATACACAGATAAATACATGTACTAGGCTACAGAACATTAGATTGAAATAGTTTCGGATTTTCAGCAATCCCCTGGGCTACAGATCGTTCAACCAATCCTTGTGAAACCAATCGCTGGAGGTCCTGATCCAGTGCCTGCATCCCTTCAGTCCCGCCGGATTGAATCAAAGAAGGAATTTGGTAAATCCGGTCTTCACGGATCAGGTTCCGTACTGCGGTGGAGGAGATCAGTACCTCACACGCAGGAATACGGCCTTCACCATCTTTTCTAGGAAGCAGTTTCTGGGCAATAACCGCTTCCAAACTTTCAGACATCATAGCCCTAATTTGAGTTTTCTGTCCTTCAGGATACATATCAATGATACGATCAATTGCTTTGACGGCACTTCCTGTATGCAGGGTTGACATAACAAGATGTCCAGTCTCCGATGCAGTAAGGGCGAGAGAAATTGTTTCCAGGTCCCGCATCTCTCCCACTAATATTACATCTGGATCTTCTCTCAAAGCAGATCGAAGGGCATTGGAAAAACTATGGGTGTTTGTCCCCAGCTCCCTTTGATTTATAAGGCTTTCTTTTGACGAATGAAAATACTCTACGGGGTCTTCTATCGTGATTATGTGGCAGGCGCGATTTTCATTAATATGGTTCACCATAGTTGCCAGTGTAGTGCTTTTCCCTGAACCAGTAGGTCCTGTCAGTAAAATGAGACCATGATCCATAAGAGTTAAATCTCTTAACACTGGTGGAATACCCAAATCTTCAAAACTGCGGATCACCTCAGGGATTGTTCTAAAAACACCAGCTATTCCTTTCAGCTGGTTGAAGAAATTTACCCGAAAGCGTCCTTTGTTATCCAGTTTGGTTGAAAAGTCAATTTCCTTCTCCTGTTCAAACTTTTTAATCTGTTCTGCATTCATCACCTGGGGAAGAATGGATGTCATTGAATCCCGAGTTAATTTGTCTAAGTTGAGAGGTTTTATGCTTCCATCGATCCGCACCATTGGTTTGGATCCTACACTCAGGTGCAAGTCAGAAGCACCACTCTCCAAAGCATATTTCAATAATTCGTTGATATCCACAGTTGAGTTCATTTATTCTTCTTCTGGTGTTCCGTATCCTGTGTATTTCCCCAATTCTCTATTGTACTGGATGACTTTCCCTGCTCCACCGGCCATTTCCTCTGTGCTGGTAGCAGTTACTATTTCCGGCAGCTGTAATTCAAACTGCCATTTAAGTTTGGTGGAAAGCTCCAGGTCCAATTGTCCTTGACGTTCAAGGTCGTCCACCGAGGATGGCCATTCACCATTAGACTGATAGAACATTACGGACGCATTGGAGATACTGCTTATAACGGATTTTGCTTCCGAGGCGCGGGCACTTTCAACGTAATCAATGTAAATTGGCACCGCGAAAGCTGCCAAAATAGCGATAATGACCACGACCACCATAATTTCAATCATGGTAAAGCCATTCCGTTGTTTATCTTGCTTCTGCATATATGCTTTTCCTTCCAATTAAGTTGATGGATTATCTTTAGCTAATAAAGTTAATAAGAATTATCAACTCCTATGTATAATTTAATAATCATCTAGTAAAAACGGGTTAAGAGGGTAGTTTACTTAATATTTTCAATAAATGTTATTATTAAATATTTTCTTCTTTTTCCGTAGTCAGGATGCACCCTGTCAATGAAAATAAGATTTTTCAGAATAAATGATGTCTTGAATCAGAAAAGAAACATTCTTCACATAATAGAAAGAAAACAATAGTACCTTTCAATTTTCAGACATTAAACCTGATTTCAATTATCTCGTCAGGTTGAACGATATAATTTTTTTCCACAGTTTTCGCAACGCCTTTGGCTTTACACTCATTAAAACTATGGTGATGTAAATAATCCTGGTAACTGACTACATCCCCCTTTATAAAACCGCGGGCCAGGTCTGAATGAATCTTACCGGCACAGGTGACGATATCTGTTCCTTTAGGAACAAACCAGGCATGGGTTTCTTTTGGGTGAGAGGTATAAAAGAACATGTAGTCTGCTTTTTCCATTGCCAGCTGAATAATGGTATTAATATCTTCATTTCCCATTAATTGTACAGTTGGCTTCAGGCTAAATGGCATCAAACCATTTAAAATTTCTTTTTCCGAGTCATCAAATTGAACATCACAGAGAGGCACTTCTTTTTCCAGGAAATCCATGCATTTTTGTAATAATTTAATCTCTTTTTTATCAGCAGTCCGTGTCAACCTGGTTTCTATTTTTTCCATATCAAGAATTAAAAGGTCTAAAAGATTTGATTCTGGAACCACGATGGCAAAAGAATTAGGGAAATCCTCTTTGATAAATTCAAAGAACATTGGCGATATTTTTTTAGGCTTATCTTTTTCTGCCAATTCATTTAGGATTGAATCTTCATACTTCACTTTCCCCTCAGGAAGCTCAATCCCTGTGTAGCTGATTATCATTTTAATTCACTCGATAACGGCGCTACTGACATACACGCGGTAAGTTGTCAAATCCTCTGGTGTGATGTGAACAGAGTCAGGATGTAATGTGATTCCTTTTTCCTCGGCAAAGTGAATCTTCCGGCTCACAGCTTGATCATGAGTGAACTCTAATTTTTGAAAAATCCCCTCTGCTTTGATATTTTGCCCTTTTCCTGAAAGGGGAAAAACAATTTCTCCGTCTGTCACTTTCAATCGTAATTCTGAATCCGTTTCAGCTGATTTTACATCAATCCAGCAGCCCCGCATGGGGCAAACTGCAGAAATTGTACCATTGATTAACACTGATTTATCAATGTATTCCGATGGATAGTTCAAAAGTTGATCGATTGATGTTATTGATTTTAATTCAATCTTTTTTCCATAATCCCCGGTAGGATTTTTCTTGTTCAATGCGGTTTTTTCATTCGTTGCATTTCCGCTGCAGCCTATGAACACGAGAGTGAATATAAATATAAAATGAAAAACTCTAAGCATATGTAGTTCTCCTTTTAATTTGTGAATTATTTAGTTATCAAATTGTAAAATGAAACCCATAAAATTAGCAATAAATTGTTGACAAACCATGAAGGTAATGTTATAAATTTTACGCTTGGAAATAACTAATGTAACAGAATTGGGAAGAGTATATGTCAATTACACTTATTGAACCTCACGGAGGTTGCCTGGTTAATTTGCTGGCGGATTCAAGCGATTTTTCTGCCTTGAAGGATGAGTCCAATGAGTATCCATCCTGGACATTAACTGACCGCCAGATTTGTGACCTGGAATTGTTACTGAACGGTGCCTTTTCTCCTTTGAACGGTTTCATGATAAAAAATGATTATGAATCTGTATTGGAATCTATGCGCCTTGCGGACGGCACCCTTTGGCCTATACCCATTACCCTGGATGTCTCTGATCAATTCGCAGAAGAAATCAAAGGCAGAGAAAAAATCACCCTTCGGGATAAAGAAGGTTTTGCCCTCGCTATCCTGACTGTGGGCGATATCTGGCAGCCTGACCTTGAAAAAGAAGCATCTGTTGTGTTTGGCACAACTGACACAGCCCATCCTGCTGTCAATTATCTGTTCAATATGGGGGAAAAAAATTATATAGGCGGCCAAATCGAAGGGATTTTACTCCCGCACCATTATGATTATCAAAAGGATCGACATACGCCTGAAGAATTGAGATCCATTTTCACTGAAAAAGGCTGGGATAAGGTTGTGGCGTTTCAAACGCGTAATCCCCTTCATCGGGCTCATGTGGAAATGACCATGCGTGCGTCCCTGGACCTGGATGCAAACCTGCTGATCCATCCTGTGGTTGGCATGACCAAACCTGGTGACGTAGACCATTATACCCGGGTTCGCTGCTACCAGCATGTCTTGAAAAAGTATCCTGAAAATTCTGTTATGATGAGCTTGTTACCCCTGGCTATGCGCATGGGTGGACCCAGGGAAGCAGTGTTGCACGCTATAATCCGAAAGAACTACGGCTGTAATTATTTCATTGTCGGTCGCGATCATGCAGGGCCGGGAAATGATAAAAATGATGAGCCTTTTTACGGTCCTTATGATGCACAGGAACTTTTGATGAAACACCAAGCAGAGATTGGCATTGAAATGGTGCCTTTCAAATTTATGGTCTATTTGCCTTTAGAAGATCGTTACGGAACCATTGATGGAGTAGAAAAAGGTGTTGATTATCAAACAATCTCAGGGGCTGAGCTCAGACAATTGTTAGACGAAGGGAAAGGGATCCCTGAATGGTTCAGCTACAGGGAAGTGGCTCAGGAGCTGGAAGCGTCCCGTCCGCCGTTAACCAATCGAGGATTAACCATTTTTTTTACCGGATTGTCCGGTTCAGGAAAATCCACGCTAGCGAAGGGCCTTTTAGTGAAGATGTTGGAAGAAGGCAGCCGTCCGGTGACACTGTTGGATGGGGACATCGTCCGGACCCATCTCTCCAGCGAGTTGGGTTTTTCAAAAGAACATCGTTCCATCAATGTTCAGCGGATTGGATTTGTTGCCAGTGAGATCACCAAAAATGGAGGCATTGCTATTTGTGCTCCCATTGCGCCCTATCAATTGGATCGGAAATTTAACCGGGAACTGATCTCACACTATGGCGGTTATATGGAAGTGCATGTGAATACACCACTGGAAGTCTGTGAAGAAAGGGATGCGAAGGGTCTTTATGCCAAGGCAAGGGAAGGAATCGTCAAAGAGTTTACGGGGATCAGCGATCCTTATGAACCGCCGGAACACCCGGAAATTGTCATTGACTCCAGCGAGATTGAACCGGAGATCCTTGTTCAGGATATCTTTTTAAAGATAAAACAGTTTGGGTATCTTTAATAATGATCTTGGTTTACGCATTTATCAATCAAAACTCCTTGGCAGAAACTCTAAGATCAGTGCTTCATGAAGGCGGAAATACAGCAGGGAAAGGTAGTATTTTTATTTACTTTGCGTTGACAATGTGTAAATTCGCTTGATAATAAGCAGAGTTTTTTCAATTATCTGCAAAACGTATTAGAATTAGGAGATAAAATGAATTGGGTGCCAGTTAAATAATGTCAATTAATAATCTAACATCACAAATTATCAATCGGAAATCAACAATCGGTATAATTGGTCTTGGTTATGTAGGTCTCCCTCTGGCAATCCGTTTTTCGGAAGAAGGCTTTAGGGTTATGGGGTTTGACGTGGACGGCAAAAAAGTGCAAATGCTTAACAGTGGCGAATCTTACATAAAGCATATCGATGCAAAACTAATTGACACCATTGTAAGGAATGGTTTCAAGGCTACCAGCGATTTCAATCACATTCCCAGTACGGCTGTCATTCTCATTTGCGTTCCCACGCCACTGGGTGTCCACAATGAGCCGGATTTAAGTTATATTCACAGCACACTCCAATCTATCAAGCCACATTTGACGGAAAATCAACTTCTTGTCTTGGAAAGCACCACTTACCCAGGTACAACGGAAGAAGAAATCGTCCCTGTTGTTGAAAAAGCAGGCTTTAAGATTGGCACCAACTTTTTCGTTGGCTATTCACCTGAACGAGAAGACCCGGGGAATAAAAATTTTACCACAAAAACAATTCCAAAAGTTGTTAGTGGTTATACAGAAAACTGTTTGGAAGTGACAAAAGCACTCTATGACCAAATCGTGGATCAAACGGTGCCAGTATCTTCGCCAAAAGTTGCGGAAATGACCAAAATCCTGGAAAACATTCATCGTGCCGTCAACATCGGACTGGTGAATGAACTCAAAATGGTGGCTGATAAAATGGACATTGATATTTATGAGGTTATTAATGCTGCTGCTACCAAACCATTTGGGTTCACTCCATACTATCCCGGCCCTGGCCTGGGCGGCCACTGCATCCCTATCGATCCTTTTTACCTCTCATGGAAAGCAAAGCAAGTAGGTATAGATACTCGCTTCATCGAATTGGCTGGTGAAATTAATACAGCAATGCCAGCCTACGTGGTGCAGAAAGTGGGGGAAGCGCTAAACAGTGTTGGTAAATCTATCAAAGGCAGCCAAATTCTAATATTGGGTTTGGCATATAAGAAAAACGTGGATGATTTAAGAGAATCACCATCATTGGTATTAATTGAAAGTCTCATTGATAAGGGTGCAGTTGTGGAATATTCGGATCCATATTTTAAAACAATACCACACACCAGAAAGTACCAATTTGAATTAGAATCAAAAGCGTTGAATGCGGAAATACTAAAGTCAGCAGATTTGGTGCTCCTCGCCACAGATCATGATGATTTTGATTATGAGCTTATTGAAAAAGAGGCCAGCTTGATTGTGGATACAAGAGGATGTTTCAATTATTCGAACAAAGTAATTAAAGCCTGATTAAATCGTCTCAAAAAATCTTCATCACTGAGCGTCACAGTCTCAATTAACTGAAATTCTTGTAGAGCATTTGTAATTATTGCTTTTGACTGTTACAATTCGATGGCTGGGACTGGATAGTAATAAAATTCCAGCTCAAAACTATTACGAATTCTCACTCATCGAATTTACCTTAAGAAAATGTATATGCTGTGACTGGCATACGTTCACAATAAGTACACATAATATATAATATATACTAGGTATTGACGGTTGATTTATAAACAAAAAGAAATGCACTTCAGGCTGATAAATATGTTTTTTTAAGTTGATAAAAATATTGGATATAATGTCAATATGCATTAGATTGGTCAAATTATGTTGATAATATAACCAAAGTATGTTGATAAAATAGCCGAGGATATGCGTTTTTCCCCCATCAGAGAATTTATTCTCAATAATCTCACAGCACATCAAAAGGACATTGTAAAAACTGTGATCAGGAAGTTTGGCCTTTCCCGTCAGGCTGTTCTCAGGCATATGTATGTCTTGATCCAGGGAGGGAAAGTCACCGCTCACGGGAAAACAAAGGACAGATACTATACGCTGAAGCCCATTGTTCAAAAAACGGTGACAATTACAATAACTCCAGAACTTGAAGAAGATACAATCGGTCGGAAACATTTATTTCCACATTTATCCGGTTTTTCTTCGAATATAAGAGAAATCTGTGAATATGGATTTATGGAGATTGTGAATAATGTTCTTTCCCATTCTGCAGGTGATGAATGCACATTGAAATTGAAAATAACCGATAGGAATGTTCATCTTTATGTTCGTGATAACGGTGTGGGAATTTTTCGAAAAATAAAGAAGCATTTTGATTTGGAGAATCAACACCATGCTATTTTGGAGCTGTCTAAAGGCAGGCTTACAACCAATCCAAAGACTCACCTAGGTGATGGAATATTTTCAATAATTCACCTCTTTGATACGGTTCAGATCAATTCTGGTGGATTATGCTGGAAGTATGATAGTTCCAAAGGGCATCAGGTTGTGAAATCAGGCAGCACAAAGGGGGGAACATCCGTATTAATGAACGTATCCACCTCTTCTCATAATACACTTCAGAATGTGTTCAATAAATATTCTACAGACTCAAACAATTCTTTATTTGACAGGGCTGAGGTCCCGGTTTCCCTTGCCAGGTTTGATTCTGAGAACCTTATGTCCCGCTCCCAGGCCCGCAGGCTCTTTAGGAACCTGGAAAAGTTTTATGAAGTCTGTATTGATTTCAAGGGAATTAAGCTTATCGGGGATTCTTTTGCCGATGAGATATTCCGTGTGTTCCAAAACCAGCATCCTAACCTAAAAATTGAGTGTATTAATGCAAATGTGCACATAGAAAATCTTGTCTCAGGTGTAAGAAATAATGGAAGTAATTATAGTTCATGAAAAGTTTCATCACTGCGAACCCAAATGTTTACGTTTTTATGAAAGAAGTATTGTTTACCAGTGATTTTAAAAGCATAAATTGCCGTCTTTTATTTGTGCAATTATTAAAGGAAATCAATAAAATAATGTAGAGTAATGATCCCACTGAAAATAAGTGGGATTTTTTCTATCTGTACTGCGTTGCTTTCTCAGTTCAATGGGACTGACGGGGCGGAGCCGCGAGTTGGCGGGAAACCCTAGACAAAAAAAATCACATTTCTACGGAACATTGTCGAATATAATGAAGTTGATATGTTAATTTTGAGGTACAAATGAAGAAACAAACGATGAAAGGTATTGTCTTAGCTGGAGGATTTGGTACACGGCTTCATCCAGTTACGGAATCTGTATCCAAGCAGTTGCTCCCCATCTATGATAAACCAATGGTTTATTATCCCATTTCTGCACTCATGCTTGCAGAGATTCGGGAAATACTCATAATCAGTACACGGGAAGATATTGGCCTGTATGAGCAATTACTTGGAGATGGGAGTCAGTTTGGTTTGTCCTTTTCGTATGCTGTCCAGCCCTCGCCAGACGGACTGGCGCAGGCATTTTTGATTGGAGAGGAATTCATAGGCAGTGATGATGCGTGCCTTGTCCTTGGGGATAACGTTTTTTATGGTGCTGGATTCCCAGAAATCTTATCACGTGCGCGACAAAATGTCGAAACTGACCGTAATGCCGTTATTTTTGGCTATCAGGTTCAGGATCCGGAGCGGTATGGTGTAGCTGAATTCAATCAAAATGGTGACGTGATTGGAATTGAGGAAAAACCTCAGGCTCCAAAATCAAATTTTGTGATTGTTGGATTGTATTTTTATACGAATGAGGTCATTCAAATAGCAAAACATATACAGCCGTCTGACAGGGGAGAACTGGAGATTACTTCTGTAAACCAGGCCTACCTTGAAAAAGGGAAATTGAAAATTGAGCTCATGGGCAGGGGGTTTGCCTGGCTGGATACTGGAACATTCGAAGCCATGACAGAAGCATCCCAGTTCATCCATGCACTGGAAAAGCGACAGGGGCTTAAGGTGTCCTGCCTTGAAGAGATTGCTTTCCGAAAAGGCTGGTTACAAAAGGAAGACCTGAGCAAGTATCTGGAGTCAAAGGGAGATAGCGGATATTTTCGTTATCTGAAAAAGCTGCTGAAATGAAAAAGAAAGTATGCGTAGTCGGTGCCGGCCTCTGGGGAAAAAACCACATTCGGACCCTGCATAATTCAGGTAATCTTGGCGGTATTGTAGAGCATGACCAGAAGGTTCTGGACTCATTCAAAGCGCTTTATCCAAACGCGGATTGCTTTACAAGGCTGGACGATGCAATGAAATATGGATTCGACGGTTTTACCGTGGCTACTCCTGCTGAAAGCCATTTTGAGATAGCTCGAAAAATCATCGAGAGCGGGTATCATGTTTTAGTAGAAAAGCCGATCACGATGAATAGTGCTGATGCCTTACGTTTGCACGAACTATCAATGAAAAACAAGGTAAACCTGATGGTGGGACATGTTCTGCTGTTTCATCCGGCTTTTCAAAAGATCAAAGATTTAATTGAGGACGGAACGCTGGGTGATCTCCAGTATCTTTACAGTAACCGCCTTAATCTTGGAACAATCCGTACAGAAGAAAATGTCTTCTGGAGTTTTGCTCCACATGATGTTGCTCTTTTCCAATGGCTCACAGGTTCTTATCCTGAAATGATCAACTCCAGCGGCATGGATATATTGCAAAATGGGATCCATGATACGACGGTTACCACTCTGGAATACCGTCAGAAGTTGATGGGACATATTTACGTCAGCTGGCTGCATCCGTTTAAAGAGCACCGTTTTGTTGTAGTTGGCTCCAAGGGTATGATCAGATTTGAAGATTCCCTGGAAGGCAAACCACTGGTTTTTTATGACAAGAGTGTTACTTGGGATAATGGAAAACCCATTCCAAGAAGCGGGCCAACCAGGGATGTGAGATTTGAGGATGGTATGCCGCTCACCAGGGAGCTGCAATATTTTGTGGATCATCTGAATGGAGAATCGATAAAGATATCAAATAGTGAGCACGCGATAGAAGTCATGAAAATCCTGGAAACAGCCACGGAAAGTTTGCTGGAGGGAAGTAATGAGTAAAAAAGACTATTTTGTTCATAAATCTTCATATCTTGATGCTGGCGTAAAGATTGGAAAAGGAACAAAAATCTGGCATTTTTCTCATGTCCAGTCCGGTTCTGTTATTGGCGAAGGTTGCATTTTTGGACAGAATGTAAACGTTGGAAATAATGTTATCATTGGAAACAAATGTAAAGTACAGAATAATGTTTCAATCTATGAAGGAGTGGAACTGGAAGATTATGTATTCTGTGGTCCATCTATGGTGTTTACGAATATTAAATTACCACGATCAAAGTTCCCGCAGCGGGGAAGTGAATTTTATCTGAAAACACTTGTAAAAAAGTCAGCTTCTATTGGTGCAAATGCTACGATTGTATGCGGAGTGACTCTTGGGGAATATTCCTTTATTGGCTCCGGAACAGTGGTTACAAAAGATGTGCCTGGCCATGCCCTGGTTATTGGTAATCCCGGTAAGATTGTTGGCTGGGTGGATAAAAAAGGACATCGGCTGGAGCTTGATGAAAATGGGATGAGCACCTGTAAAAAATACCAGCAGATAAACGACCGCTTAATTGAATTATAAGATCCGGGGGTACAGCCAACATTGAAGATCCTGACCGTTATCGGTACACGGCCCCAGTTCATCAAAGCTTCTCCTGTTTCCCACGCCTTAATAGGTGCTGGAGTTGAGGAAGTGATAGTCAATACCGGTCAACACTACGATGTCAACATGTCTGAACTATTTTTCAAGGAACTGGAGATTCCGGAAGCAAAATATAATCTTGAAGTCGGTTCTGGTACACATGGTGAACAGACAGGGGAGATGTTGAAAAAACTTGAGCCGGTTATTGAAAAAGAAAACCCGGGTTATGTTTTAGTTTACGGAGATACAAATTCAACACTTGCCGGTGCCCTGGCAGCATCAAAGCTGCACATCCTTATCGGGCACGTTGAAGCAGGGCTGCGCTCATTTAATCGGAAAATGCCTGAGGAAATAAACAGGGTGTTAACGGATCATGTCTCATCACTGTTATTTTGTCCATCAGATGTTTCAAAAGAAAATTTGAAAAAGGAGGGAATCACTGCAGGTGTGCACGTAGTGGGTGATGTGATGTATGATATTTTCAGGAAATTTGAACATCAGTTCCCGGATGATAATCTGTATGGCGAATATTGCCTATTAACCATGCACAGGGCAGAGAATACAACAAAGGATGTTCTTCAAAAACGTATTCGCCAGATCAGTGAAGTGGCTCTCAAAGTTGTTTATCCCATCCATCCAAGAACAAAGAAGTGTCTTAAAGAATATTCTATTACGATACCTGAAAATTTAGTGCTCATTGATCCTGTGGGCTGGCTGGAGTTAATGGGTCTGGTCAAACATACCCAGTTTGTTCTCACCGATTCCGGCGGTTTACAAAAGGAAGCTCTCTGGCATGGAAAACATTGCTTTACATTAAGAAATGAAACAGAATGGATTGAGACTGTTGAGCAAAAATCAAATTCTATTGTCAGGGAAGAAGATTCTTTGGATGTGACAACAATTTATAATGGGGATTTTACGAATCCTTTTGGCAATGGCAATGCTTCAGAAGAAATTGTGGACATAATTAAGAATAATTTCAGGGACGATCTTTTCGTTTCGTAGGGAATAAAATGGAATTAATTGATTTGAAAACTTATCAGGCAAAGATTGATGATATTCGTTCTGTCATCGCGAGCGTAGCGAAGCGATCTATCTACGTGGTATTAGATTGCCGCAGTCGCACCCGCTCCTTCGCAATGACATGGTTGTGGTGTATTTAATTGAAGATTTTGTTGAAGGGTGCAGAGAGTATAATATGAGAATAAATTATGCAGTTTATTGATTTAAAAACCCAGCAGGAAAAGATCAAAACTGGTATTGATGATAGAATTCAAACTGTGCTTGCGCATGGTAAATATATCATGGGTCCAGAAATTAAGGAATTGGAACAGGTGCTGGCTGATTTTGTAGAGGTTAAACATTGTATTACCTGTTCTTCAGGTACAGATGCTCTGCTTATGGCCTTAATGGCGTGGGATATAGGTCCGGGTGATGCTGTGTTTACACCTCCATTTACCTTCATAGCTACAGCAGAGGTTATTCAACTTTTGGGAGCCACGCCGGTCTTTGTGGATATTGATGAGAACACATTCAACATTAATCCATTGAAACTTGCTGAAGAAATTGACAGGACAAAAAAAGAAGGTAAATTGACACCAAAAGTAATCATGCCCGTGGATTTATTCGGACTGCCAGCGAATTATCCTGAAATAGATTCCATTTCCAGAAAGTATGATCTGTTGGTATTGGAAGACGGAGCACAGGGATTCGGTGGATCCATCGAGGGGAAAATGGCCTGCAGTTTTGGGAATATGGCAGCTACTTCATTTTTTCCGGCTAAGCCGTTAGGCTGTTATGGAGATGGCGGAGCTATTTTTACGAATGAAGACAGCATGGCTGAAAAACTTGTTTCAATTCGTGTACATGGCAAAGGTGGACATAAGTACGACAATGTGAGGGTGGGGATCAATGGCCGCCTTGATACGCTACAGGCAGCTATCCTTCTGGAAAAAATGACTATTTTCCCAGAGGAAATCAGATTGAGGAATGCAGTGGCTTCTCAGTATACAGAAAGACTAAAAAACAAGGTCATTACTCCCTTTATACCAGATGGATATGTTTCAGCATGGGCACAATATTCAATTGTGGCAGAATCTTCGGATCACCGAATAGAAATTCAGGAAAGATTAAAAAATCATGATATTCCTACGGGAATATATTATCCGATACCATTGCACTTACAGACGGCGTTTACAAAATTAGGATACCGGAAGGGAGATTTTCCAGTATCTGAGCCAACCAGCGAGCGAATATTCAGTTTACCCATGCATCCATATTTAACTGAAACAGATATTGAAAAAATTACCGGTTTGGTTTAAAATAATAATATTTTCAAAATGATTGATCTTCATAACCATACATTTTATATAAACTTTTTGTTGCCATATATAAATATATTGTGTAATCTTCCTCTGGATACGTTAATATTATATGTATTTATTGTGAATGAACACCAATCACAGTCTTATACACTTTTTCTTAAGGTAAAGAGGAGAAAATTATGAAACAAACCATATTTCTTACGATTTTAGCCGGTGCACTGCTTCTTGGTCAATCAACGAAGGAGTTGATGAAGAAGGCTAAAGAGGCAGGAATCACCACAGAAGCCCAGGCAAGAGAAATGGCCAAGAAGGCCGGCATGACAGATGCGCAGATTGATTCTGAGATGAAGAAGCGTAATCTCACCCCCAGCGGCGAAGAGGCAGCAGCGGAAAAACCGCAGGTGGAACCAGTAGAAGCTCCACCGGCTGAGGCTGTGGTTGAGCCGGGGACTCCGGAAGCGGAAGCACCTAGGGAAGAAATTTTACCGGTTGTGGAGGAAGAAATTCCTGCTGCCGTTGAAGAGGAAGCTCTTCCTTTAGTAGGCGAGGAGGAAGCCCCTGCTATCGTTGAAGAGGAAGTTCTTCCTTTAGTAGGCGAGGAGGAAGAAGTTCCTATAGTAGAGGAAGAGGAAATTCCCACAATTGGGGAAGAAGAACTGACCATCCAGGAAGAGAAAGAGCTGGAAGATATTGAAGAAGTGTCACTGGAGAGCCAGTTGCAGTCAGGTAAGAAAGGGCTGACGTACTTTGGCTACGACGTTTTTAAGGGAGATCCGGCAGTATTTCAAGCATCAACGCTGGGAGCTATAGACCCTCACTACAGCATTGGACCAGGTGACCAGATTATAATTATGCTGTGGGGAGAAACTCAATTCCGCCAGGTCTTTACAGTAGGTCGGGAAGGATTTATCTTTATTCCAGAGGTGGGTCAGGTATTTGTGAACGGCTTGACATTAGAGAACCTGGAGAAAAAACTGTTCCTTGTGCTGTCTCAGTCATATGCCAGCCTTGACCCATCGCAGGGGAATGCTACAACCTTTCTGGATGTGAGTCTGGGGGACTTGCGGCCTCTGCGGATTATGGCACTGGGAGAAGTGGGACAGCCAGGTGCTTATTCGGTAAATCCATCAACGACACTTTTTACATCTCTTTACTACTTTAAGGGTCTCACAACGCTTGGCTCTCTGCGGGATGTCCGGCTGGTCCGCGGCGGAAAACAGGTAGGGAGAATTGATTTATACGATTACCTTCTCACCGGCAAGCCCACGAACGATGTCCGCCTGCAGCTCGACGATGTCATCTTCATCCCACCTCGGGGCAAGACAGTTTCTATTCAGGGAGAGATCAAGCGCGAGGCGATCTATGAGCTTAAAAAAGGGGAGACCCTGGAAGACCTGATCACTATTGCCGGTGGCTTGAAAACTACTGCCTATCTTGACCGTGCCCAGGTGGATCGGATAGTGCCGTTCGAAGAACGGGCAGAAGTGGGAATGGAGAGGATTTTGATGGATGTTGACCTGAATGACATTCTCTATCGTGATATGGACTTTGCCATGAAGGATGGAGACCAGGTACAGCTTTTCTCGGTCCTAGATATACGCCAGAATGTGGTGGTCATTACCGGTGCGTCTGTTGGGCGCCCAGGTATTTATGATTTAGGCGACTCTCTCCGCTTGAGTGAGCTGATTATACAGGCTGGCAGTCTGCTAGGGGACGCTTACGTAGATCGGGCCGATATCGTCCGTTTTCGGAGCGACCTGCGTGAAGAACTCATCAAGGTGAACCTTGGTAGAGCTATGGAGGGAGATCGTGAGCACGACATTTTTCTCCAGCCTATGGACCGGGTGCAGATATATAGCTTGACAGAAATGATCCCCGACCACCGGGTTGCTCTATCCGGACATGTGAAGCGGCCTGGAAGGTATCCCTTGCTTGAGGAGATGACGCTGTATGATCTGATCTTCAAAGGCGGTGGATTCATTGACGAGAAATATTTGGAACTCACCTATCTGCAGCGGGCAGAGCTGGTACGGGTGAAGGAGGACAGCATTACCAAGGAGATCATCCCGTTTAACCTGGAGGAGGTACTGAACAAGGAAGGGCTGGCGGAGACACTATTGCGGTCCGATGATGCGGTGAGGATTTACTCGCTGGCTGAGATAGAGGGAGCTCCGGAAAAGTTCGTATCCATTGTCGGACATGTAAAGCGGCCCGGCCGTTATGAGCTTTTTGAAGAGAACATGACTCTCTACGATCTTATTTTCAAGGCAGGCGGTTTTGATGATGAAGAGTACCTGAAGCAAACGTACCTGAAACGGGCAGAGCTGGTGCGGATTATG